>Ga0079303_10000220_pt1 | contig 13188 bp, 8 predicted proteins | sample Methanogen_OWC_FD_77073 | JGI IMG/M metagenome (GOLD analysis project Ga0079303, IMG submission 77073) | Enriched soil microbial communities from Old Woman Creek wetland in Ohio, USA - Methanogen_OWC | ecosystem: Environmental > Terrestrial > Soil > Wetlands | place: USA: Ohio | collected...
GTGACCAAGGGGGCGGACCGCCAGCTCGATTCCCTGGGTTTCGATCTGAGCCTTGTAATTGTACAACGAGCCCGCAACGGGGAGGGGCATCACCCCTGTGATCCTCCCCAATACCGGGCGACCGACCGCGAAGGAAGCGCCGGAAATAGCCTGGCGGACTTCAACGCGGTCGTCATAGGAGACCGGATGTTGCGCGGGTATTGCACTCGCGAGGAGGACGCCCTCGCGGTCGAGAATGCGTATATTGGCATACTCGGGATGGTTCTGGAGGATCCGAGCAAGGAAAGGTTGGAGTGCCCCACGACGCTCATCAAAGGTCTCGACCAGATCGGACACATCGCTGAGAAAGGCAGCGGTCGACCGAAGCAGTCCATCGAGATCGTGGGCGCATTGATCGGCAACGGACTGAAGATAGGCATAGCTGCTCTCCCGCCTGTAGGAAAGAGAGGTGGCGAAATCGTAGGCTGTTACGAGCGTGGCAGGCAAAACTATAATGAGGACGAGGCAGGTCAATTGAAAGCCGAAGGAGCTTCGAAACTTCATCTTACCTCGAACGGCATCTGCTCTTGTCACGGCGAGAGGCCGTGCGGCTAGGTGACCGATCAACCCTCTCGTCATGATAGAGGCACTCGCAGATCCCTTCACGGGATGCGGCTCGTTGTTCGCGACTCACAGGTTGCCACGATCGGAGCAAAGCTGCCGCGGGCGTCGAGCCCTCCGTCACCCTTCCTGATCCCGGCTTTTCGAAGAGAAGAGTACACCTGATGCAACACCGAAAACGCCAGAATACTTCGAATCGCGCCTGAGTATAACCGAACTTGTTCCGCACAACAAAGGAAAGAGGCGGAGCAAGCTCGCTCCAGTGGAACGATACTTTTCTGGCTAGTGGGGAAGAGCTACGGTATCGCTCCCTTGTTCTTCACTCCTTCCGCCAGGAACGACGGAATGGAGATCCCTCCGGATCTTCTCTCGATGATTTCGGGCCGCAGCATCATTCGACATGATCATATCCAGCTGGCGAGTGTGCATGCTGAGATAGCCGAGAACCCGGAGTCGCGCCTTCATGAACTCTTGGTCCCTCCCTTCCAGGCGGGCAAAGACAGCATCTTCTCGCACCTCGACGCGGAAATCATAGTCCGACAGGATGTCGCCCACGAAGTGAGCCCGTCTCAACCGCCGCTGAAAATCGGCGGCGCCCCCCTTGAACTGGAAACTGATGTAGTTTTCCATGTCCCGCTCCCCGACGAGGGTCTCCACGGTGGAGAAGTGGAAGCCAAAGCGGGAGGTAAGGCTGCAGAAGTTTCTGGAGATCATGAAGTAGTTACGGTTGGCGTACTTGGAGCGTAGGGTCGGGTCGAGTGAGGGATTGGTCGTGGCCTCGAGGAGCACGGACATGAGACCTTTGGTATCAACAGGAGGGGGCCCTTGCCACGGAATGGCGACGATCCCTTCCCAGAGGGCCAGCATGGGGACGCAGATAATGTTCGACAGTGCCACGTGCTTCCCGTCCACGTCCTCGCGGAAGCCGTCATCGAGGTTGATGATCCACCATTGCATGGGGACTTCGCAGACAAGTTGCTTGCTCGAGCGCTCTGAGAAGTGGTGCTCCTTGCCGAAGTTGAACATCTCATGGACCGACTTCTCGTGAATGAACCGGGTGATATCGTGGAGGGTCCGGCATTTCTTCGGCTTGAAGTCTTGGCCGTCGGGATCGAGAAGACTTAGGGGGACGATGTGCTGGGACACCTCTCTGAGGACGTTGTGGACGGGGCTTTCACGGCGAGGCTCCTTGGGGGTCTTCGACTGCTCAAGGAGGAATTCGATCCGGCCGGCATAGATCCTTCGGCCGTCAGCATCGACCGTGACGACATCTCCTGGCTTCAGGGAGGAGGTCGCGCCGGCGAGGCCGAAGAGCCCCGGAACGCCGAATTCCCGGGCGACGTTCGCCAGGTGACCGGTAATACTTCCATGCTCGGTGACAACCGCAGCGGCCCGATGGAGCAGAGCGGCCCACCCGGGGAGGGCCTGCGTCGCAACCAGCACCGCTCCCTCGGGGAAGCGGAGGGCATCCATGCTCTTTCTGACGATATAGACCTCCCCGCTCGCGACCCCCGGGCTCGCGGTAACCCCACCGTCCAGGAGGGCCGGCTCGCGGTCCTCGGTCCGGTCATTCCGTTCCGGGAGCGACGCCTTATCCCTCTCGATTTGCTGGAGTGGCCGGGCCTGGAGAATATAGATAGTGCCATCCGCGGTGATCGCCCACTCGATATCCTGGGGGGAGCCGTAGTAGTCCTCGAGCCTCGTTGCCATCAGGGCCAGGCTGATCGCCTGCTCGTCCGAGAGGGAAGGCGCCTGGCCCTGGTCCGCCGTTGTCTCCAGGCGACAGACCCCTTCCTCGGGATAACAGACAAACATGCGCTCCTTGGTGGCGATGGTCTTTTTCAGAATGGTCGGAGGACTGCTCCTCGAAACGACGAAAAGATCGGGATCAACGCTTCCGTCCACGACCGACTTGGGCAGGCCCCAGACGGCGTTGATGAAGATCGCGTCGTCCCGGACGTCCATGGGGTTCCGAGAGTACATGACTCCACCGGCCGCCGCGTCGAGCATGGCCATGCAGCCGACGCACATGGCGATATCCTCGTCGCGAATTCCCCGGTTTCTGCGGTAGGTAAGGGCGGTAAGGCCATACTTGCTCGCCACGATCTCTTTGTAGATGTCGAAAAGAAATTCCGCACTCACGTTGAGCTCGGAGCGGTACTGCCCGGCAAAGGAGGTACCGGCACTGTCTTCTCCAAGGGCGCTGCTCCTGACCGACACCCTCACCCCGGGTCTGACTTCCTCCTCAATCTTCCGGTAGGCAACGGTAATAGCCTCTTGGAGATCATCCGGGACGGGAGAACGGATGATCAACTGCTGGATCTTCGCACTGAGGTCGTAGAGCTCGTCCAGCTCGTCGGCGCTGGATGACTGGAGCAGTCGCTCGATCTCCGCCTGGAGCTCGCTGGCCTCCAGGAAATGCTGGTACCCACGGGAGGTGACGACGAACCCTGGCGGCACGGGCAGGCCAATGCGGTTCCTGATCTCCCCCAGGTTGCCCATCTTGCTGCCCACCTGGTCCGCCATGTCTGCATGGACGTCGCGGAGGGAGAGAACCAGTTCCTCGCCTACCACGGGCCTCTTCTGGCTGAGGAGCTGGTTTATAGCTCCTTCGATGTCGCGGAATCGCGAGTAGAGTTCCTCGTACTTGCCAGGAGCGAGCTCATCCAGGTTCTTTACCATCTTGAAGACATTCACCGACACTGCGGTGCAATTTGCCTTGACGAAAGACATCGCGATGGGGCGGCTGGAGCGGACCGCTCCCTCCAGGTCTGCCATGATCTCCAAGGCCTTGTTATTCGCGTTCAGAAGGAGCTTGAAGTTGTGGTAGCGAGCGCGGAACAGGGTGCGCAGTTCCTCCACGTCTGTGTCGCACGGGGCCCCCCCGCGCCATTTGCACCAGAACTCCTTCAGAGAGTCGATGATCTTCCCCATGGGATTCTCTCGTAGAATTCCAATAGTTCCTTAATCTTACCTTACGCGAAGGGGCTCTCTCTGTCAATCGCGGAGCAATCAGGACGAAACTTTTCTCCGGTGGGGTTATTGGGGCCGATGAAAAACCTCCCCCGGCGCCCCGATCATCGACGGGACAGCCCGGGGGAGGCGCCTTCGCCATGAATCTCCCCACGCCTTGCGGCGGCGGCAGCGAAGCCGAAGATTACACCTCTTTCTTGGCTCCCGCTGTCATCTTGAGCCCCAATCCCTCAAAGATGCAGTAGATCGCCATTCCCCACCAGAGGGTATAAACGACATAGAAGACCAGGGAGAAGGTCAGAATGGCCCAACGGGAGGAGGCCTTTTCGGGTACGATCTTGTAAAAATTGTAACCTACCTCCACACCCTTCTTCATCACTTCCGAAACGGCGGAAGCCTCCTTGAAGCGTCCCTGCCGCTTAAAGTCCTTCTCCAACAGGCCGAAGGTCCTCCACCAGTCGAAGAGCACCTCCTGTTCCGGAAACCCGTATTTCCCGGAGATCTCATCTCCCTTGTTCTGGAACATGGCGTCGGAGTCCTTGAGCGCTGCTTGGAGCAGTGCCCCCAGGGAACCGGAGACCTTCAACTCCAGGCCCTCACCCGTACACTCTGCGCCAGCGTCGCTAAGGAGTTTCTTTGCCTTGGCGGCAAAGTCCCCATCGGGCAGCTTGATCGTTGCCTCGAACTTGGTCTCTTTGTAGGCCTCCATGCGCTTCATGACATCGGGGATGTAGTGCGTGGACCCCTTGGCGATGGAGTTGAAGAGGCGGTCTGCCGCCTCCAGGGCGTTTTCTCCACTGAACAGAGGCGAAAACATGAGACCGAGCACCACCAGGAACGACACACCCAACACAATGCCGAGCATCAGCTCTTTGTTGAATTTCTGTGCCATGGGTTTATTCCTCCCCTCGCAGCATCTTGATGCTGCCGAGAAACTTGCTGATCACCCAGAAGGCGAAGATACCGACCACAATGAAGAAGACCCAACTCCCGGCGGTGTTGATCCCGTTGGCCACGGGTTTGGAGAGCTTGATAATCTCCATGTCGCTCAGCTTGCCGGGGAGGGCGAAGAGGCGATTCACGAAGCCGGCCATGATGGCGGTGGCGTAGAATCCCCTGATGTAGATCCCCTTGACCACCTTGGTGGTAAGGGCGCCGACCTGGACCCCGATCAGGGAGCCGAGCAGCATGCCCATGGCCAGAGTGTAGAAGATGAAGCCGTAGATGGCGTACTGGGCGATGGCGGCGAACCCGGCGGTGAAGATGATCTGAAGGATGTCCGTCCCGACGGTGGTAAAGGATGAGACGCCCAGAACGTAAACGAACATGGGGAAGGTGATGAAGCCCCCGCCCACCCCCATGATGGAAGCGACAAAGCCCACAATGGCGCCGCAGATGGCCACAAAGAGGCCCGGGATCTTCTTGCCGCCAGGGACCAGGTCCTCGTCGAAGGTAATGAGCGGCGGGATCTTGGACGCCTGGAGCCTCGCCGGCAGTCCCACCTTGCCGGTAGCGACCTCGGCGCCGTGGGGGCTCTCGCCGTGGTGGGCGCCTACGTCGCCACCAGCCTTCCTGAGTTTAAGGAAGTCGGCCATGGCGTAAATCCCGAGGAACCCCAAGAGGAAGACATAAACCACGCTGATGAAGGTGTCACTCAGCACCGGGTTGGTCTCGTAGAGGGTCCGGTTGATGACACCGCCGCCCAAGACACCGACACCGGAGCCGACGAGAAAGGCCACGGCCAGGGTGACCGATACGTTGCCGAGTTTCCTGTGCACGGCGGTCCCCATGATGGCCTTGGCAAAGATGTGGAAGAGGTCGGTACCGACCGCAAGGATACCCTTGATTCCGGCGCTCATGAGAGCGGGAGTGATGATGAAGCCGCCTCCCGCGCCGATACAGCCCGTGATCAAGCCGGCGCAAACCCCGATAGCGATGGAGACAAGGAAAATGAAGGTAGTATAGTAAGCAGGGGTGTATGCCTCCTTGCCTCCCAAGATGGCAGGCAACTCCGTGGCGAATGCCACCGACCCCACGATAATCGGTATCAGCATGAGGCCGAGAATAATGAGCCTTTTCTTGTCTCGCAAGATGCTCATCGAGACATCGTATTCCCATCTTGCATGGGCCTTGGTGGCCGCAACCAGCATCCCGTAAACTTGCCTTCCAAAAGTCATCTCGCGTTCCCTCCTTGTCTGTAACTCACGCTCGTTGGCTGATCAAATTACGAAAACCTTCTTCCTGCCCCCTCTTCCCTCGACAGACCTCGACCCCCAACTCCCACAGCCCCGGCGGCCCTGTCGGGCCAGGCCGAGGGAGTTCGAGGGCCGTGGCGCTGAGGATCACTCTATCCTCAGACTCGATCCGGGGAAGGCGAGCGGAAGACCGGCTTCCTCTTAGTTCTACCCGTTCTCAGGCGTCTCGCCGGGAGCACGCATCATCTCCCGGATCTTGACCTTCCGAATCTTTTCCTCCTGGGCGGCTTTCTTCTCGAACGCAGCAGCGAGCTTCGGCATCAGCTCTTCAAGTTTCACCGGCTTCAGCAGGTAGTCAAAGGCACCCAGCTTCATCCCTTCGATACTGGTCTCCAGTGAGGCGTGGCCGGTGAGGAGAATCACCTCCGTGAGTGGCCCGATTCTTCTGATCTCACGAAGAGTCTCGATCCCGTCCAGTCCCCCCGGCATCTTGATGTCGAGGACCACTACATCGAAAGGTTTACCCTTCATCAGCTCCAGGGCCTCTTCGCCGCTGCTGGCGCCTTCAGCCTCGAGCTTTCGTCTCCTCAGCCGGTTGACCAGCGTCTCCAGAAAATCCACCTCGTCGTCCACCACGAGAACCCTGAATGTCTCCACCGCAAACCTCATTCACTCGTGCGCCTGGTTACTGCGAAGACTCTTGCGAGATTGGGCCTCCTCCCCTGTCCTCGGTGACCGTCATCCATGGGGCCCAAAGGTCTCTTTTCACCCCGGGCGCGTGGCGCGCTCCGGATCTGTCGTCACTTCTTTTCCGGAACTACGATGGGAAGCTTCACCGTGAAGGTGCTGCCCTTTCCCACCTTGCTTTCTACGGTGATTGTTCCCCCCATCTTTTCAACGATGCCGAGGCTCACCCATAGGCCCAACCCCGTTCCCTTTCCACCCGACTTGGTAGTGACAAAGGGCTCGAAAATCTTCTTCTGCATGTCAGGGGTCATGCCCGGACCGTCATCCTTGACATTGACATAAATGTTGCCATCCAGCTGCCGCGTGCTCACCTCGATAGAGCCGCCATTGCCTATGGCGTCGATGGCGTTGGAGACGAGATTCAGGAACACCTGCTGAAGTTGCGCCTGATCACTGGCAATGATCGGAAGGTCGGAGGCGAGATGGGTCTGAATATCGATGTTGCTGGTACGGGCATAGTTCTCGAGGAGCGATATGGTCTGGTCTATGACCTGGTTGATTTCCACATCTTCGGTATGGGGTTCCATCCTGCGGGCGAAGCCGAGCATGTTGTGGACCACTTTCCTCGCCCGCTCCACGTGTTCCTCAATCTTCCGGAGGGAGCGCCGAAATTCCTCCAGATTCTTGCTCTGCTGGAACTCCTCCTCTTCGAGCAAATCCAAGGCCCAGCCGGTCTTCTCACTGATGACGGCCAGAGGGTTGTTTACCTCGTGGGCGACGCTGGCAGCCATCTTTCCCATGGCTGCAAGCTTGTCGGATTGAACGAGTTGCGCGTTCATCTCGCATACCGCCCGGTCAGCTTCCACCAGTTTCTTCACCATCAACCGCGTGGTGAGGATGACGGTAAAGATGATCGCCAGGGCGCCGGCTATGACGATTCCGATCTCCAGGTTCCTAGCCTGGGAGAGGCCCAGCATCTTCTCGGCTGGGTCCTGGCTGATGACGAGGAGCCACTTGGCGTTTCTCAACCAGACGCCGGCGTAGAGCCGGTTCCTCCCTTCAGGACCCGGTTCGGCCAGAACGGTTGTCCCTTCGCCGAACTTGCTCGGGTCTATCCTGCTCTGCGCTAAGACCGCACCTTCCCCGGAGAAACGAGGTGCAGTCTGGTTGATACGGTCACCGTTCACAAGGTAGGCGTCTCCCGTCCGACCCACCTGGGCTCCCCGCACGAGCTTTGTGAACACATCCGAATCAATGGTTGCTCGGAGGATCCAGATGCGGCCTTTTTCCTGGTGGCGAACGGCAATAACGGAGTGGGGTACCTGCCGGTATCCCATGTAGACATCACTGATGTAGAGGCCCCTGCTCATGACCTGGACGAACCAGGGCTGATCATAGTAGTTCAGGCCTTCCAGGTGATACGGTCCCACGTAAGCCAGGTGCCGGCCGTCGCTGGCGATAACGCCCAGATCCACGAAACCCCCAACCCGAAGGTTCATGACCTCGAGAAGGGATGCGAGGTTCCCGGGTTGCAGCATGTACTCAAGGCTGTGGGTGTCCGCTATGGCGGAAAGAAAGGCGGTGCGTTCACTCAGGAAAAGATCCACCGCGTTGCCGTGGGTGGCGGCCCGGTAACGCAGCTGTTCATCGATCTTCTCCCTGTATATGCGGGAGAACTGCCAATACAGGGTGCCGCCCAGGAGAACAAGGGGGACAAAAGAGACCAGGAGGGTGAGGAAAATGATCTTCCTCTGGAGGCCTGCATACAGTGGGCTTCTCGGAGTGACATCCACCAATTCTCTCCCGTGCCCCATGCTCCTTAGATGGGATGCCGGGCAAACCCGAAAGGGGCTCTGCCTGTGTGTCACCAAGAGCGCCGGGCAAGAGGCCGCTCGCAGGAGGCGCCTGGGTCTCAGAGGAAGGCCAACCCGGGACGAGTGTCCTACCGGCATCCTCCTCAGTCCTGTCAACGTGCGCTCTATTCCCTGGCGCGGCATGCCTTGATCGAGGCAACGCCTTTCAGCCCCCAGCTCTCTCTAGCTCTCTCAGGCGCCCTATCTTCTGCTCTTGGATGGTCTTCGCCTTGTAGGCGTCCTGGATCTTGTAAAGCAGTTCGTCCAAGTTCGCGGGTTTCATCAGGTAATCGAAGGCACCGAGCTCCATGCCCTCAACGGCCACTTCGACACTTGCATGACCGGTGAGCATGATGACCTGTATAAGTGGGTTAATCGTCTTGATCTCTCGCAAGACCTGGATGCCGTCCATCCCGGGCATTCTCACGTCCAAGACCACCACGTCTATGGGGATCTCACGCAGCACCCGCAAAGCCTCTTCGCCGCTGCTGGCTCCGGCTACCTCAACGTTGCGCTTTCTCAGCCTCTTCACCAAGGTCTCCAAGAAATCGCTTTCGTCGTCAACCAAGAGTACCCTGAGCTGCTCCACGGAATTCACCTCGCTTATGAGGAACGGGCGGATGACCTAAGCTGCCAACCTTTGCGGCCCTTCGGGGACTCCGCCCGGACGATCCGGATCATGACGACAGGGGTCTACTCGGGACAGCCACCCGGAGAGATACTGCTTCGCAACCCTCGCCCCCGGGTCGAGCCCACTATACGTCAAAGACCTCTTGGATATCAAGAGGGTTGGAACCTCGACCTGCACTTGGCAATCGCGGGCTTTTGTGTAAAATGTGGCCTTACGCTAGAATGACAACAAGACCTGCGCTCGACACACCTCAGCCCTGAGGTCTGCCCATGGACAGAGGTAGATCACGCCACGCATCACGACGGAAAAAGAGCCTCGCTGCTCCAGGTGCTGCCGTGATGGGGCTCGACCTTCCGGGGCTATCCTCCTGGTTGGGTCACTTTCCTGATCCTGTCCTGATTGCCGATAACCGCAAGCGGATTGTCTTTCTGAACCAGGCGGCTACTGATCTCCTCGGCTGCTCCATCGACCCCCGAGGGGAGTCTCCCCCTTGTTCCGACCTACTCCGGGTTGACATGGCGGGCGAGGTGCATTGCTTCGTGGATTGCTGCCTGGAGCGGCGGGAGCATGTGCATGGCGTCCCCGTTCGGATCCAGGGACCGCAGGGCTCGTGGCGCAACCTGGCGGTCACGGCAACGTACGTCGAGGATCGCGACGGCAACCCGGCCGGGTGTTTTGCTATACTGAGCGAGATACGGGAGGATCTTCGGCCCTCGCCTGAGGCGGCATTGGCCAGGGCCGGGCTGGTCAACGGCACCATGACGCCCAGCCGAGAAGTGGAGAAGATGCTCGAGCTCCTCACGGAGATGAGCCAGGACGGTATCCTGATCGCGGACGAGGACGGGCGGGTGACGCGGGCCAACGCCAGGATGGCCGAGATCACCGGGCGCGCCCAGACGGAACTCGTCGGTCTGGATGTGGGCGAGCTTCTCCCCGCTCAGCATGTGGAGAACATGAGGTACCTTGCTCTCAAGCTCGAGCAGGAAAAAGATCAGCCCCAACAGATGCGTTTTCTCTCCACGATCCCTGGCGCCGGCGCGGGCGAACAGGGGCAGGGCGTCTTCGACACCACCATGGTTGTCTCGCGCCTGGGCGAGCGAGTCGTCACCTACCTCTACCTCCACGACATCACTGAGCGCATCGCTATCGAGGCGGAGTTGCGCAAGGCCAATAACTTCCTCACCAACATCATCCAGAGCTCGGTGGACGGGATCGTCGTGGTGGACATGAAAGGCAACGTCCTCATCTTCAACGAGGGCGCCGAGGGCATTCTGGGCTATACGGCGGAGGAGGCTAAGCGCGAGCGGCATATCATGCGGCGCATCTTCAGCCCTGAACTCGCGCGCGAGCTCATGCGGCGGATGCGGAGCCCCGAGCATGGCCCCCCCGGCAAGCTTAACCCCATTCGACTCAACTTCACCCGGAAAGACGGCCACGAGGTGCCGGTAAGTTTTTCGGCGGCGATCATCAACGAGGGGGGAGAGGAGATTGCCAGTGTGGGCATTTTTTCCGACCGCACGGAGCGGGTGCGCCTCCAGCGGGAGCTCGAGGATGCCCAGCGGCAGGTGGTTCAGGCGGAGAAGATCGCCTCCCTGGGCCGGCTTGCCGCCGGGGTGGCCCACGAGATCAACAATCCCCTGGCCGGAATCCTCATCTACGCTGAGGCCCTCCTCAAGGAGATCGCGGAGCGACCCCAGTGGCGCGAGGACCTCCAAGAAATCATCACCCAGACTCTCAGGTGTAAACAGATCGTTACCCGTCTGCTCGAATTCAGCCGCCAGTCCCTCGGCCAGCGCGTCCTCTTCGATCTCAACGAAATCATCGGCAGATGTGTGGACCTCCTCGCCCGCCAGTCGCTGTTCCACGACGTCCAAATTGTCCTCGATCTCGAGAGAGAGCTCCCCCAGATTGTGGGTGATCCGGTTGAGCTGCAGCAGGTCGGCGCCAACCTTATGATCAACGCAGCGGACGCCATGCTGGGAAGAGGCCGGCTCGACATCAGGACCCGATCAATGGCCGAAACCGAGGAGGTGATCTTGGAGTTCGCGGACACCGGTCCCGGAATCGCCCCGGAAGTCGAAGAAAAGATCTTCGAACCCTTCTTTACCACTAAACCGCCGGGGAGCGGCACCGGCCTGGGACTCTCGGTGGTCTATGGGATCATCCAGCGGCACAACGGGACCATCGAGGTGACCAGCCCCCCCGGGGGTGGCGCCACCTTTATCATCAAGCTCCCGATTCAGGCCCCGACCGCGGAATCCAACACGGCCGGGAGATGAGGGGGAAGTCCTCCCGAGGCCCCGAAGCATAAACAGGAGAGGCTCGCGCCGTGCCAGCGGGTGAGACCATTCTGGTCGTGGACGACGAGAAGGTGATCAGGGACGGTTGCTCCCGTATCCTCGCTCCCGAGGGCTACCGAGTGCTCACGGCGATCCACGGCCAGGATGCCCTCGAGGTCCTGGCGCGGGAGCGGGTGAACGTCGTCCTCTGCGACCTGAAGATGCCGGTTATGGGGGCTGTGGAGTTGCTGGAGGCAGCCAGCACCGAGTACCCGGACGTTCCGATCATCATCATTACCGGTCACGGTACGGTAGAGAGCGCAGTGGAGTGCATGAGAAAGGGGGCCTATGATTTCATCACCAAGCCGTTCCGCGCCGATCACCTCGCCATCATCGTTCAGAGGGCCCTGGAGAAGCAGGCCCTTGAGCGTCAGGCGAAACAGTTACAGGAAGAGCGAGCGCGGCACCTTTATGATCTCGCCATGGAGCAGAGCAGGATCCGGACCATTGTGAACTTCATGGCCGACGGTGTGCTGGTGACCAACCGGGACCTCGAGGTGGTCCTTCACAACCCGACACTCGTGAGACTGCTCCAGCTCCCACCCCGCCTCGCCCAACTAGGGTCGCTCTCACATTATGTCAAAGAAGAGAGTCTCGTTAAGGCCCTGCGGGAACTGGTGGAGAAGGGAGGCGCGGGAAGGGAGATGATCTCCCAGGAGATCTCGATCGGCAAGACCCACCTCCGTACCCTCTCGGCGCCGGTCTGCGGACAGGATCGGGATGTGCTCGGCACCGTCACGGTGTTCCAGGATGTGACTCACTTCAAGGAGCGGGACGAGATGAAGTCCAATTTCGTCCGACTCGTCTCTCATGAGCTCCGGGCACCCCTGGCGGCGATCCAGCAGCAGCACGCGGTGATCCTGGACGGTTTGGCGGGAGGGCTGACCGACAAGCAGAAGGAACTCCTGGGCCGATCCCGGGAGAAGATCGAGGGGCTTCTGGACTTGATCAATGATCTCCTCGATGTGGCGAGGATCGAGAGCGGCCATGCGGTGCAAGAGCAGGTACCGCTCCAGCTCGAGGCTATCCTCGCCGGTACCATGAGACTCATGCGGGCCAAGGCGCAGGCACAGGGTATCACGCTCAAACTGTTGCTCCCTCCAGAGCTTCCCGAGGTACTTGCCGACGTGCGCGGCATGGAGGAGGTGTTCACCAATCTGATCAGCAACGCCATCAAGTACTCACCCGACGGAGGCGAGGTGACGGTGACGGCCGAGGCCCAAGGCGATTTCCTGGAGGTGGGGGTGACCGACAAGGGTATCGGGATCGAACCTGAGGAGATCCCAAAGATCTTCGAGCAGTTTTACCGGGTTAAGCACCCGAAGACCAGGCACGTCATTGGGACCGGTCTCGGGCTTTCCATCGTCAAGGGGATCGTCGAGGCCCATCGGGGCTCGGTGACCGTGGAGAGCACCCCAGGAAAGGGGAGCACCTTCAAGGTGGTGCTGCCCACGCTCGCCGACGTACCTGACGGTGATCCATTCCTGCCGTGAGGCGATTTTTCCGGGCGCCGAGAGATAGGGCCGTCGGGAGAGAGTCGGGCGCGAGACCGTTTCGGGGAAGGTGAGACCGGCTCTGGAACGGGAGGTGCCGAGCCTGTCGCCGGGGTTCTTGGGGTGATGCCCCGCCGGCAGGGGCGGCTTCCAGGTTGCAGAGAGGATAGATTTTAGTATAGTACCCTGCCATGTTCGCTTCAACAAGGAGGGAGAGTGATGGCGAGAAGGTATGTGTTGATTGTCGATGATGACCCGGACCTCGTGGAAACCGTGGCCATGATGCTGGGGAGCAAGGGCTACGAAGTGGGGAAGGCCTACGATGGCGTCGAGGGCGAAGAGTCCATCAAGAAGCGCCGGCCCGATCTCCTGGTCTTAGATGTGATGATGCCCCGGAAGGATGGGTATAAGCTCTGC
>Ga0079303_10000221_pt1 | contig 13179 bp, 14 predicted proteins | sample Methanogen_OWC_FD_77073 | JGI IMG/M metagenome (GOLD analysis project Ga0079303, IMG submission 77073) | Enriched soil microbial communities from Old Woman Creek wetland in Ohio, USA - Methanogen_OWC | ecosystem: Environmental > Terrestrial > Soil > Wetlands | place: USA: Ohio | collected...
CGAGAACGACCTCGACTGCGCACTCGACAATGCAAAGGCGTTTTTCCTGGTCGAATCGCCGAACGGCATCCGGTATTCACGCGATGGCGTGTTCAACATCAACCAGGACGGTTATCTCACGAACATGAACGGCGATTACATCATGACCGAGCCGGAGCCGCAGCCGAACGCAGAGGAAAAAGTCCTCGTGAAGGAAGATGGCACACCGAACCTCGAAATGGGCCGGGCGCAGTTCGGACCTACCGATAAAGTCCTGATAGACACGGATGGTCGGGTGCTTGTGAATGGCGCACCACGCTTCAGAGTCGTGCGCGGCCAGGCTGCCGATCGCAAGGCATTCCGCAAGGAAAACACGAACAATTTTACACGCGCTTATGGCGATGTCCAGCGCGCGGACGGCAAGGTGAAGGTCGGTTACGTCGAAAAGCCTAACTTCAGTCTTGTCGAGGAAATGGTCAAGATGATCGAGGTTTCACGCGCATACGAAGCTAATTCCAAGTGTATCCAGGCGCACGACTCCCTGCTCGACAAAGTCGTCAACTCTGTCGGGGCGACTCGCCGCTGATGAATCACAGAACGGGAGGTAACAAGCCATGATGCGTTCACTCTGGTCCGCTTCGACCGGCATGAAGGGCCAGGAAATGAATATCGACGTCATTTCCAACAACCTGGCGAACGTGACAACGACCGGTTTCAAGAAGAACCGCGTTGACTTTCAGGACCTGATCTACCAGACGCTGAAAGAGCCCGGAACGCCGATATCGACCGGCAACTCGTATCCGGTCGGCATTCAGCTCGGCCACGGCGTGCGGCCGGTCGCCATCCAAAAGATCTTTACCCAGGGTGAATTCCAGCAGAGCGATCAGCCTCTTGACGTCGTCATCGCCGATAAGGGCTTCTTCCAGATTCAGCTGCCCAACGGTGACATCGCCTACACCCGTGACGGTGCCTGGAAGCTGAGCAATACCGGCCAGATTGTGACGAGTGATGGGTATGCGGTCATTCCGAATATGACCGTGCCGCAGAATGCGATCGGCATCAACATCACCCCCTCCGGCATCGTCGCTGCCAAGATGCCCAACCAGGCCGATCTTGAAGTGCTCGGCCAGATCGAAACCGCTGACTTCATCAATCCGGCCGGCCTCAAAGCCATCGGCCGAAACCTGTTCATTCAGACCGGAAGCTCGGGCGATCCCATCGTTGGTATTCCCGGCACTCAGGAGCTGGGCGAAATCGAGCAGGGCTTCGTTGAAATGTCGAACGTGAAGGTCGTCGAGGAAATGGTCAACATGATCGTGGCACAGCGCGCATACGAAGCGAACTCCAAGACGATCCAAACTTCAGACTCGATGCTCCAGATAGCCAATAACCTTCGCAGATAAGGAGTCTTTGAATAATGCGAAACAACCGCCCCACCCCTGAACCGGGAGTTCTGAAATCCGCCCTCCGGGTTGCAGGAGCGGCACTGTTTTCGCTGATGATCCCGATCGTAACTGAAGTGGTCCCGGCAGAGGCTGCAACCTCGCCGATGCTTCCTGTGAAATCGACGGTTCTTGTCAGCGACGGCCGCGTCGATGCTTCGATGCTCGTCGGGAACGATATCGAGCCCTCGCTCAGGGAAGCGCTGGCCAAGATTCCGGTCGGATTCATTTCCGAACCTCTTGGAACGATCATTCTTCGCAGAAGCGAACTGGCCCAGAAGCTCGGCAGCCTTGCAGGCATGGTTGTGCTCCCTCAGCGCGTCCAGGTGCTGAGGAAAGGGGCGATGCTCGCCGGCGACGAGATCGGAACGAAAGTCCGCGAACTCTGTCTTGAAAGCCTTGCAAGCGATTCCGTCGGGGATATTCAGATCGATCTGTCCCGCATTCCACACCATGTGGTTCTTCCCAACACGCTGAATGAGTGGAAGCTGACCCCGATGTCTTCAAACAAGCTTGGAATGAGAATTTTCCAGCTTGAAGCAAGATGCGGGGAAGACACGGTCAGGCAGATCATCCAAGCGGATGTCTGCCGGATGATCCGGGCAGCCCGGCTGCGCAGGCTTGTAAAGCGGGGAGAATGCATCACCGATGCTGATCTGATCGAGGAAAAGATTCGCCTGCGAAACGATCAGGCAAATCCGCCCGTCGCCATCACCGCCGCCGCGGGAAAGCAGCTGGCGAATTTCAAGTCCCCCGGCACGATGCTTCGCGAGAGCGATCTTGCCACCACATGCATTCCCAAACCCGGAAAAGCCTTTGATTCCAGAGCACTGAGCAGCGCAGCCGCGGGAGCTGCTGCCGAGCCACATTCCGAATCGCCGGCGCTGCCGGGCGAAACAGGTCCCGAGCCAGTGTTCGCGGCTGATTCCCCCGTCCGGACACAGGTTCCGATGAAAAACACGGCACTGACTCAGCTTCGCGAAACCACGGTTCACCAGGTTCTTCGTGCAGATAACGCGCCTGGCAATCCCCAAAAAGCACCCTTGAGTGCTACCGGAAATTATCTGATCAAAAGCGGAGACAAGGTTGAATTCACGGTGAAGAGTGGCAATCTCAGCCTTGTCGTGCCAGCCAGAGCTCTTCAGAGTGGACGAGCCGGCGAAGCGATCAAGCTTCTGAATCTTCAGAACAATCGGCAGATCAAGGGATTCATAACCATGGAAGGAAACGTAGAACATGTCGCGAACTGAAATTACCCGCCTGCTGCTGACGGTGCTTTTTGCCGCCATCATCTCGTCCGCTTCGGGCGGATCGCTCTGGCTGAATGGCCGTGACCTTTACTCGTCTCAGGGCGGCTCACACGAATTTAAAGCAGGAGATATCATAACCGTTTTGATATCAGAAGCGGCGACCGCTCAGCAGGCCGCGACAACAAATGCCCAGGACGACGTTTCTATCGAAGTGAAATCCGAACCCAAGATCCCTTTTTTCAAGAAAGTCGTCAGCCAGTTCCTTGGCAAGAACGAAGTCAAGAACAACTGGAAGGGAACAGGGACGACAACCAGGTCTGGCAAGCTGGACGGCACGGTGACGACCACGGTCATGGAAATTTTGCCGAACGGGAATCTTGTTCTCGAAGGCACGCGCTCGGTCCGTGTCAACCGCGAAACACAGCTTCTTCGCGTGAAGGGAATAGCCCGACCGCAGGATATCAGCTCCGGCAATGAAATAAAATCCAGTCTGCTGGCGAACGCCGATATCAAATACGACGGCAAGGGCTCGGTCGGCACCACTCAGAAACCCGGCCTGATGACAAAAATAACTCAAATTATATTCTAATCTGCGTCTGACACATTCCGCGTCGGGCCGCCTGTATCAGGCGGCCCGACGGTTTTTCAAAGCGGATTTCCTCGCGCCTGAACCTTCACCATTTTTCAATTCAGTCGATTCTCCACAACCCGTGAGCCCGGCGTGAAACCGCAGGCCAGAACAGAAGCATCGCACTTTTCAACCTGGTTTCGTCTCCTGCAAACAGAGACAAAAATGATATACCCTGCCATACGTCACTGGGCACGAGGAAGCTCTTGCCCAGTTCGATCAGATCATCGCCGAACGCCCATCGGACGGGCTTGCCCGATTCAGTGCCGCGCGGGCTTTTCTGGTTGCCGGCCGCTACGGTGCTCGCGACAAGCGACAATCCCGGTGCTGCCGATCCGGTCGTCGCCGTCGAATTCGCCCGAAAGGCCGTCGAGCTGACCGGCCACTCCCAGCCGGAGCCGCTTCAGGTGCTGGGTGTCGCCTGTGCCGCCGCGGGCCGTATTGAAGACGCGGTAAATGCACTCGGGGACGCTCTGGTCCTCGCCCGGTCCTCAGGCAAAACGACTCTGGCAGCCGAAATACAGGAAAACCTCCGGCAGCTCAAGAAGAATGGCACATTACCAATAAAATCGGACGGAGCTTCGGAATGAGGAGCGGAGTGCCGATACCTTTACTGGAGCAGAGTATGTTCGGCACGCTTTGCGATTTCATCATTCCGAGGAACAAACCGTGAAACTTTTTTCAGCAGGCAGATATGGTCCGGTCGTCGCCCTGGCTCTTGCAGGCATGATGACGTTTGGTGATGTTTGCCCGGTTTGGGCCGAAGCACAGGTTCGCATCAAGGACATCGCGCGCATCAACACGGCCCGCGAATACCAGATTTTAGGCTACGGACTTGTAACCGGTCTCGATGGAACCGGCGACAAGACTCCCATGAGCACCGAGATGATGAAGGGCATGCTCCAGAATATGGGTATGCAGATAGAAAAAGCCGACATCCAGAGTAAAAACTGTGCCGCAGTCGTTGTGACCGCAATGATTCCTCCTTTTGCCCGGGCCGGCGAAGCGTTCGACATCACGATCAGTTCGATCGGAGACTGCAAAAGCCTCCAGGGCGGGGTGCTGCTTCCGACGCTTCTCAAGGGTGGTGACGGCCAGGTTTACGCCGTTGCCCAGGGAAATGTGTCAATCGGTGGATTCCAGGCTGGAACAGCTGGTGGCGGGGCAGCCGGCGGAAACGCTCCTCAAAAAAATCATCTGACCGTCGCCAAGATTCCAAACGGAGCGATCCAAGAACGCGAAGTCGGCGACGTATTCGGCCAGGGCGGCACCTTCAGCCTGCTTCTGCACCGCAAAGACACGGCCCTTTCTCGAAAGGTTAAGGATGCGGTCGACCGGAAATTCGGCGAGGGCTGGGCGAAAATCTCCAATCCCGGGACTCTCGACGTCACGATCCCAAGCAGTTTCAAGGAAGACCCGGTCAGCTTTGCCGCTGCCATCGAAGATTTGACCCTGACGATCGATGAACCCAACCGGGTTGTGATCAACGAACGCACCGGCACCGTGATCGTTGGAAACCGGGTGCGGATAAACAGGGTCGCAATTTCCCAGAGCGGTCTCAAGATCGAGATCGGTGACAGTGCGCAACGCACACCTGCTGCAACAGGCGGTGCAGCAGGAGGCACGAAGCCTGCCCAGAAAACTGGCAGTCTTTTGGCAATCCAAGGGGAAACAACCGTTGATGATCTTGTTGGTGCCCTCAACAGTGTCGGTGCGACACCGAAAGATCTGATAGCAATTTTTCAGGCGATCGAAGCAGCGGGTGCTCTCAACGGCGAACTCAAACTGATGTAACGAAAAAATATTTTTCCGTGCCTTGATCTTTCTTTGGTCGTATGCTATGGTTCCTTGTCTTTTACTTCCCCCCCTCCCCACTATAATGTCTTGGATATTTTCCAGGAGATAAACGAATGACCAGCAACGAGGATCGGGATCTCGCTAACCAGCACTTCGACCGAGGCCTGTCTTTCGACATGCGCGGCAAGCTGACTGACGCGATCAACGAGATGGAAAAAGCGGTGAAACTCGACCCTCTGTTCGCAGAGGCCTACAACAAACTCGGCGACTTTTTCATGAAAAAAGGCCAGATCTCCAAAGCAGTCGAGATGTTCAAAAAATCCAGCGAACTCAAGCCCGAGGTCGAAAATTCGCATTTTGATCTGGGCTGTGCATATGCACACCTCGGCCGATATTCAGAAGCTCTGTATGAATTCCAAAAAGCGCTCAGTATCGATCCGAAGCATTTTGAAGTCTATGGCAGAATGGGTCACGTGTATCTTGAAATGGCGATGTATGGCGAAGCCATAGAGAACCTGAAACGGGCACTGGTAAAGGATCCCAGCGATCTTATGGCCCGATTCATGCTCGGCCAGGCGCTGATGCGCGTCAACCACCAGCCAGAAGCCGTACAGCAGTTCGAAAAAGTCATTGAACACTACTCGAATCTGGTCAGATTCAAGGATCGATATGCGGAAGGGCATTTTTATATCGGACGCAGCTGCTACTTCCTACAGCAGTATGACAAGTCCGTCGAGTATCTTCTGAAGGCCGTTGAATACGATACTGAAGAAATCGATTTTCATTACAGTTTCGGTATGCTTTACAGCGATGCCGACGCGTTTTTCGCCCTTGCTGAAGCGCAGCAGGCAACGGGTGATCTGGGCAATGCGCGCGAGAATCTGCGCAAAGCGGTCGAGCTCGAGCCGAAGAATGAGCGGTTCCGGGCGCTGCAGCAGAAACTCAGCTAGGAGCAACGAGTGGATAACATACGGCGTTCATCAAATCAGACAGGCGTTTCGGCAAAAGCCGCCGTGCCCAATTACGATGAACTTCCTGAAAGCAAGAAAAAGGAATTACAGAAGCTTGAAACTGCCTGCAACGATTTTGAATCGATCTTCGTGTTGCAGATGATGAAGGAAATGAAAAAAACAGTGCACAAAACCGGGCTGGTGCACGGCGGGATGGCAGAAGATATATTCTCAGATATGCTTGACCAGGAGCGTTCGAAAAATGCCCCGATCGGCATGGGCCAGATCCTGTTCAAAGACCTGTCACGCGCAATCGTTCCGCCGACGCGCAAGACCCGCTGAGGCGCTGTTGTTTCCCTCGAAACCGCAAGTCAAAGCATCAAATCACCCGTTTTAACCCACGAAAGGGGAAAAAGTTGTGGACGAGTCCTCCCTGAATTATTTGAAACTCTGTGAAGAGCCTGTAAAGAGCCTTCGGCTTATTGCCAAGGAGTTCAACATCAACGCCGCAGAGAAAATGAAAAAGGATCAGATGATCCGCTCGATTCTGCGGGAACATCTGAACCGCCAGGGTCTCGCCCTCAGCGAAGGCACCCTCGAGATCCTCCCCGACGGCTACGGGTTCATCCGCACTCGCAGCTACATTCAGAATGACGACGACGCCTATGTTTCGCCTTCCCAGGTCAAGCGTTTTGGCCTGATGAACGGCGATCACATTATCGCGCAGGTGCGCCTGCCCAAGGATGATGAAAGCTACCACTCCCTGAATAGTATCGAGGCCGTGAACGGCGTAAGTCTCGAACAGCTCTCGAAACGCATGAATTTCGATGACGGCGTGCCGGTTTTCCCGACCAACCGCTTCAAGCTCGAAGCCAGCGACGGAGACACGTCGATGCGCGTTTTCGACCTTATCTGCCCCATCGGGAAAGGGCAGCGCGGCCTGATCGTCGCACCGCCCAAGGCCGGCAAGACGGTTCTTCTCAAGAAGCTCGCCAACGCGATCATCGCAAACCATCCAGAAGTCCTGATGCTGATCCTGCTGATCGATGAACGGCCCGAAGAAGTCACCGACATGCGCCGCTCCGTCGATGCCGAGGTTGTGGCTTCGACGTTCGACGAGCACATCAGCCATCACATCAAGGTTTCAGAACTTCTTCTGGAAAAAGCCAAGCGGTATGTCGAGCTCGGCCGCGACGTCGTGATCCTGCTCGACTCGATCACCCGCCTGGCCCGTGCATACAATATTTCGGTGCCCTCGGCCGGCCAGACTCTGACAGGCGGTGTCAACCCGTTTGCCCTGCACAAGCCCAAGCGGTTCCTGGGCGCTGCCCGCCAGATCGAAGGCGGCGGCAGTCTGACGGTTATCGCCACTGCACTTATTGACACCGGCTCCAAGATGGACGAAGTCATCTTTGAAGAGTTCAAGGGTACCGGTAACATGGAGCTGCATCTCGACCGCAAGCTGTTCAACAAGCGCGTATTCCCGTGCATAGACGTGAAGATGTCCGGCACGCGCAAGGAAGAACTGCTGATGAACACTGAAGATCTGAACAAGGTGATCATCCTGCGCCGTGCCTTCGAAGAGAAGGGCAACCAGGAAGTCATCGAAATGCTCGTGAAAAGCATCTCGGCCACAAAGAGCAACATCGAGTTCCTTTCACTGATCAATCCGAACTACAAGGGTTCAGGCAAGAGCAACAGCTGATGCACGTATACGCCATACAGCCGCTCTCTTTCCATGTACGTTTTGCGCTGATTCTGGTCGCATTTCTCGGTCTCCAGATAGCGCCCCCGGATCCATCTCCGGCCTGTCTCGCCATTGGCGGCGAGTTTTCCGTCACCCCCCTCTGGCAGGCACATGCAGAAGCGTTGCTCGATGCCATGCGTGATCGCGCGCCTTCCGTCGAGGAGGCCCTGGTCGCTCTGGGCAGCGACGCAACAACCTCCGGGCAGATCGCGACGGACAGGGAAGGCAGGCCATACCGCATCGCAAGCGTTTCCAACCGCCAGTATTCCGGGACGGATTTTTTCTGGCCGGTGCGGGGAAGCATTTCCTCGGGTTATGGCATGCGCAGGCACCCGATCACCCGGCGTTCCTCCTTCCATGCGGGTATCGATATCCGCTCCAGAACGGGGACGCCAATCATATCTCCCTCAGACGGTGTTGTCGTCTCCTCGCGCAGAGCCGGTGCCATGGGCCGGGAAGTCCGCGTTCAGTGTGGCGGCATGCTCCTTGTTTTCGGCCACTTGTCGGCATTTCGCTGCAAAGCGGGCCAGAGAATCCGCGCCGGTCAGGTTCTGGGTCTGGTCGGCGCCTCCGGCCGTGCAACCGGCCCTCACCTTCACTTTTCCGTAAAACGTGACGGCCGGTGGGTCAATCCACTTTCCTGCCTGACACCGCGGCGCCTTGCCAGCCGCTGAACCGGCATACTCAAGGAGAATGCGCATGATCGGGCCCGGCATCCGCCCGGCAGCAGCAGTCATCCTGTTCGCGGCTGTTTTCGTCGTCGCCCCCGTCTCGAAGGCGGCAGAACCCGTTCATCCGCTCGAGAGGCCGGGCATCGCCGGCTCGGCAGATACCGCGGACACAGCTCTCACCGCTTATGAAGAGGGATACCGGCAGTATCGCGCCGGCCACTTTCCAGAGGCGATAGCCAGTTTTCAGAATGCCCTCAAACGTGAACCCAACCTGATCAAGGCTCATTACTGGCTTGGAAAGCTGTATCGCGAGGCGGGCCGGCTTCGCGAGGCGGACTTCCATTGGGAAGAAGTCATGAGGCTGCAAAAACTGATCCGGGACAGACGTGAGGCGCTGAAGCTTCAGAATAACGAGTATCCGGCGCTCAGCCAGCTTCTGAAAACACGCAAACGCCAGGCAGAGGCGGAAGAGTCGTTTCAGAAAGGCAGGCATCTGTTAAGCGAAGGCCACTGGGATGGCGCCGTGGCGGGTCTCAAGAAAGCCGTCGAGCTTTACCCGGCCAATCCTGATTACCAGAAGCTTCTCGCACGCCTCCTCTGGGACCGCAACGACCATCAGGGCAGCGCAAAAGCCTATATCGACATGCTCGATCTGCACCGCGATCTCGACCGCGATTTGGTAAACGAGGCGACGGACCGGCTCGTTTCTGCCGGCTGGCACAGAGAAGCCGCGCGAATTTTAAGGGAAGCGATAGCGCGTTTCCCTGACGATGCGGATCTGAAAAACCGGCTCGTGCGGCTTGATGAGCGGGGTGAAGCCAAGCCCGTCTCATCGGGGAGCGTCGTCGATCGTTCGAGCGGGCAGGTCATTCTTGATATCGGGCTGGAATCGGGGCTGTCGCTTGCCGATGAATATACATTGAAGCTGCGTTCGTTCCGGCCCGGCGAGTCGATTACCGACCCGAAAACCGGCCGGATTATCGGGCGCCGCCCGGACACAGTCACGGCTGAACTGCTTGTAACCAAGGTGTTCGCCCGATCGTGCTGGGCGCTGATCCGTCAGGAAAACGGACGCGGCGTGAAAGCGGGTGATTTGATTGAAGTCCAAAGCGTCGAGCGGTGACGGTACAAAGCTGATTGCGGCAAATCGCCGCGCATTTCATGAATATTTCATCATCGACAAGCTCGAGGTAGGGATCGCCCTCGTCGGGTCTGAGCTGCGGCCCTGCCGGGAAAGCCATGTCAACCTGAAGGATGGCTATGCCGAGGCTGAAAACGGCCAGCTGTGGCTGAATGAAGTTCATATCGGTTCGAATCCGTTTTCCAACAGGCTTGATCATGCCCCGCTTCGAAAGCGGCGGCTGCTGGCGCACAAGCGCGAGATCCTCAAGCTGCAGCAGAAACTCCAGGTGGCAGGCCACACCCTGATACCGCTTCGCATGTATTTCAAAAGCGGCAGAGTAAAGGTCGAACTGGGCCTGGCCAAAGGCAAAGCCCAGTATGACAAGCGGGAGACGATCGCGAAAAAAGATCTCAAGCGTGAACTCGACCGCGAGATGAGCGAGAGAAGGCGATGATGCGCAACGGTATCTGGCGTCACTGGCGCCGCTGGCTGGCCGCGACTGCCGGCGCGGCTCTGTTTCTTGCTTCACCCTCGGTCGCGCAGGAAGGCGACCGCGCGAAGGGCTACATCAGCGCCCGTGAGTTTGCAGAAGCGCAGGGAATTGCGTATCAATGGTTCCCGATGCAGAAGACACTCGTATTAACGCGCGGCAACCGCACCATGCATCTTTCGGTGGGCCGAAGCGAAGCCGTCGTCGATGATCAGCCGTTTGTTCTTCCATCGGCTCCTGTCCTTCAGGATGGTCAGGTCATGGTCCCGGCAAGATCGATCATCAATGTTTTCGGGGCGCAGGCGTCCCAGAAGCCGGTGGTAGCCGCAAAACCGCCGGCCGTGATTGTCGAATCCGCAGAAGAAGGCGAGGGAGAACTGGGTCCGGACACTCCGGCCGAGGAAGACGCCCCTCCCACTCCGGTACTGGTGGCTCCGCCGCGTGTTTTGCCACAGGGTGCGGGCACCGCTCCGGTTCCGTCTCCAGTCGTTCCGCCTGCAGAAACGGCCGCAGAACCGACAGAAGAGGAAGATCAGGAATCAACGCTCGTTACCGTACGGCATTCGATTCGTGAAGACCATACGCGCGTCGTGCTCGAGTTTGACGGGCCGATGACATATGCAGCGGAAAATGCGGGAACCGGCAAATTCAAGCTTCGCATTAACGGGTGCAAGAACATTATTCCCACGAAGCGAACGAACCCGGCCGGACGAGACCTGAAGGGCGTCTCATTCCATAGTGGGCCAGATAGAAAAGGGTTGGTTGTGAATTTCGATCTGCTCGACGATGCGGAACCTCCCACCATTGAGACGGTCGCAAATCCGTACCGGATGGTGCTCTCCTTCAGATCGACCTCGGCCGCCCTTGCCGCGGCATCCGCTACCGCAAAGCTCGCCGCAGCAAGTTCTACAGCTCAGTTGAAGGCCAAATCGGCCACGGCAACCGCACAACTTTATCCGCCCGCGACGTCAACGGTGGCCATTACGGCTGCCACGGCAAAAACACAGGAACCACCAAAAACAGACAAACCTCAAACTCCTGAACCAGCAGCCGGGGAAGCAGCTTCGCGAGAACCTGCAAAAAATCTCAAAATTGACGTCCCCCTTGAAACGCTCACCCGTACAGCGTTTTCCGGCAGAGCCATCGTCATCGACCCCGGACACGGCGGCTCAGACCAGGGTGTCACATTCAGCGGGCTGGCTCCTGAAAAGCAGATAACGATGTCGATCGCGGCAAAACTGCGTCAGATTCTCCGCCAGATGGGCTTCAACGCATATCTCTTGAGGGCCCAGGACACGGCATTGTCACCCTCTGACCGTCAGGCTGCCGCGAATAAGGCCGGTGGAGATCTCATCGTTTCCCTGCATGTCGGGGGCGCCGGGGACGAGTCTATCGAGGGAGTCGCCTGTTACAGCTATGACAGCAACGGCGTCAGCTTCGATGGAGACGCATCCGCGGGGAGAATATCGCCACAGAACGTCTATGGGGAATGGACGCAGACCACGCGTTTTGATCTGGCACGCTTTCTTTCGATGAAAATCAGAGATCGGCTGGTAAAGCATCTTTCCTCAAAGGACAGAGGTGTCCGCCCGCTCCCTCTTCTCCCGTTGCGGTTCATGATTTATCCTGCGGTCCTGGTTGAGGTGGGTATGCTTACGAACCCGACGGAAGGGCCCAAACTCAGCAGCACCGTGTATCAGGAAGCCGCGGCACGTTCTATCGCCAATGGAATAGTAGACTTTTTCAACGGAATCAAGCTGAATCCGTAACCAGAAATTGCCCGGCATCGGGCGATTTGGAGGGGCAACATGCAACCTGTCATGAAGAAGCGTCAGCGCCATCAGCCGGAAAACTTTCTGTTCATCCTGATGGGATTGATTCTCCTGGGGCTTTTAATTTCCGGATACTTCCTGTTCGTCGACAAAGTGCTTCCAAGCTTGACAGGAAGCGGCGGAACGACCACACCAGCTTCATCACAAACAGGCCTGCCGGACAGCAAAAGTCCTGCCGAAGCCGTCAGCTCCGGTGAAACGGTCCTCCCGGAAGGCGAAGGGATGACGGTCACTCTGTATTTTGGCGTCCGGGGCGGAGACCATCTGACGCGCGAAGTCCGAAAAATTCCGGAACAGAAGATGCTGCTCGCCCAGGCAACCGAGCTCGTGAAAGAACTGCTGAAAGGGCCTTTCACCCCTGAAGCCCGGGCGGTCATTCCCGCCGGAACACAGCTTCGCTCCCTCTTCTACAATCAGGGGACATTCTTTGTCGATTTTTCCAAAGAATTTGCCGAATCTCACCCTGGCGGGCCGACGGAAGAAGCCCTCACGCTGTATTCTATCGTGGACACACTCACGGAACTCGACCGCAAGGCCCGTGTCCGGTTCCTGGTGAATGGGCTTGAAACAGATACCCTGAAAGGGCATGTAGGACTGAAAAATGCCCTCTCCCGATATGATGCTCTGCTGATGAGTACCTCGGGAAGTTAAGCCGAGCCATAAAAAGCGCCCCGGTCCTGTCGGCCGGGGCGCTTTTTATGACTCGAAATCTCTTTATATATTATCCGCCGAACGTCGACGAAGCACAGCCATGGAAGGGAACGCACTGAACTTTTTTGCCATTGGGCATACCGCTTTCCGTTCCGGGGACCCATTGATAGGTGCCGCTCATCGGACAGGAAGGCAGGCGCTGTCCAACCATGAGCGATTTGAGATCTTCGACTTTCTCGGGGTAGACCCTGTTCTCGATATTATAAAGCTCCGTCATGCGCGTCAGCAGGGCGGTATTCTCCCAGCATTTATTCTGGCGGGCACGATCACGGACTCTCGAAAAATAAGGCAGGGCAGTGGCGGCAAGAATCCCGATGATCGCGATAACGATCATCAGTTCGATCAGCGTAAAACCGTCTCTGTTTCGCATCAATTTAGATTCTCCTATTTCAAGTATACTGCAAACGGCGAGCAAAATACAAGAAAAGCCGTGATGAGACAGGGCAAACGGGAACTTTTCCGTGAATTGATGCGACTCTATTGTACAAAAGCTTGGAATGGGATATTTGGTATGGAAGCCTCACAAAAGGAGCTTCCATGGCCAAAAAATCATGCAAAA
>Ga0079303_10000222_pt1 | contig 13146 bp, 12 predicted proteins | sample Methanogen_OWC_FD_77073 | JGI IMG/M metagenome (GOLD analysis project Ga0079303, IMG submission 77073) | Enriched soil microbial communities from Old Woman Creek wetland in Ohio, USA - Methanogen_OWC | ecosystem: Environmental > Terrestrial > Soil > Wetlands | place: USA: Ohio | collected...
AAACATTTTCCTCTCTCCCAGTGGGGAGGGAGGGAACCAAGAAGGGCAGTATTCGAAAAGCCGTTGAGAGTTCTTTAGGCAGGGTCCGTAAGCAGTGATGCTGTACTATATGCGAGCTATTTCTGACCCGGTGGGATCGCGAGAAAGGAGATTTCGTATGACGAAATTCAGAACCTTTGTGGCCCTCGGGCTGATCCTCATGCTCCTGAGCGCAACTGCGTGCGGTTGCCTCGGCGGCGGCAACGGCGGCAAGCAGACGGTCGAGACCAAAACGACGACCCTGGGACAGGAACTGCAGGATCTCCAGAAGGCTCACGAGTCGGGTGCAATCGACGACAAGCAGTACGAGAAGGCGAAGAAAGAGCTGCTGAAGAAATACAACGCCGACTGATCTCCATCGAGGGGAGAATTGAAGCGCCCGCTCGCCCACCTTTGGTGGACTTTACGCTAGACCTGGACCGTGCAGGGTGGGCACAGCCCACCATGACGCTGGTAATCTTCCATTCGGTGGGCGGTGCCTACCCTACACACTGGTGTCAGAAACGAAAATCGCTCACCGTAGATCAAGAAAGACCAAGGCCAAACCGAAAGCGAGCGGTCTTGACCATGGGGGAGAAAACCCGGGTGAAGACAGTCTCAACACGACCAAGCCTGATCATGCTCTGGGTGGGGCTGTGTGCATTCTTCTGGCTCGCCGTGCTGCCGGCTCCGATTCCTTTGGCGAGTGCGGGCGAGGTTGACGACATTGAGACTGTCACCCTTGTCGGCACGTTTCAGGTCGACCTGGGATGCCCTCATGACTGGGACCCCTCCTGCACGCAGACTTTCCTGCAGGACGTCGGCGGAGAAGGAGTTTATGAGTTCTCCACCCGTCAGCTTCCACGGGGAACCTATGAATGCCGGGTGGTGATAAACGAAGACTGGGGTGAGAGCTACGGCAAGGAAGGAGACCGGGACGGCGCGAATATCGTCTTTCAGGTCACCGAAGAGGGAGGCCTGGTCACTTTTTCGTATGATTCGCTGAATCATATTGTCTCTGTCAGGGAAGACATGACTGCGGTCGCGGCTGAGTCTACCCCTTGCCAGTCGAACCAGGAATGCCAAGACAAACTGGGCTCAGATTGGGAGTGCGATTCCGGTCTCTGTGTTCGAATATCGAAAGATCACGACAACACCGTCTTCTTCTGCGGTTTCTCGTCGTTTCTTGGCAACAACCATCCTGCGCTTGATACTCTTAGAAGATTCCGTGATGAAGTGGTGAAAAAGTATACATTCGGTCGAAGGCTGATAGATGTATACTACAGGAATCAATATAAAGTGTTTTCCTTTGTAGAGAGGCATCCTGCGTTGAAAAAATATGCAGTGAGGCTTATTGAATCATTTGCTCAGGTGTTGGAGGTCTTCTTGGACGAAAGCGGGCGACGCTCGCGACAGCGGGACTGATAAGAGCCTGCCTTTCAGATCCTGCGACCTCTTTTCTTCTCTGAGAAACCAAAACGATTCAGGACTGCCGTGTAGAACTGCTCAAGATCTTTGAGGTGCTTGGTGAGAATGGGGGGAAGCGCCTCTGTACGGCTGCGATTTTCGCAAGCACGACGTCCCGGTCAGGCATAGATTCTTCCTCTTAGGATGTTATCCTCACAGGTCTTTCTGAGGTAAGAGCGCTCATCTGGGATACATTCGGGACGGGACCGAACAAAATCCCTATATCCACATCACTCGCGGGATGTGCGCGGCGGCTGACGGAAGAGCCGAAGAAAAACACCAGATCGATACCCTTCCTCCGTGCAAGAAAGAGCTCCAGCACACTGACGAACTCTTGATTGCTGAGCTTCTCGGTTCTCTTGGCAGGAGTGACCATGGGAGTTCTCGATCCTCCAATCGATCCGACCGCAAATATGGCGATGGTCGAGAAAAGGAGCAACAGGGATTTCGGTGCCAAGGCCTTACGGGCGCAGGTGTCGCTTCCTTGTTGGACCAAGGCTAGTTGTCCTGCAACCGTGCACTCCTGGAGTCCGGCCCCTTCAGGCTTGCCGGCCCAATCGCCAAGCTCGCGTGGGCCTTTGTCCACATTTTCTATCTCATGCAGATTGACGACCGCGTGGTCGTCTTCGTGAAGTGGATGTACGCCTATTTCACCAGCAAGCGGGGCACCCGGATCATCGAGGATTCGTGTGCCTGCGAATAGGCGCCGGGGGCGACGTGAACGGCCGCCTGTGGACGCGCCTTTGGAGACTTGGGCGAATGCTGCATCACCGGTAGGCAATGTCGCTTTACTCAGGACGCTGAGTAGGTCATGCGGGGAGAGGATTGGAGATAATCCATGGACTGGCTGACAAACCCTAATGTGTGGCTGGCCTTGATTACACTTACCGCTCTGGAGATTGTCCTCGGGATCGATAACATCATCTTCATCGCGATCCTTGCCGGCAAATTGCCTTCCAATCAACAGGTGAGAGCCCGTACGATCGGCCTCGCCCTGGCGATGATCACCCGAATCGCACTTCTCTTCTCCATCACCCTCATCATGAAGCTCACCGCGCCTCTTTTTACGATCTTCCGGGTAGAGATTTCCGGACGGGATATCATCCTCGTCCTCGGCGGCCTCTTTCTCCTGGCGAAGAGCACTCTGGAGATCCATGCAAACCTCGAAGGAGAGGAGACGCATGGTAAGGAGGGGGTGAAGCGGGCCAAGGTGACCTTCGGTGGTGTCATCGTCCAGATCATGCTCCTCGACCTCGTCTTCTCCCTCGATTCGGTGATCACGGCCATCGGGCTGGCGCAGCAACTTGCCGTCATGGTGGCCGCCATCGTCATCGCAGTTGCCGTCATGATGCTTGTCGCGGGAAAGATCAGCGATTTCGTGGACAGGCACCCGACCATCAAGATCCTCGCGCTCAGCTTTCTCCTCCTCATCGGCTTCGCTCTCGTGGGTGAAGGCTTCGACCTCCACATCCCCAAGGGGTACATCTACTTTGCCATGGCCTTCTCCACCTTTGTGGAGATTCTGAACATGAGGATACGGAAGGCGAAGCCGGCCCCCGTCGAGCTCCGCCGTCCCAAGAAGGCCAAATTGGCGGAGTGATCTCTATCGCAGCAAGAGGGGCGCTGCCCACCAAACCGAAGGGTGCCGCCTGTCTGGCCGGCGATGCCCACCCTGCGCTCTCGGCCGGTACGGAGACCGGCCCTACGGGTTTTCGCACTGTAGGGACTCCTTGAGATCCTCATCCCCACCGAGCGGCACGCCGAGGTGGCTGCCGGCATCATCGAGGACATCCCCCACCTGAGCGGCAACTTGATGCACGATGCCCAGACCGCCATACTGACGCGGGAGCAAGGGATCAAGTGGGTTTGCGCGCGGCATACCGATTCCCACCGGTTTCCTTTTCTCGAGCCGTTAGATCCCATGACACTCTAACCGCGGCTTCTCTTCTCTCCCGCAAACTTGACAAGCAGTTCATCCCGGCAGAGAATCGCTCCCGATGGCTTTGCCGACAGGGGCTTTACTCGCGACCCGAGGAGGCTCTCTTACGTAATATTTCTCTGTTCCCCGATGGCGTCTGGTGCACAATGGGGCCAGTTGCAATGATGTTCACTTAAGGGTCGAAAAGCTCCTAAGGATTCCAACAATCCCGCAAGAGGCTGTCCGACAACCCCCTCACCCCTACCCTCTCCCCCAAATGGGGGCGAGGGAGCTAGGAAGGACAGTTGTCGGACAGCCGGTGAGGGGGGATTTCCCCGGCCCTGGAGTGGAGCAAGTTCGATCCCCAAGTAAACCGTATTGGGACTAGTTGCCTTGCTTGAGAGACCGAGGCATTGATGATGCGTGCCGACCGAATCAGATTGATGACGTTCTGTGCCCCCGTGCTTTCCTTCATCCTTCTCGCTTGTGGGCCTTGCGCCGGCGTCGCTCACGCGCAGCCGCAAGGCGCGCTGGGCGAAAAGAACATCCTGATACTGCACACCTATGAATCCAACCTGCCTCTCAATGAACTGGTCGACAGAGGGCTCTCGGCGACGCTGGAATCGGGCGGGATAGGGAGTAGGAGTCATTTCTTCGAATACATGGACTTGCTGCGTAATCCCGGCCCCGAACACAGGAAACAGCTGGTAGAGATGCTGCGTCTACGCTACGGCCAGCGTAACGTCGATTTGATCATTACTACCTTCCCCGAAGCCCTGCAATTCGTATTGAACGAAGGTCGGAGCATCTTTCCTGACGTCCCGATCCTCGCCCTGTTCCTTCCGCCTGACTTTAGGACACCGAAGACGAACCGGCGCATCATCGAGCATCGCATCAGACTCGACATGGCCGGCACGCTGAAACTCGCGCTGAAGCTTGTTCCCGGGACAAAGTCCGTCTATGTCGTCAACGGGGTCCACGCAAGGGACAAGGTCTTCGAGAATCAGGCTAGACACGATTTCAAGCAATGGGAGAACAAACTGGATTTTCGCTACGTGACCGACATGTCCTTGGAGGATGTGCTAGCCACGGTATCCAGCGCACCCCCCGGGACCATTATCTTCTTCATATCCGTCTTTGCCGATAGTACCGGAAAGGGCTACAACGCCAGGGATGCGGTCCGAAGACTGAGGGAGGTCTCCACGGTCCCCATTTTCGGGCTGTACGATACCGCGCTGGGTCACGGAATCGTTGGGGGCTCTCTGGCCAGCTTCGAGCGCATCGGCATCAAGGCAGGCCAACTGGCTCTGGAGATCCTTGGGATCACCCAAGGCCCGGGGAATACCGCGGCCGTGCTGGATGTGTCCCCCGTGCCGATGTTTGATTGGCGGGAGCTCAGGCACTGGAACCTGAGCATGAAGGCGCTGCCTGAGGGAAGCATCGTCGTGAACAAGGAAGTCACCCTTTGGGACCTCAGGTATTACATTATCGGCGCTCTGGCCTTTTGTCTGACGGAGACCGCTCTTGTTGTTATCTTGATCGCCCAAAGGCGTCGGCGCAGCAGGGCCGAGGAGGCATTGCGCGCAAGCGAACGACAGCTCCGGCTCATGGCCGATTCCTTGCCGGTGCTCATCGCCTATATTGACCGGGAGCAGCGCTACCAGTTCAACAACCTTGCCTATGCCAGGTGGTTTGGGATTTCCCGGGATGCCTTGAGAGGAGCTCCCGTCAGGGAGGTCCTCGGTGACAAGGCCTATGAGGCGATTCGTGGCTACATTGACAGGGCGCTTGCCGGGGAGGAAGTCCAGTTCGAGGCGGAGCTGACCACCCGGGACGGCTCCAGCCGTTACGTTCAGGCGCTCTGCGTTCCTCATGTTGACGAGAGAGGCGGAGTTCTCGGGATCTATGCCCTCGTCCATGACGTCACCGAGCACAGGCGGGTTGACCTGGAAATCCAGCGGCAGCGGGACGAGCTTGCCCATGTCTCACGGGTCTCGACCCTGGGAGAGCTCACCGCCTCGCTGGCCCATGAGATCCATCAACCGCTTGCCGCAATCATGAGTAATGCCCAGGCGGCCCTCCGCTTTCTCGCCCAGGATGAGCCGGACTTCCAGGAAGTCCGAGATATCCTGGAGGACATTGTCGCGGACGACAGGCGCGCCAACGAAGTTATTCAGCGACTGCGGTCGCTCCTGAGGCGGGCAAGACCTGAGCTGGCTCCACTTGCCATTAACGAGCTCATCGGGGACGTGCTGACCCTGCTGAAACGGGAGGTGTCTCTCAGGGGCATTACGATCGAGGTGCATCTGGACCCCGATCTGCCGCCGGTGGTCGGTGACCGGGTTCAGCTCCAGCAGGTGTTGCTCAACCTCGTCCTCAACGCCGCCGATGCCATGGCAGACATCGCACCGGAATCCCGGGGGCTCATCATCCGCACCGGGAGAGAGGAGGATGGGAAGGTGAGGGTTGCGGTGCGGGATTTCGGAATCGGGTTGGACGGGCAGAACCTTCACCGTGCCTTCGAGCCGTTCTACAGCACTAAACCTGAAGGCCTGGGCATGGGCCTTGCGATCAGCCGCTCCATTGTCGAAGCCCATGGCGGGCGGCTGTGGGCCGCCAATAATCCTGACCGGGGCGCTACCTTCGTGTTCACCGTCCGGATCAGTGATACGGGTGCCGCATGACCGATCCGGAGGCCATTGTATTCGTCGTGGATGACGACCCCTCGGTTCGAAGAGCCCTGCAGCGACTGATCAGGTCGGCAGGGTTCACGGTGGAATCGTTCGCTTCAGCTCAGGAGTTTCTCGGGCTTCCCCGCCCGGATATCCCCGGCTGTCTGGTTCTCGACATCCACATGCCCGGGGTGAGCGGACTCGATCTCCAAGACGAACTCGCTGCGGCGGAGGTCAACCTGCCCATCATCTTCCTCACGGGCTACGGCACCGTTCCCGCGAGCGTGCGGGCGATGAAGGCCGGGGCTGTCGATTTTCTCGAGAAGCCGGTTGACGACAGAGCCCTTGTCGTTGCCATCCACCAAGCGGTGGAGAGGAACAGGCGGGCGCGACTGGAGCAGGCCGAGGTCAGAGAAATCCAGCGACGAGTCGAGTCCCTCTCGCCGAGGGAGCGGGAGGTATTCAGTCTCCTCCTCACCGGGATGCTGAACAAACAAATCGCTTCCGAGCTTGGAACCACGGAGAAGACGATCAAGGTCCATCGGGGCCGGGTCATGGAGAAGATGCAAGCCGGCTCCATGGCGGAGCTGGTGCGGCTGGCCGGGAAGCTCGGCATGCGCTGACGATAAGAAATCTGGTCCTATTGGACCAAGGTCCAATTGCCTTCACCCTCCCATCGTGCGTATCATCCTTCCTAAGCTCAGCGCTATCCGTGGGGATTCCATGGACTGAACTGCCGCTGGGGCCACCTTAACTACACCTCACTTCCTCCAGCGGGTTCGTTCACGACCTCCTGCAACGGTAGGTCGGAATTTTGGTTAAGAGACGTGCAATGATATTCGTGGTGGATGACGACCTGTCGGTCCGCAAGGCCCTGAAGAGACTGCTCTCCTCGGCAGGCTACGAAGTGACGACCTTCGGTTCCGCTGAGGAGGTGCTGACGTCCGGTCGGGGCGAAATGCCTGCCGCGTTGGTCATCGACGTGCGGATGCCCGGATTGAGCGGCTTGGAGTTACAGCGAGAGTTGGCGGCCTCAGGCTCGAGGGTCCCTGTCATCTTCATCACCGCCTATCGGGACGACCAGGCGCAAACCCTCGCCCATCAGGCGGGCGCCGTTGCCTATCTGGAGAAGCCGGTTGATGGTGAGGTCTTGCTCGGGGCAATCCGCGCCGGTCTCGAACGACAGACCTTCGAGGCACCCGAGGGCTAGCGCGTAGGGCAGTAATGGCTGGTGTCGTTTCGCTCCTATTGCGACCATCAAGAACGACTCTATATGCCCCGTTTGCATTCCTCTGTGCGAGAGGGAAGGGCGAGAGTCTTACTTCGGAGCGATGAATCCCTTGACTTTATGGCCATTCATTGTTCTAAGGGAGGCCTCTGCTCTTGACACGGGGGTGGTATTTGGCTGTATAAAGTACAAAGGGCAACTCCGGCGTGCCGGGATTGCTCACGCCGATCTGACTTCTTACTATTCAGTCCCGTAAGAAGTTGATCTATTTTTTGCAGGAGGCTGCTCGCGGCGGATCGATTACGGCCGGCAGAGAGCCTGTCTTCAAACTTTTGAGTAGGTACGGGCATCCTAAAAACAGAAGAGGTACGAGCAGATTTTAATTACCGGCCACGCGAGGCTCGCCCTGCAGATTGTGCTTTGCACACCGCGGGAGTGGGCATGAAGACGGAGGGGGGTGAGATGATCGGTGTGATCCACGGCGAGGATCACCGGGGGTGGAAGGATCGAAACACGCGCCGCTGAGTTCCTTTCGTCTGTTGGTCTAGGTAGTGAACGCATTGGGGAATGAGCGGCAAGGTTGAAGGGTAGGCAGGCATTCTCAAAAATCTTTGGAAGTGGAAACCGAATCAAGGAAGGAGCAAGAGATGAGGAGAACGGTGAGAACTCGATACATGGTAGGCCTCGTGGTGGCGCTGCTCACGTTTATGGTGGGAGCTTCAGCCGAGGCGAAGCTTGTTCCCAAGGTGGACAACTTTGTTATTCTCCTGGATCAATCTGGATCGATGTACATGCAGTACGAGGCCATGAAACAAACGAGAATGTCCGTAGCCAAGGCCGTGCTTTCCGAGATGAACAACCAAATATGCCAGCTGGGCTACAAGGGCGGGATTTATCTTTTTGCGCCATTCCAGCAGGTTCTACCCCTTGGGGTTTATGACCGGGCCAAATTTGCTGCCGCTCTGAAAACGGTCAAGGACGACCAGGAAATTTTTGGCCGGCAGACACCCATGGAAAAGGGGATTAACGATCTGGGTGCGGCCGTCGCCGGATTGCAGGGAAAAACGGTCATCATCATTGTGACTGATGGTGGGGCGAATGTAGGCGGTGATCCGGTGCAGGCAGCGAAAGCTATTGCCGCCAAGGCTCCGCAGGTGTGCTTCATTGTCCTTTCCGTTGATCCCGAAGGAAAGACGGGGAAGGAGATCACCGAGCAGATCGCCAAAATAAACAATTGCAGCACCTTGGTGGACGCGCGGCAGTTTGCCGGCAACAAAGCGGCCCAGGAGAAGTTTGTGAAAGATGTGTTCTGCGAGGATGTTCCTGAGCCGGTCGCTGCGCCGCCGCCGCCGCCTCCTCCTCCGGTTGCGCCTCCTCCTCCACCTGTGAAGAAGATCGTGCTGCGAGGCATCAACTTTGATTTCGACAAGGCCAACATCAAGCCTGAGTTCACGCCGGTGCTTGATGAAGGCGTGGACATCTTGAAGTCCAATCCCGACGTTAAGGTGGTCATTAAGGGATACACGGACTCCACAGGCAAGGAGGCATACAACCAGAAGCTATCCGAGCGGCGGGCCCAGTCCGTTCTCGACTACTTTGCCAAGAAAGGTATCGACAAGAACCGGATGCAGGCCGTCGGGTACGGTATGAAGGACCCCATAGCGAACAACAAGACCAAGGACGGGCGAGCTCTCAATCGTCGCGTTGAACTCCAGGTTGTGCAATAAGTCGTGAATAACCCTTTTGGGTCACAGGGTCACTCCCTGTGGCCCAAAAGGCCGAAAGGCCGTTCCCGTGGGCCACGGCCTTTGCATCGTCCGACCGGCCGATTTTGTCCAATAGGGCACGATCTCCCAGCGCCCCGGACAAGCTCATGGCCGGCCGCCGGTCCCAACCAGGAAAGCCGGCCACCACCCCTCGTGGCCTTGGCATGAACATTGCTTTTCATAGTGAAAAACCATTGGTAATGAAGGAAGCCAACCCTGTGGACCCTGAACGGGTGCACAGGGGCGAGAAAACCCCAACGGGAAAGGCTGGGTTTGCTATGAAAAGCTCAAAGGGCGCTTGGGTCGGGCTGCTTGTTGTGGGATTCTTGGTATGCCCGTACGCATTTGGCTATGCAGCGGACGATACGCAAGTACAGTCGAGTTTCCTGGCCTTCCAGAAAACCTGGATCCAGAAGTTGAACAAAGAGGGAAGATACGGTGAGAAGAGCATGCGGGTCGATCGCAGCGCTGAAGATCGCTCGCTGTTCGTAGCCAGGTATGATGTGGTGAAGGAAGCCGGGGAGTGTCGGATCAAGAAGACGGGGCAGACCACCTGCCCGTATGTTGGCGTCATGCGTTATGAGGTGTGGACCTGCAGCGCCAAGGGGAAAACTCAGGACGAGGCGAAGCGCGGCCCCTTTGACTGCCAACCGCAGAGCGAGATCACCGAGATCTTCCGCTATGCCGGCGGAATGTGGGTCTATTGATCAGGTGACCGAGCCGACTCTTTTCAACCCAGCACTCCATCTTTTCTTCTCAGCGGACGGCGATGGGCCGTTGCGCGTAAATGCGACAGCTTCCCACCGCGGCAGTTTTTCTAATGGGCAATACCAAGCACTAGCAAACTCTTCGCTGCCATCGTTGGTTCCCAGACTGAGCGATTCTTGTCCCCCTCTCCCCTCCCGGTGAGGAGGATTTGAGGCGCCCCGGAAAATCCCCCTGCCGTCCCCCTTTTCCCAAGGGGAATGATGCTTCGTGGATCACATCAAGGCCGATCGCGAATTCAAGAATCGCTCAATCTAGGCACCGGTAGAGGCGGGCTTCATCCCCGCCAGGTATGGCCTTCTCCGTAATAGGCCCGCTAACGATGAGATAAGGACAGAAGCCATGAACAGAACAATGATGCACGTGTTCAGTTGGATGCTTGCCCTGGCGCTGGTTCTCCCCTCCGTTGTTTCCGCGCAGGGCTCGCCGACATTCAAGCAGGAAGAGCTGGACCAGATGCTCGCTCCCATCGCCCTTTACCCTGACTCGCTCCTCTCCCAGATTCTGATGGCCTCTACCTATCCTCTCGAAGTGGTCCAGGCGGCGCGCTGGGCGAAACAGAACAAGGATCTTAAAGGGGATGCCCTGACGGCTGCGCTGGAGAAACAGGAGTGGGACCCGAGCGTCAAGTCCTTGGTGAACTTTCCCCAGACCCTCCAGATGATGAACGAGAAACTCGATTGGACCCAGAAGGTGGGCGATGCCTTCCTGGCTCAGCAGAAGGAGGTCATGGATACGATCCAGAGGCTCCGGGCGAAAGCCTATGCCGAGGGTAACCTGAAGACGACAAAGGAGCAGACAGTCGTCGTCGAGAAGGACCCCCAAATCATCATCATCGAACCTGCAAGCCCTCAAGTAGTCTACGTGCCAACCTACAACCCAACGGTCGTGTACGGTGTATGGGCCTACCCTGCATATCCGCCTTATCCTGTTTATCCTCCCGGTTATGTGGCCGGAACGGCTGCATTCTCTTTTGCCGCTGGCGTGGCCGTCGGGGCTGCTTGGGGGTATGGGTGGGGCCACTGCGACTGGCACGGCGGCGATGTTGACATTGATGTCAACAGAAACACCAATATCAACAGGAACATTGACCGCGGAAAATACGCGACCCAATACCAGGGAGGCCAGGGGAAATGGCAGCACAACCCCGAACACCGACAAGGGGTCTCCTACCGGGACCAGGCGACCGCCCAGAGGTTTAACCGGGGACCATCTGCGAGTACTCAGGATCGAGCCGCCTACCGGGGGCGTGCTGAAGCGGGCAGGCAGGAGCCGGCTCGCGGCGGGGTGGATCAGCCCCGTGACCGTTCGTCTGGCGGCCGGCAGGCGGCCCAGCAGCCTGGGGACCGGAGTGCTTTCGGGGGCTATGAGCGCGGAGGTGAGACAAGACAGGCCAGCAACCGCGGCCGTGAGAGTTTGTCGTCAGCGAGGGCCGGTGGCTTCCAAGGCGCCGGCGGCCGAGGTGGGGCAAGTCGTGGCGGAGGCCGCGGAGGTCGCAGGTGAGCAGCCAATACTCCCACTACCACTGCCGACTGGAGGAAAAAGCCGTGACTCTTGTGACACATACAAAACGCAGTGACTCCTGGTCGAAACTTTGCCTGACCCTCGTCGGATCAGCCTTGGTTGTCGTCTTCCTGATCTCCCACGCCGGACATGCGGCCGCGCCTAAGCAAAGGGGATTCGCCTCTGCAGAGGATGCGGTCAATGCGCTGGTTGACGCCTTGAAGTCGAATGACACCAAGGCGCTCTCGGCCATCTTTGGTCCTGACAGCAGGGATCTCGTCTCCTCGGGCGACCCCGTGGCTGACAGCACGACACGGACAAAGTTCGTCGACCGGTACCAACAGAAGAACAGGCTGGAGGAGGTGAGCGCCGACAAAGTGGTGCTCCACGTAGGAGACGACGACTGGCCGTTCCCTATTCCTGTGGTGAAACGTGGCAACATGTGGCAGTTCGACCCGAAGGAGGGCAGGGAGGAAATCCTCGCCCGCCGGATCGGGCGGAACGAGTTGAGCGTCATCCAGGTCTGTCTCGCCTACGTGGATGCCCAGCGAGAATATGCCTCCAAGGACCGTCAGGGCCACGGTCTCCTGGAATACGCCCAGAGGTTCGGGAGCACTCCGGGGACGCATGACGGCCTGTACTGGAAAGCCAAGGAGGGGGAGGAGGAAAGCCCCCTGGGTCCGCTCGCAGCCAAAGCGGTCAGAGAAGGCTACAGCGGTAAGAAGGCCGGCGATAAGCCTATCCCCTACCAAGGCTATTACTACAAGATCTTGAAGGGGCAGGGGAAGGCCGCGCCCGGAGGGGCTTATAGCTACGTGGTGAACGGCAAGATGATCGGCGGCTTCGCCATGGTCGCCTATCCTGCCACGTACGGTTCCTCGGGAATCATGACCTTCATTGTCAACCACGACGGGATCGTCTATCAGAAGGACCTCGGTAGGAAGACGGACGGAATCGTCGCCAAGATGACCCTTTTCAATCCCGACAAGACCTGGAAGAAGGTGGACATTGTGGCGGGGACGCCCGGACCGTCCGGGAGTTGAATGCCGGTCGGGAGGCGATGTCCTGGCCGGTTCGCGTTCGCTCGGGCCGGATGAACCCCTTTTGATTCGTCTGATGTTGTCGCCCTTTCATGTCCCTAAGGCCCGAGCGCTCTGACCGCGCAGCCGGCAAAGCAAGGGCTGGTTCGGAGAAAGGCCGCCGATGAAAAAACGCTGTACTGGATTACTCTTGACGTTGGTCGGGATCGCCCTTGGCGTCTTGACCTCCTGTGGCGGGACGAATCTGAGCTACGTCTGGAAGGAGCCCCGCTACGGGGGCGGTTATCTCACATCGGTGATGGTTGTCGGAGTCTCTAAGGAAGTGGACCGCAGAAGAGTCTTCGAGGAGGTGTTCGTCCGGGAGTTCGAGAAGCGAGGGATCAAGGCGGTGGCCAGCATCAAGGTCCTTGGTCCGGACACCCGGTTGACAAGGGACACGGTGAAGGCTGAGGCGGCCAGATTGGGCGTGGATGCGGTTCTGGCGACGCGCCTTATCAGCGCCGGCAACGAGGAAATCGATCGGCCGCCGAGCATCTCCACGATGCCGAGCGCCCAATACGGGAATGTGGATCTCTACTTCTATGCCTTCGATGCGCAGTCCGCCTACCCGGGAGCTCTGGGGAAGCACTATGTGGTCCGATTGGAAACGAATGTCTTCGACACCGACACGGAAAAGCTGATCTGGACGGCCTCCTCCCAAACCGTCGAGCCGGAGTCGATCCGGGAGATCATTGAGTCGTTGTGTAAAAACGTCATGGACCGGCTCCGG
>Ga0079303_10000224_pt1 | contig 13098 bp, 10 predicted proteins | sample Methanogen_OWC_FD_77073 | JGI IMG/M metagenome (GOLD analysis project Ga0079303, IMG submission 77073) | Enriched soil microbial communities from Old Woman Creek wetland in Ohio, USA - Methanogen_OWC | ecosystem: Environmental > Terrestrial > Soil > Wetlands | place: USA: Ohio | collected...
ATAAAAAGTCTTCTTGCACTGATTATTGGCAGTACCTTAAGCTTTTCCGCCACGGCTGCCAATTCTTATACCGTTGATCCCATGCATACCTATCCGAGCTTTGAGATCAATCATCTGGGATTTTCAATTCAACGGGGCCGATTTAACCAGACTAGCGGCAAAGTGCTGCTTGATCCTGAATCGGCAACTGGACGAATTCAAATCGCTATCAAAACAGCCTCGATCAGTACCGGACTTGCCGAACTGGAAAAGCATTTACGCGGCAAGGATTTTCTTGATGCTGAACGCTACCCCCAGATTACGTTTGTATCGGACAAGCTCAGCTTTAACAAAGACCAGCTCGTTGCCGCACATGGCATACTGACTCTGCACGGCATTTCCAAACCAGTGCATTTGACGGTAGATCATTTTTATTGAGGAATGAACCTGGTTAGCATGAAGAACACTTGCGGCGCAAATGCAACGGCACCGATCAAACGTTCTGATTTTGGCGTCGACAAATATGCCCCAAAACTGGCTGATGAAGTCAATATTGTCATACAAATTGAAGCCACAAAAGATTGATTCAGCCGCATTTATTAATTACAACCCGGAGGAATAAATCATGAAACTCTATTACAGCCCAGGCGCCTGTTCACTATCACCTCATATCATCGCCTGCGAAGCGGAACTCCCGCTTGAACTGGTTAAAGTTGATCTGGAAAGCAAGCGCACCGAAACCGGCGATGATTTCCGTCAGTTAAATCCTAACGGTTACGTCCCCGTTCTTGTACTTGATGATGGCAACAAGCTTACCGAAGGCCCAGCCATTGTCCAGTATCTTGCCGACCTGGCGCCTGATAAAAAATTAGTCCCGCCAGCGGGTACATTCGAGCGTTATAAATTGCAGCAATGGCTGAACTTTATCTCAACCGAGATCCATAAAAGCTTTTCACCCCTGTTTAATCCTGTAGCCCCGGAAGCAGTTAAACAGATGGCGATTGATAACCTGATAACGCGCCTGGAAACCCCTGCAGAACAGCTTTCGTCACAAGCTTTTTTACTCGGTGATAATTTTAGTGTGGCCGACGCCTATTTATTCGTCATGCTAAGCTGGGGTCAATATGTTAATGTTGATATTTCCCGTTGGCCGGCACTTGCAAGGTATGCGGATAAAATTTCCGAGCGTCCTGCCGTTCAAAAAGCGATGAAAGAAGAGGGCCTTATTTAATTGCCGTATTCCCATTAATATTATTAATTTCAAAGTATATTAGCCGTGAAACCCATCAATTGCGTTACCATTGAACGATGGGTTTCACTCCCGCTCAACCCCTCGCGACGGTGATAAAAATAGTATCATGGAATTGGCTTTAGCCGAGACTTGCCTTAAAGAAAGGTATGGCTATTTTTTGAACTTGTTTACGATGGTGCGCCCCCCTGACATAACCAGGTCCGGATACTCCAGTATTTTGAATCTTTCGAATGGATTACCTTTCACTGCGATAATATCGGCTGGTGCACCAGGCTTCAATGTACCAAGACCGGGGATACCCAGATGTTCTCCAGCCTTGGAAGTCGCCGCTTTGAACACGTTAATTACATCCGTAAAATCAATCGAATCCCCGCTGGTCAAGTGCAACATCAGACGCATTTCCTCGCCATTGATCCCCCAGGGAACATTGTCGTGTCCAATTTCAGCGCCGTAGACCAATTCCGCCCCCTTCATCCCCAGCTTGAATGCATTGCCATGAAGTCCCATACTACAGGATGAAAGCGTATCGATCGTCGTTACGAAGGTAACGTCTGCATTTACCGCATCCTGCAACGATTGCTCACTGATTGCTGCACAGGGCATATGTGCCAGTTCATCAACACCGCCGGCCAGCGCCCTGTCAAACCCCGTCTGTTCACCCACATGCGCTATTACACGCAGAGGCTTGTCAAGTCCATGTGCCTTAGCCACAATCGCCTGCACTATCTCCTCGGAAAGCATGGGCCAAGGTGCGTCGGGTATGAGGTGATCGCCATGTGACATCATCCATGGCGCGCCAGCCTCACCACCAGGTTCCAGAGAAATCTTGATGGCCGTCGCCCCTCCATCAGCCAGGTTCTGGACAACTCCCTCCACTTCATCTACTGATGAAACAGCAATACCGATTTTATCATAGCCGCCGATGCCGTCATCAGGGTCGAATACGTTCAGCGGATATCCTCCGGAGGCCTGGATAATGGGGCCTGTGCTCAATAATCGTAGCGCTCCTTGACCACCCTCAGGTTTCATTAACGGGCCGCCGGTATCCTGCACGGTTGTTATGCCATGCTCCAGCAATTTGTCTTTCCTGATGTTTTGATAGGAAATATGCGCGTGTGATTCGATAAATCCGGGCAAAATTGTTGCATCACCCAAATCGATCCTGTTTCTGCATAGCCCACGTAATTGATTTGGTGAACCGACTCGCTTGACTTTGTTACCCTCAATTAACACCGCCATATTATCCTGAGGAAAATTGACTCCGTCAAACAGCTGATTTGCTGTCAATAGTTGACAGCGAGGGGGTTTTGGTAATTTTGGATTAGCTGTGCCTGACTCAATTTCGCCCTCCTGCGCAAGGGTATTAAAACTGATTCCCTGCCACAAGATCATTGTTATCATCAGGCAGGGAATACCAAACCTGCTTTTTCTACTTTTCATCTTTTTTCTCCAAATTAGTTTCATTTGCTGCAATTTATTGATTGATTTCAATACGCAGTTATCTCCCCCAATTAGAAAACTGCCTAAATGAAAGAGTAAAAACATCGAGATCAGATCAACAAAATCATGCTTTTAATAAAAGGCTTCTCAGTATTGACTGAGAATTTTTAGCTCAATAACTAAACCAAGGAATGGTCTTGGCCCAGATAAAGATTCAGTTGATAATACCCGGTAAGCGAATTGGCTTCCCTGCGCATTCATATGGCAAAGGTAATTTTTCTTATGCCAAAAGTATTGTTGTGCGATATGCCTTACTTTTGTGATTTTTGTGTGCGATATGCCGCACTTTTGCAAAGTGCGTCTTTACATTTTGATCGAAAACAATCATCAACTATCTGAAAATTATTAATTAACAAATCAAGGTGTGATTCCTGCTTATTAACAAGTTAGTTTCATATAAATAGAAAGAGATTGCTAATGAGGGAAATACAACAAATAACAGCGGGACGATGGAGCATAAGAGCTAATGATTTGCCGTCGCAGTTTCAACAGCAAAAGAATTGTCTTCACCAGTCGTTACCAGAAGCTGCGGGGGTTGGCCACTCAAATATATTCCAGCTTGATCAGGACCTTAGCTACATTGAGACTCACTATAAACCCTCGAAAGACTTGGCTGTTTTGAGCCATATAGAAAGTCAGGAGCCACGAATGGTGGTTACACTGGGCTTAAAGGGACACTCCCGTTTTTCAGGTACTCAGGGTGATGAGATTTTTTTTAATGAAGGTTATGCCGCCATAACAGCATTCAATTCAAGCATTGGCGTAAGGCACTACGAAGCCAATAAATCCATAACACAGTTGCGCCTTTCATTAAGTAAAAACTGGCTGGACAGAAATTTTGGCGAAAACAAATTTAAGCAATTGTTCATTAAAGGCGGCATTCATCAATTAAGCTATCAACCCATATCTCATCAGGGAATAATTGCTGCACAGCTGTTATTGGCTTGCAATGTATCGAGCGAAGTAAGGGGGCTATTTATGCAGGGTCAGGCTATGTCCCTATTGGCTTCAGAATTAAGTCATCTATGTGAAGAAAAATCTGAAAATTCAGAAAAATTTAATCAAAAAGACAAGGATATAGCGAAGTTGGCACAAGATATTCTATTCAATGAATTCAAAAACCCTCCCTCTGTAGAAGCGTTATCAAAACGCGTGGGGACAAATCAATTTAAATTAAAAAAAATGTTTCACCATTTTTTTAACAACACGCCTTATGGTTTGTTGCTGGAGATCAGAATGAATAATGCCTATCGGTTACTAGAATCCACCCGTTGCCATGTCAGTGTTGCCGCAGATTTTGTTGGCTACAGCCATGCAAGCAATTTTAGTGCTGCATTTATAAGACATTTCGGGATTTCACCCAAAGCCATTTCCAAAAAACAATAAACCCAAAATGCAACCCTCTGCTTATGTGATCCGCACAACAACATTGATTTTTGCTCAGATTGCCTTATATCAATTAGAACCAACCCTTAATAAAAAGGTTATCACATGAGTACACTGCATATTGTCTGCCCCCACTGCCATGCCGTAAATCGAATCCCATCGGAGCGTTTGGCGCAACACCCCCGTTGCGGTAAATGTAAAGAAGCTTTATTTAATGGACATCCTCTGGAATTAGCCGGTAGCGATTTTCAACAGCACATTTCACGTAATGATGTTCCTGTCGTTGTCGATTTTTGGGCTCCCTGGTGTGGGCCTTGCAAGATGATGGCTCCGGCGTATGCGCAGGCAGCTGTCAACCTTGAACCGCGGGTACGCTTGGCGAAACTCAATACTGAACAGGAACAAGGTATTGCAAGTCAATTTAACATCCGCAGCATTCCAACCCTGGTTATATTTAAAGGCGGTCGTGAAATTGCCCGCCAAGCCGGCGCCATGAATGCAGCAGATATTATTCGCTGGATAAGCAGTCATATTCAAAACCAATAACCACTTCAATTGTTGGTTGCCTGACCCTAAGAACGACGAGTAGTCCACGAAAAACACGAACGACACGAAATAAATTAGTCTGTATTGATCAGGCCATTCACCCTTTGGGTAACGATCTACAGCTTGATATCTCTTTGAATATTTTCGTGATTTTTGTGTTTTTCGTGGAATAACTGATTTTTCTAGGTTGACAGTAACCTTAGGGATCAACTTAAGACATAACACCACGAAGACACGAAGAACACGAAGAAAAAAAGCCAAGAGTAAAAACTTCGTGCCCTTCGTGTCTTCGTGGTTTATTAACTAATCTGTTTATATTTTATTGATTGAATATGCAGGCATTCTGCTTAAGTTGATGCTTATGGATTTTATCCATCATTTACAACTGATCGTATAACGCCATGTACTCTTTAGCGCTGTTATTCCAGGAGTAGTCTTTTTGCATCCCACTGACTTGTAATTGTTTCCAGGCGTCAGGCTGGCTATGTACAATAAGTGCGCGTTTAATTGTTTCCATGAGCGCCCCAGAAGTGGCTTCATTAAAAACAAAGCCCGTTGCGGTGCTATTGTTCAGGGTTTCCGGTATCGCATCAACGACAATATCAGCCAGACCTCCGGTTTTTCTGACTATGGGGACAGTGCCATAGCGCTGACTGTAGATCTGGTTCAGGCCGCAAGGTTCAAAACGTGATGGCATCAGGAAAATATCCGCGCCTGCTTCAAGCAGATGCGCTAAAGCTTCATCATAACCAATAGTAATAGCCATTTTATCGGGATAAATTTCAGCTAAATGGGACAACTGCTGCTCAAAACGCTTTTCCCCACTGCCGAGTAACACAAATTGCAGAGGCAGAGTGAGCATCTCGGGGAGGCATTCCAATATCAGGTCTATGCCTTTTTGTTCCACCAGGCGACTGATGATTGCGAACACGGGGATGTTGTCAACAGGGAGAGAATGTTGGTTTTGCAGGGCTATTTTGTTGAGTTTTTTTTTGTTTAATGTTGAAAAATCATAGCGTTCACTAATATTAGGGTCGGTTTCTGGATTCCACTGATCAGCGTCAATTCCATTTATAATGCCGGTCAGGTTATCATACCGGTGACTTAACAAGCCCTCCAGACCATAGCCAAAATCGGCTGTCTGAATTTCCCTGGCATAAGTCGGGCTTACCGTGGTGATACGGTCCGCATAGGCCAGGCCACCTTTAATGAAGGACAGCAAGCCGTTAAACTCAACACCGTCCGGATTCCAAAGCGGCCTGGGCAGATTCAGCAAGTCCCAGGTAGCTTTTGGGAATAGGCCTTGATAGGCCATATTATGTATTGTAAACACGGTAGCGGGACGACTAGCTTCCAGGGAAAGTAGAGCAGGTACCAGGCCGCTTTGCCAGTCATTGCAGTGGATTATATCGGGCGTCCAATCCAAATAGCCCCGGTTCATCGCCACTTCTACGGCAATACGGCAAAACAGGGCAAAGCGTTCGGCACTGTTCGCCCTGGCAATACCTTGTTCATCCACATAGGGATTGCCCGGAAAATCAAAAAATTCCGGGCAATCCACCAGCCATACAAGCACTTGGGTTCCGGGCAGGCGGGTTTCCAGAATATTTGCATCGGCATTATTCACCCGCACCGTGCTTTTATAGTAAATTTCTTCTGTCGTATTAATGGCCTGATATTTTGGCATTATCAGACGCACATCCACGCCCTGTCCCGCCAATGCCTGGGGCAAGCTGCCGGAAACATCGGCGAGACCCCCGGTTTTAATCAGGGGATGCGCTTCACTGGTAACAAACAGTATTTTTTTCATCATCCGTTTAACGCCGGTTATATTTTTAAAACAATTCCGGCCAATGGCGGCAGAGTCAGACAGATGGAGTGCGCTTGGTTCATCCAGGGTATCGGCTCGGAAATAACCTCGCCATTTGAGACATTGCTGCCATCATACAAATTTGAATCGGAATTAAAAATCTCCTGATATGTCCCGGCTTCAGGTACGCCTATGCGGTAATTTTCTCTGACTACCGGTGTAAAATTAAGAACCACAATCAACTCTTGATGATCACCTTTACGGCGATAACTGATGACTGATTGCTCGACATCATGGCAGTCTATCCATTCAAAGCCCTGGTAAACAAAGTCCTGTTTGAACAGGGCCGGGTGCGCCTGGTAAACATGGTTTAACTCTTTTATCAGCGTCTGGATGCCTTTATGATGAGGGTAATCCAGTACATACCAGTCCAGTGACTGATTGAAATTCCATTGTGTACCCTGACCAAACTCACAACCCATGAACAGCAGTTTTTTACCTGGATAAGTGAACATGAACGTATAAAGCAGGCGCAAATTGGCAAACCGCTGCCATTCATCACCGGGCATTTTACCGAGTAGTGAGCCCTTGCCATGCACAACTTCATCGTGCGAAAAGGGTAAAGTGAAGTTTTCGGTAAAGGCATAAAGCATACCGAAAGTCAGTTGTTCATGATGAAATCGTCTGTGTACAGGATCAACGCTCATATAAGCCAGGATGTCATTCATCCAGCCCATATTCCATTTCATGGAAAAACCCAGTCCCCCGACCCATACAGGCCTTGTAACCTGGGGCCAGTCGGTTGATTCTTCCGCCATCATTACCGTTCCGGGAAACTGCTCATGGGTAACGGTGTTCAGCTCTTTAAAAAAAGCTATCGCCTCAAGATTTTCATTGCCGCCGTAAATGTTGGGAATCCAGTCATGCTCTTCACGCGCATAATCCAGATAAAGCATTGAGGCAACCGCATCCACTCTTAAGCCATCAAGATGAAATTCTTCCATCCAAAAAACGGCGCTGGCCAGTAGAAAATTTCTTACCTCATTGCGGCCATAATTATAGATCAAGGTACCCCAGTCCCTGTGCTCTCCTTTCCGGGGATCTTCATGTTCGTAAAGGGCGCTGCCGTCAAATCCCGCCAGCGCAAATGAATCCTTGGGGAAATGAGCGGGTACCCAGTCAAGAATCACGCCGATATTGTTCTGATGACAGGTATCAACGAAATAACGGAAATCATCCGGCGTGCCGTGACGACTGGTAGGGGCAAAGTAACCAGTAGTTTGATATCCCCAGGAGGCATCCAGCGGATGTTCGGTTATGGGCATGATTTCTATATGAGTAAAGCCGAGTTCTTTAACGTACTCGACGAGCTCATCAGCGAGGATGCGATAGTTTAGGAAATTACCCAGATTGTCGCGTTTCCATGAACCCAGATGCACCTCATAAATTGACATGGGTTCATGCAGCCAGTCATGGCTGCCTCGACTTGACAGCCACTGATGATCCTGCCATGGATAGGTGTTTTCTGGCACCACAATAGACGAGGTATTGGGGCGCAATTCAAATTGTTGTCCATAAGGGTCTGTTTTAATCAGCACCTGATTGCTTTGCCGGTTCAATATTTCAAACTTGTATAAACAACCCGCTGTAAGTCCCGGTATAAAAAGTTCCCAAATACCGCTGCTACCCAGGCTGCGCATGGGATTGCAACGGCCATCCCAACGATTAAAGTCGCCGATTACGCTGACTCGACCGGCATTGGGAGCCCATACGGTAAATAAAACGCCACTGATATTGTCGACAGTATGATGATGCGCCCCCATTTTCTGATAAATATGCCAGTGTTTGCCCTCGGCAAACAAATGTCGATCAAATTCCGGCAATTGGACGCCGAAGTCATAAGGGTCGTAATCAGTGTGTTTACTGCCGTCTTTATCAATCCAGGCTAATTGATAATGCTCGGGTAATTCGTTTTTTTTGGCCGTATATTCAAAAAAGTCTGTTCCAGCTATGCGAGGTATGTCAGGGCCACCGTTGGCAAAACTGACAGATTCAGCGTACGGTAAATAGACCTTGACATTTATTAGTTTATTGTGGGGATGGCGACCCAAAACAGAAAAAGGATCGTGATGTTTTGCTTCAATGATTTTTATCGATTCACTGTCTAGCGTGTTCATGGATTGCTCTTTCACGTGTGGGGCCTCAATGATGTAGGATGATGAGCTTAAATGTTAACAAATTAAGCGACAATGTAATAACCTATTCCACAAGTATGATAGGCAAAAGGCTAACGGACACTCAACCGGGAGATTGGGCTTTCAACTTAACGCTCATGAAGAAGCTGCAATAACTCTGGAAAATGAAAGAGTTACTTTCTCGGTAAGTCAAGGCCGTTCGTTCCACTGCCTGGATTTACATTCTTTTGTTACCCACGATCACGACATCCAAAAAACTTATCCGCTAACATCGCATTCCCTGAGCTGATTAATAACAGATTGACCGTACTTGTAATCAATCTATTTACTGATAACAAAAAACCTGGATTTCAGACTATCCGAAAAGCATTCATGTCAATGTAAACTCAGATCATTGTTATGCAGATGTTTTGTTGGCTTTATGCGGCTTAAATTGGCAAGGTGTTGAACCTCGATCCCATTTATATCGTCTATCTCCTGCTCCCAAGGCATAAATGGGATCAGGAGAAATACCAAGGCTTTATTGCAAGACAAACTTAAGCCCGATCAGCATCAAAATAGATGCCAAAACCGGGCGTAAAAATCTTTCTGGAATCTTTGCGCTCAGGTGGCTACCTACCCAAATACCAGGCAAAGAACCTATCAACAGGCTGCCTAATAAAACCACATCCACATTGCCTAAACTAAGATGGCCAATCCCGGCAACAGCGGTAAGCGGAATAGCATGAGCCAAATCAGTACCAACAATTTTTAGCGTAGTCATCCTGGGGTAGAGAAATAACAGCGCAACAGTACCCAGCGCACCCGCACCCACAGAAGACAGGGTAACCAGCACGCCTAGCACCGCGCCGATAAGTACCGTGGCAGGTATTTGCAAGTGCTTGAAGCGTGAGGCATTCTCGGGATTGCTATGTTCATCATCAATAGGCTTAAGTTTCGCCGCTTTATTCAATAACACACTACGCACAAATAGTGCGCAAGCGGTCAGTACTAGAGCAATACCCAGCGTAAACGTAATTGCACCCGTCGTTTCCTTGCCTATAGTCATTAAATGTTTAAGTACAAATAAGGTGATCACGGCAAAAGGTAAGCTCCCCAGTGCAAGCCAACCCACAATTTTCCAGTCGACCGAGCCATGTTTACCGTGATGTACCCATACGCCGCTGGTTTTGGTGATAGCGGCAAACAATAGATCTGTACCCACTGCAACAGCCGGATTGAATCCGAATAAAAACACCAGCAAAGGTGTCATCAGCGATCCGCCACCCACGCCAGTAACTCCAACTAACAACCCGACTGTAAAGCCCGAAATCGTATATGCCAAATTCATTAAAGCTAACCTTATGTTTTATTGGGTTTAAAAGTTCTGCACTATAACAGCTAATAAGCGCGTTTTTAATAATATATTATTGTATGTTTATTCGATTTGCTTATAAAAGCCGGGTGTAAACGATGACACAAAGGATCAATGATCAGCTCAAAGTTTGACTCCCTCGCTATGCACTGAATGAAAGCTCCCTTGCTCAAAAGTTAAGAGGGTTCTATTTATCTGATTATTCGATTTTATTATCCATTAATATCGCTTTATTAAAAACAAAAACCTCTCTAGGATGGTTTTCAACAGAACTGTAATCAAACGGACACTATGAGCGTCAATTATAAATGCTTTCGTGCTTAAGATTATTCTGTTCTGATTTCACATCAATTGTTTTATTGAGGAAAAGTCAATGTTAAGCGAACTTACGTCTTTAACGACCTTACTTGAAGCCATCATATGGCCGACGATAATATCGGGAAAAGTGGCGACATTTATACTCATCCTGTTTTTCGTCATACTAACGGCCCTTGAATTTCACGCTCCCAAGCGAAAACTGCCCAAAAAAGGGTTGCGACTATCCTATCGAACAAACATCGGTCTGTTCATTTTTAACAGTACTATGCTTTCGCTAGTATCAGCTACACCCTTATTGATGCTGGCCAAACACTATTCCGGATCAGGATTGTTAAGCTATTTCTCAAACCCTTTATGGCGTGCTTTTTTGTCGTTTTTATTGCTCGATTTGTTACTGTATGTCTGGCACAAAGCCAGTCACAGTTTTGATGTTCTATGGATGTTTCATAAAGTGCATCATAACGATTCCTGTTTGAATGTCTCAACGGCTTTTAGAATCCATATTCTGGAGCTATTCATCATCACTGCGCTAAAAGCGGCCTACATTGTCACACTGGGTCTGGACAGAGCGACCGTGCTCATCAATGAAACCATAATCACTGTCTTCGTCATGTTCCATCACACGAATATATCCTTCAAGGGTGAAAATCTGCTGGGACGAGTGCTCATCGTTCCGTATCTGCACCGCGCGCACCATTCAATGGAGCGTAATGAACACGATCATAACTACGGCGCTGTCTTGTCTTTGTGGGATCGCCTTTTCGGGACGCTGGCAGAATTGGAACCTGCAAAAACCGGCATCAAAGGGGACTCGCCGCAGACGTTTATTAAATTGGTGAAGCTCGGTTTTACAATGGGAAACAGGCCAACTGAGTTCCCTATCAACCTCGAAGCAATGATTGCTGAAGCGGCTTATTACAAGGCGGAAAAACGCAATTTTTATCCGGGCCAAGAGATTCGTGATTGGCTGGAAGCAAAAAAAGAAATTATCAGCCAAGTCTACGGGAACAAACCGCTGGCAAATTAACCTGGGCAAAAAACTTGCTGCGTGCGATTACCCATAAAAATCATCTCTTCACGCTTATAAATGTGACAGGGTTTTTCTGGTTATCTGTATTGCAGGATCTGCGATGTTACATTTAAAAAAAGCATATATTTTATCTACTTATAGAATATAAACATCTAATTATATCGTTTTATTAAAATTAAAAACTGCATTAAGCTATTTTTCAAGCGGGAAAGAACCGTTACAAACATTACAGCGCTTTTGCAATGTGTGTTTGAAGCCGAAAGAGCTGTAAAGAAGACTTGCTTACCCATGACTTTTAATAAGGGACTATTTAAGTTTCGCCTCCTGACCCACAAGGATGTTTTTATGGCGGGCTATAAGCCCGCCTTTTTTTCGTTAGTATGATTAGGCACAAATCACAAGTAATCGTTATTCAGCAAATCGGCAACTTATTTTATTGAATAATTGTGAATTGGAGGAATGTTTATGCCGTTACAAAAGTTAGTGGATCCGTTACCACATTTAACGTTACAACACTCAGCAGTACAAGATTTAGTGGGACATTTTAATAACCGGCTCGGGCGAGAACATCGTTCCAGTTTCCGGCCCTTTGTTCTGGAAGAAGGCAAAGTAAGCGGTCTTTTCGGACCGATTCGGATCGACAGTTTTTTTGCGCCGCTACGACAGGCGTTGAAGCCTACTGTGATTGTTGGTCATACGGCGCAGATTACGGTTGCTCCCAATAAAACCCGGCATCTGTTGCATGCGAACGAAATCGAAACTCTGTTGGCTAATAATGCCGTACCAGCAAATGATTTTGAATCTATCATTCATTTTGACCGTTTGTCCCGTACCGTACACATGCTGAATTATCTGACTATATCACAGTTGCAAAATGTGCTGTTTTTGGAGGTTGATCCGCGGCATATACTGGGCATTAAACAGGATCATGGCGCCTATTTCGAAGAAGTGATTGCGCAGTGTGGATTGGAAACTAAAAATGTCGTCATAATATTGGCCGTAAATAGCCAATATGCCCGCTATTATCAGGAACTGATTAATGGCCTGGAAAATTACCGGCGTAGAGGTTATCAAATTTCGCTTAAATTCGATTATCTTGCCCAGGAAAGTGAAGCGTTTGATTTGATAGCAAAGATTTCCCCGAACTACGTTAGCTTATCAGCGCGAAATATGGACAAGCAACACCATGACGATACTTTGCTGGCAAAATTACAGCAGTTGACAACACGGGTCGCTTCAGTAGGCGGGCAAAGTATCCTGCAACAAATCGATGAAAAAAAATCCGATTTATTAGCCCGTAGCACCGGTTTTGATCTGGTGGAGGGCGGCTACTACAAGGCAATCGCATTTGACTATTTAAGTAAATCGAAACCGGATCATTATGATTTGAATGCAAATTATTAGTTGGGGCGCCTCTTGCCGCGCCCTTGCTTGCTGCAGGGATGGACAAAAACAATTTTAATGAAATTCAGGAAACTTCAGTAGATGACTTTTTGCTCTTTCAATATGCTGTAAATATCATCTATCTACAACTTATGTTATTGAATAATATGGAATTTGAGGAAAGTTTATGCCGTTACAAGATTTAGTGGAATATTTTAATGACCGGCTTGGGCGGGAACATCGCTCCAGTTTCCGGCCATTTATTCTGGAAGAAGGCAAAGTCAGCGGTCTTTTCGGCCCGATTCGGATCGACAGTTTTTTTGCGCCGCTACGACAGGCGTTGAA
>Ga0079303_10000225_pt1 | contig 13052 bp, 14 predicted proteins | sample Methanogen_OWC_FD_77073 | JGI IMG/M metagenome (GOLD analysis project Ga0079303, IMG submission 77073) | Enriched soil microbial communities from Old Woman Creek wetland in Ohio, USA - Methanogen_OWC | ecosystem: Environmental > Terrestrial > Soil > Wetlands | place: USA: Ohio | collected...
AAATTTATTTGGAACATTCTCAGGTCGCGTTCGAAAATATCACGGCAACCTGAGAAACTTCTGTTTCCTGACAGGAAATCCCGGCTTCCGGATTTCAAAATAAAAAAACTAACTTCGCCCGCCGTTGACTTTGCCCACTGGTTATATATGAAAGGAAAGCCGTACATAGCACTTGTCCTGTCGATGATCTTCTGGTCATTCTCATTTGTATGGTTTAAGATTGCAAATAAGAGCTATGATCCGATTGCGATCGTCTTCATACGTTTATGCATAGCAACGGCTTTTCTCTCGACATATCTCTGGATCACACATGGATTTAAGGGTGTGAGGAAAGCTGACAGAAAATACTTCCTTCTCCTGGCGATTTTCGAACCTTTCCTCTACTTCCTGGGAGAAAGTCACGGGCTTACCTATGTATCCTCCACCGTAGGCTCAGTAATTATCTCCACCATTCCGGTATTCGCTGTCATTTTTGCGTGGGTTTTTTACAGGGAGAGGCTCAGGCTGATCAATTACATCGGTGTGGCGGTCTCATTCATCGGGGTCGTCATTTTTATAGCCGACAGCTCGGGCGGCCTGGTGATTAATATCAAAGGGCTGCTTCTTTTATTCCTGGCTGTTCTGTCGGCGGTGGGCTATAATATGGTCCTGCACAGGCTGGCTCCTGTATATAACCCTGTCAGTATAGTCAACATACAGAATGCCATCGGAGTAGTACTCTTTCTTCCGCTCTTCCTTATCTTCAACCTGAAAAAATTCATAGCCACGGGAATAGTGGCGGACTTCAGTTCCGTCGTGCTGCTGGCCATCTTCGCCTCCAGCGGCGCCTTTGTTCTTTTTGCCTATTCCGTCAGGCATCTGGGTATTTCCCGCGCCAACATCTTCAGTAACCTGATACCGGTGCTTACGGCAGTTTTCGCATTTCTCCTTGTGGGAGACAAACTGACGTTGCTGAATGGCGCAGGTATGGCTGTGGTCATCGCAGGGCTCTTCCTGTCACAGATTGGCAAAAAGGGATCAGATGAGACAGAGGTCGATCTGGCCGGAAGAAGCGCCTGAGGCTTCATGAAATAACACCTCCTGCCTCCCGTTTGTCTGATAGTGTTATCTTTGTTTTCAAGCTACCGGGATATGAGGCGATATATCCTTACACTCTTTTTACTGTCTGCACTTCTGCCTGTCACCGGACAGACCGGAGGCGATAACACTTATGAGTTTCTGAACCTCAGCCATTCTGCCTTTGCAACAGCAACCGGCGGAATGACAGTCTCGCAAAGCAGGAACGACCTGAGCCTGCCTTATTTTAATCCAGCCCTGCTTACAGCTTCAATGGACAATGATATCTCACTGAGCTTTTCAACCTACTTTGCCGGAATAAATTACGGTTACGCCGCGTATGCCATCGACATGGGCAGGAAAGGCACCCTTGCCGCGGGTCTGAGCTTTATCAGCTACGGCCGGTTCACGGAAGCCGATGCTGAAGGCAATATAACCGGTACTTTCACTGCCTCTGAATATGCTTTTAATTTTCTCTGGTCTCTTCAGATTGATTCATCATTCACGGCGGGGATAAACATTAAACCGGTTCTTTCTCATCTTGAGAGTTATTTTTCAGCCGGGATATGCGCCGATTTCGGTGCAACATATCATAACAAAAGACTCCTGCTCGATGCCGGACTGGTTATCAGGAACGCAGGCTTCCAGATAAAGAGTTACACGGGACAGGGAGGTGAACCTCTTCCTTTTGAGATAATTGCAGGTACCACTAAGAGGCTGGCGCATGCGCCGTTCAGCTTCTCATTGACATACAGGCATATAGAAAAACCTGACCTCACTTACGATTATAACACCGGGGATGATATCCCGGCTGGCGGTTTCGGAGAGAACCTGCTGAAACATTTAATATTAGGTATTGAAATCCTTCCTGCCGAGGTCTTCTGGATGGGGGTAGGACTGAATTACCAGCGGAGATCTGAAATGCGGACCGAGCAGCGCGCGGGAATGGCAGGCTTCTCGGCAGGATTTGGTATCAGGACAAAAGCCTTTGATCTCTCCTACGGGCGTGATTCATATCATCTTGCAGGCGGATCAAATCACCTGACGATAACTGTCAGGACGGAACAGATATTCAAAAATGCAAGACAGTGAACCTTATGCCTCCCTTTTCGTTTTAACTTTGCAGCCTGAATGAAAAAAAGAAAAAAGATAGTTATCACCGTAGATGGTTATTCATCATGCGGGAAAAGCACTTTCGCAAAAGCGATAGCTGCCGAACTTGGTTATCTGTATATCGACTCGGGTGCGATGTACAGGGCCGTTACCCTGTACTGCCTCAGAAAGGGCCTCGTCTCAGGAGGGACAGCAGACAATCACAGCATCATCAGTGTCCTGCCTGAAATAAAGATTACATTCCACATAAACCATGACACGGGATACTATGAGACTCTTCTCAACGGTGAAAGGGTCGAACGGGAACTACGTGACAGGGCCGTATCGGATAATGTCAGCGCTGTCAGCACCATAGCAGAGGTCAGACAGAAGCTTGTGGAACTGCAGCGTGAGATAGGCGCCCAGGGGGGCATAGTGATGGATGGACGTGATATCGGAACCGTTGTCTTCCCGCATGCCGGGCTAAAGATTTTTATGACGGCATCACCGGCGGTAAGGGCAAAACGCCGTTACCTGGAGCTTCTGGAAAAAGGACTGCCGGCAGATATCGCTGCCGTCGAAAAGAACATCAATGAACGTGACCGGATTGATTCCTCCAGGGAAATAAGTCCTTTGCGCAAAGCGGATGACGCAGTGGTGCTTGACAACAGTACGATGACGGTCAGCGAACAGATGGACTGGTTCAGGAAACTATATAAACAGATAATGAATGAAGGTTGACATCGAACCCGGGTCAGGCTTCTGCTTCGGGGTGGAGAATGCTGTAAGGATTGCTGAAGAAGCTCTCAGGGCAGGAGAAAAGGTATTTTGTCTCGGCGAAATAGTGCATAACGATCTCGAGGTTGATCGCCTGAAAGACCTCGGGCTGGTTACTGTCAGCCATGAAGATTTTGCAAAGCTCAGGGACAGCAAAGTACTTATCAGGGCACATGGCGAACCACCTGCGACATACGAAACTGCAAGGAAAAATAACATTACAATAATTGAGGCTACATGCCCTATTGTGCACTCACTTCATGAAAAGATCAAACTGGTGCTGCTGACCGCCAGAGAGCAGGACGGACAGATTGTCATCTTCGGCAAGGAAGGTCATGCAGAGGTCATCGGCCTGCTTGGAGCAGCCGGAGAAAAGGGTATACTGATAACGGGATTGCACGACCTGCACAGGATAGATTACTCCAGGCGGATATGGCTCTTCGCGCAGACAACAAAACATAAAGCCGAGTATGACCAGATCATTGAATCCATAAGAAAGAACCTGGAGAAAACGAGCCCTTCCCACCCTGATAATTTCCTGAAGGTTTACAACAGTATATGTGGCCAGGTTTCGGGCCGGGAACCAAAGCTGAGAATATTTGCCAGACAGCATGATGTCATAATCTTCGTCAGCGGTAAGAACAGCTCCAACGGGCGCATGCTATACGAAGTCTGCCTCAACGAAAACAGTCGTTCTTACTTTATCTCACACCCTGAAGAGATAAAACCTGAGTGGTTCGTCAATGCCGGAAGTGCAGGAGTATGCGGTGCAACTTCAACTCCGCGATGGCTTATTCATAAGGTCGCAGAGGCAATCGGGAAGATATGACAGCAGCCCGAAATTGCGTATGAAGATGTAAAAAATGTACTACCTTAGTGACTTGAAAAAATTTTGATCCAATGGGGAAAATTAAGAAGATCGGCGTTCTCACCTCAGGAGGTGACGCCCCCGGCATGAATGCGGCAATAAGGGCTGTCACCCGTACGGCTATATTTAACGGGCTGGAGGTGATTGGCATCAGGCATGGTTACCTCGGAATGATAAATGCCAACTTCAAACCGCTTCAGGCCCACAGTGTTTCGGATACCATCCAGCGTGGCGGGACCATCCTTAAAACAGCGCGCTGCGAGGAGTTCAGGACACCCGAAGGCAGAAAAAAAGCTTATGAGAACCTCCGGGCAGCCGAGATTGACGGAGTGGTGGTCATCGGAGGTGACGGTTCGTTCAAGGGGGCAAGTATTTTCAATGAGGAGTATGATATTCCTTTTGTGGGTGTTCCGGGTACGATAGACAACGATATCTTCGGCACTGATTACACTATTGGCTATGACACAGCACTGAATACGGTTGTTGAGTGTGTCGACAAGATACGCGATACAGCCAGCGCTCTCAACCGCATGTTTTTCGTCGAGGTGATGGGCGCAGAGGCCGGACATATAGCCCTGTACAGCGGTATCGCCAGCGGCGCCGAGGCAATTATTATGCCTGAGATCAAGGGCGATGCGCGCGACATCCGGAAAATGATTGAAACGGGGAATAAGAGAAAGAAATCAAGCAATATAATTATCGTCGCTGAAGGTGACGAAGAGGGAGGTGCGATAGCTATAGCCGAGAGGCTCAAGCCTGAGTTGCAGGATTATGAAATCAGGGTATCTATCCTGGGCCATCTGCAAAGAGGCGGGTCACCGTCAGCCCTCGACCGTGTAAATGCCAGCCTTCTCGGCAATGCAGCCGTTGAGGCGCTCCTCGACGGACAGCAGAGTGTGATGGTAGGCCTGCAGAATAATGAAATAGTGCTTGTCCCCTTTCGCAAGGCTGTTAAACTACATAAAGGACTGAATCAGCATCTGGTTGACATTATCGATGTCCTGAATGTCTGACCTCTGAAAAACAATCTTTCTATGAGACCATCAGAGGTGTTCTTTACAGACATGCACAGCACCCCTTCGCTGAACCTCCTGAAGAAAATGGAGAGACTGGTCAGAGCGGCAGGGTTTGACGATATTGATTTCGACCGCAAGATGACAGCGCTGAAGGTACACTTCGGAGAACCGGGTAACCTTGCATACCTGCGCCCCAACTTCGCCTCCGGGATAGTTAAAATGGTAAAGGAAAAGGGCGGGAAACCATTCCTGACCGACTGCAATACACTTTATCACGGAATGCGTTCAAACGGGCCTGATCACCTTGATGCCGCCTTCTCCAACGGATATAACCCCCTCAGTGCAGGATGCCATGTGGTCATTGCCGACGGTATTAAAGGCACTGACTACCGTGAGATAGAGGTCAATCTCGATTATACAGGCAAGGCAATGATCGGCACCGCGATAGCCGATGCCGATATTATCATATCTCTCAACCATTTCAAGGGTCACGAACAAACCGGTTTCGGAGGTGCTCTTAAGAACCTTGGCATGGGTTGTGCCGCAGTGGGTGGTAAACTCTTCCTTCACTCCGGCAACCCGCCGGTGATATATGAAAAAAACTGTACCGGATGCAACATTTGTGTAATAAACTGTGCCCATGATGCCGTCCACCTGAAAGAAAACAGGAGAGCATTTATCGATACGGATAAGTGCACCGGATGCGGACAGTGCGTCGCTGTATGCCAGTATGATGCCGCACGGGTCGAATGGGGAGACCAGGGTGACATACTCAGCAGGAAGATTGCAGAGTATGCCCTGGCGGTTGTCAGGGGAAAGCCTGCGCTTCACATTAACTTCATCATGGATGTCTCACCTGATTGCGACTGCTGGGGACATAATGACATGCCGCTGGTAGCTGACATAGGAATTGCAGCGTCAAAAGACCCTGTAGCACTTGACAAGGCTTGTGCTGATATGGTTGTCTCTGCACCGGCCTCACCGCATCTCCTGAGTAAAGACCTGAAAAATGATCTGCGCGGCACTGACAAATTCAAAATTGCCCATAAAAATACCGACTGGAATCAGGGACTGATTCACGCTGAAAAAATAAAAGCCGGCACATTGTCATACAAACTGATACAGATATGAAAGAACCATTGTCCTCAAAACGCACGGCAGTCCTGATCGTTGAAGACGATCCCCACAGCCAGCTGTATTTCAGGAAGTTGCTTTCAGCGATGTATGATACCGCCGTCGCTGCATCAGCCAGGGAGGCATGGGATCTGCTCCATAAGGAACCTTTCAGCCTGGTACTGATGGATATATCGCTTAAGGGAGACGAGGATGGTCTCTCCCTGACACGTCGTCTGCGGTCCGAGGAGGCTTTCAAAAATATGCCGATTGTGGCAGTCACGGCTTATGCCTTCCCCGATGACAGGCGCAGGGCCCTCGAAGCAGGCTGTACCGATTATCTGTCGAAGCCGGTCAGCAGCAATGATCTTCACCTGAAAATTGCTGAGCTTACAAAAAAATAGTTATTTTTGCGAACCTGAAATAAATCAGGTAATCGGGGTGTAGCGCAGTTGGTAGCGTACTACGTTCGGGACGTAGGGGTCGGAAGTTCGAGTCTTCTCACCCCGACTTAAAACAGGGTGAGAGTGAGAGCGTGAGCGAACACTCTCATTCTGTTTTCTCACTCCCGCTCTCCCACTCACACTCACCTTTTCTCCGGTTTCAGCGAAGCGAACGACAGGCTTTTTCTTTTTCAGCCGGCCCCATGGAAGTCCGCCCTGACCATAGACACCTTCATCATTTAATTGGTGAAGGTGTTTTTTTCAATTTGAAGCGTTATATGAACGTTAATATCGCCACATCGTATATAATCATTTCCTATTTGACACTTCATATTCACCTCTGATTTCACTTTTATGGGTTATAGAACGGTCGAGCATATTTGGATATACATAATAGTATGATTTTGAACAAAATCAGCTTTGGAATTGTTTTAAAATATTCATTATAAGTAATACCTAGAAAGGAGACGGTCATGAGCGAACCCGACGAATTTCTTTCCAGTACCATCAATCGCCAGATCAAGGCGGAGGAAGCATTACAAACTATATATAAACGACATTAAATAACATAGTTATGAATGCTTCCATTCTAGATGTAATTGTAGTTGGTGCAGGACACGCAGGATTAAGCATCAGTTATCACCTGAAAGACCATCACCTGAGTCACCTGGTGCTTGAGAAAAACAGAATTGGGGAAACATGGCATAACCAACGCTGGGATTCGTTTAAACTCAACACGCCAAACAAATGGAATCTGTTGCCCGGACAGGAAAATATGTTCTCTGATCCAGATGGATTTTGTTCAGCATCGGATTTTGCTGCTTTCCTTGAAGAGTACTCTGTAAAATTCCAGTTGCCCGTAATTGAGAATTGCGAGGTATTATCGGTTGAATGTGTTCCCGGATCAAATGAGTTTTCCATTCACGCAACAGAAAACGGTAATGCTAAAAATTACCGTTGCAAACAGATTGTGATTGCATCCGGCGGTCAGAATATAAAAAGTATTCCGTCATTTTTCAGAAACATATCACCTGAAATCATTCAATTACATACCAGTGAATACAGGAATGCATCTGCGTTGCCTGATGGAGCCATACTAGTTATAGGCAGTGCACAATCAGGCGTTCAGATAGCTGAAGATTTAATTGCTGGAGACAGAAAAGTATTTATTTCAACCAGCCAGGTTCCAAGAGTTCCAAGAAGATACCGAGGCAAAGACATTGTAGACTGGCTTGTACTGACAGGCTTCTACGATCTGCAGGCAACTGAGGTTACCGATCCTCGGATTTTCAAGATGAAACAACCGCAGATTTCGACCTTCGGCCAGCAAGGGCACACATTAAGTTTACAGGCACTTTCGCGTAATGGAGCAGTCATTCTTGGAAGAACAGAACATACAGATGGCGTTGATATTTACCTTCAGCCGAATGCCACAACAAACATCAGATTTGCAGATGAATTCTCGGAAAAAATAAAGCGGATGATTGATGACTACATCCAGAAATCTCAATTATTTGCACCCCCACCTGATGATGACCCTGATGATGACCCTGATGAAGCGTCTTCATTTGCACCATCCATTACATCACTAAGTCTTAAAGAAAACAATATAACCACTATTATCTGGGCAACCGGAGTTACCGGTGATTTTTCATATCTGAAGCTTCCTGTTTTCAATGGTAATGGAATGCCCAGTCACAACAACGGAATATCGGAAACAGAAGGATTATATTTTCTGGGACTGCCGTGGCTTCGCAAAAGAAAATCCGGTATCATTTTAGGCATTGAAGAAGATGCCATATTCATTACCAAACAAATATTGGAACATTCCGGTAATCATAAGCAGTATCTGTAATTGAAGCATTGTCACCTGATATCTCCCTGTTAAAATTGCTCAGGATATAATCCGAAGTATTTTTGGAGGCTATAACAGGATCCTGTTAATTCTTTGCTGATTTATCCGATGAACATAATCAGTTCCAAGGTGTTCTATTGTTTTATCCGGAAGAAGTGTAACATAAGGTTATTTCAACAAACAGTTTACATAATAATAAATACGGAGCTATGGATTTAAGTAAGAAAAAATGCAAACCATGCGAAGGAGGAGTTCCCCCTTTGAATGAGAAGGAAATTGCCGAATACAGGAAGAATATCAGTGATGACTGGAAGGTAATTGAGAATAAAAAAATATTAAAGGAATACCTGTTCGAGAATTACAGACAATCAATTGATTTTGTTAATAAGGTGGCAAATCTCGCCGAGGAAGAAGGTCATCACCCGGTGATGCACATCTTTTTCGGGAGAGTTGTGATTGAGCTTTGGACACATGCCATCGACGGATTATCAGAGAATGATTTTATCATGGCGTTTAAAATTGACGAATTGTAAGGTTTATCTGCATAAATGTCCCAGGTTGATTTCACTCAATTTTATTCTGTCAAAAAGCTAAAAGTCATATATTTACAATATCTATATCAAATTCAATGATTGAAGTAAGAAGAGTATATGACCCGCAGGAGGCCGGAGAAAAATACAAAGTATTTGTTGACCGGCTCTGGCCCAGAGGCATCTCAAAGGAGAAGGCTGGTTGGAATGAATGGATGAAGGAGATTTCACCAAGTAATGAGCTTCGCAAGTGGTACAACCATGATCCTGTAAAATGGATGGAATTCAGGAAACTCTACAGAATGGAACTGGCTGACAGGCAAAACGAACTGAACAGGCTTAAACTGCTTGAGAAGGAGTATGGAACAATTACATTGCTCTACTCATCCAAAGAGGAAAAATATAACAATGCCGTTGCTTTGAGAGATTTCCTGACAGAGTAATTATTACAAACCGGATTTCATCTTTCACCTTTCTGATTACCTGTTCTTCGCCGAGAAGTTAAACATCCATTGCACACCATACTTATCCGTGCAGCTTCCATAGTAATCTCCCCAGAACATATCCTGTAATTCCTGCTCTACCTTCCCTCCTTCAGAAAGCGCTTTGAACAACCGATTCGTTTCTTCCCTGGTATCGGGATGAAGACTGATATAAAAATTATTACCGAAATTTACCTTGAATCCCATCGATTCGGGAGCATCAGTCCCCATAAGAAGGTGACCCCCGAGGATCGGAAGAGAGACATGCATTACCAGATTTTTGTCCTCTTCTGCTAATGGAGGCATTCCCTCCTGCGGGGGAATCTCGCTGAAGCGGCTGATCTTTCCATCAACAAAATCACCGCCGAAAACAGATTTGTAGAAGTTGAATGCTTCTTCCGTATTTCTCTGAAAATTGAGATATGTACCAGTCTGTGCCATAGTATTAAGCTTTATTTATTTTTTGAAAACATTGCATCGGTTCGTTTCTGAACCTCATCAAAAGAGACATCCTCAATATGGGTCATGATCACCCATTTATGTCCGAAAGGATCAGTGATGCTGCCGGAACGGTCGCCATGATACTGGTCCTTTACACCCATATCTCCAATTACTTTAGCGCCTTCTTTTAGTGCCGCGTTGAATACGTTGTCGACATCCTTAACATACAGGCATAGACTGACCGGCGAGCCTCCGACAGATTGAGGGCTCAGGTTGCCCCATTGTTCATTCTCTTCGGCAAGCATTATTTTTGAATCACCTATCTCTAACTCGGCATGACCGACAGATCCATCGGGCATTATAACCCTTCCAACCTCTGTTGCACCGAATGCCTTTTTATAGAAATCTATTGCTTTATCGGCACCTTTAACTGCTAAATAGGCAGTTAGCGAATGGTATCCTTTGGGGATTGGCTGTGCTTTCATAAATATTTTTAATAGTTAACATTAAATGAAAAAAAAAGTTCAGGCAAATAATACACAACCAGAAAAATTAAACAATTAGCCGTTCACTTACCATTCAAAGTCCGGAGCATATTCAGGAACATTTTTCAATATGGCTTGTTATGAATATGGATTGATATACTAAGGCAAAAGATGTTTCAGCAGGCAAAACGAGAACTCGTTATTTGAACCGGGTAGAAGATGGAAATTTAAAATCCGGAGTTGTTTGAGCAAACACTTAATATCAAATTTAATCAATATCAAAATGAAAAGACTTGAAAATAAAACAGTTTTTATAACCGGCGGATTATCAGGAATTGGAAAAGCATGTGCCATCGCTGCAGCTGAAGAAGGAGCTAATGTGGTAGTTGCAGATTTAAAATCTGAGAAAACCGGTAAAATAATGGAAGAGATAAGGCAATATAATTCTAAAGCAGTTTTTGTTGAATGTGATGTGTCCGTAAACAAGCAGGTTGAATCTGCAATTCACCAGACAATTAACACATTCTCAACACTTGACGTGGCGCTGAATAATGCCGGTATCGGAGGTGAACAAAATAAAGTGGGGGACATGTCTGAAGAGGCATGGCTGAAAGTAATTAATGTAAATCTCAATGGTGTTTTTCTTTGTATGAAATATGAGCTGGCACAAATGTCAAAACAGAAGAAAGGGGTAATTGTAAATATGTCTTCTATTCTTGGTAAGGTCGGATTTGCCAATTCCTCGCACTATGTTGCTGCAAAACATGGCATGATTGGATTGACACAAACTGCTGCGCTCGAATATGCGACTGAAGGCATAAGGATTAATGCAATGTGTCCGGCGTTTATTGAAACTCCTATGCTTACAAACGCAGGTATATCCGAAAATTCGGATATTCAAAAATCCCTCATAAGCCTGCATCCGATGAAGCGTTTAGGAAAATCAGAAGAGATTGCCTCCGCATTTATCTTCCTGGCCTCTGATGAAAGTTCATTTATGACAGGAACTGCACTTGAAGTTGACGGAGGTTACCTGATGCAATAACTAAGAACTAAATCATAAAAACTATGGCAATAACAAAAGTTTGGATTGATAAAGGCTGCACCTCCTGTGGATTGTGTGAAGAAATTTGTCCTGAAGTATTTAAACTGAAAGATCAGGCGACGGTTATTGAAGATGTCAATTATTCTGACTATGAGGCAAAAATAAAAGAGGCAGCTGAAAGCTGCCCCGTGGACGTCATTAAGTTTGAGGTTAAACAGTAATTCTCTTTATTTCAGATATTTATCCTCCAATTTTTCAATCAGGATATGAAGAGCCTCGGGCCCGCCAAAGTCCGGATTAACCCGGATGAAGGCGGGCTTTTTCTTTCGGCTCAGTCACCGGAAAGAAAGTCGAGCATCTCCAGAGCATTCTTGTTCTCCGGGTCAAGCTCCAGAACCTGTTTGAAATACAACCTCGCCTTATCGTAATTGAAAGTCTTCATATATGCCCTGCCAAGATGGTAAAGGGCAGAAACATGCTTGTCGCTCTTGTTCAGAAGCTTTTCAAAATAGGAAATTGCCTCATCCGATTTACCAGATGCCTTCAGTGCTACACCCATATAATAGTTCGCCATAAGAGTCTCGGGACAGTACTCGATCAGTTTCCTGTAAGCCGCGATGCTCTTGTCCTCTTTCCCGAGATGGTAATATGCCAGCCCCAGCCAGAGATACGTCATGGGGAGATGCTTTCCTGACGCGATAATATTATTAAATGTACTGACAGCAGCAGAAAAATTGGTGGACCTGTACTGGGCAACTCCGAGCTTGTACAGGACATACGGACTGTCAGGCTTTATCTTCAGGATCTTTTCATAGTAACTGATACACTTTGACATTTCGCCAAGAATGTAGTAGACATTCGAGAGTTCGAAAAGTATGTGTATATCGTCAGGATTTTCCTTCTCTGCACATTCGAAATATGATGCAGCTTCCTTGATATCGCCTTCGAGAAGTTTCATGAAGGCTTCGTCAATACATTTGTGAACTAGTTGAGACATTTTAAGTAATTTTTTAAACCGGATGATCTAACTGCGTGCTGAAATCGGGATATATTCCTGTTTGTCGATTACATTCTTGAATGCGGGCCTGATGATTCTCTTTGCCGAAAACGTAAGCTCTTCGATACGGTGTGTGCACCAGCCCGATACCCTGCCAATAGCAAACAAAGGAGTATAAAGTTCCTTTGAAATGTCAAGGCATGAATAGACAAAACCGGAGTAAAAATCGACGTTAATACAAACAACCTTGGTTGATTTCTCTCCCTTGAACACCCTGAAAACTTCAGGTGTGAGTCTTTCCACGAGCGAGTAGAGTTCAAATTCGTCAAGCCTGCCCTTTTCTATTGCAAGCTCCCTTGCCTTTGTTTTTAAAATGGCAGCCCTGGGATCAGAGATGGTATAGACAGCATGCCCTATTCCATATATCTTTCCGGAAAAGTCATTCGCTTTTTTATTCAGAATCTTGAGGAGATGCGCCTTCACCTCTTCTTCATCCTTCCAGTTCTTGACATGGATTTTCATATCTTCCATCATCTCCAGAACCCTGACATTCGCCCCGCCATGCAACGGTCCCTTTAGTGATCCGATTGCGGAAGTTATTGAAGAGTAGATATCGGTCTCGGAAGAGCTGGTCACTCTCATCGTAAAGGTGGAATTGTTACCGCCTCCGTGCTCGGCATGAAGAACCAGAAGCAGGTCAAGCAGGTCAGCCTCGAGCTTTGAAAAACCGTTGCAGTCACCTTTTATCAAATAAAGGAAGTTTTCAGCCGTGCTCATCTGCGGCTGTGGGTGACGTATTGAAAGCGTCTTCCCCTTGTACAAATGCCTTAATGCCTGGTATGAATATGCAAC
>Ga0079303_10000226_pt1 | contig 13048 bp, 11 predicted proteins | sample Methanogen_OWC_FD_77073 | JGI IMG/M metagenome (GOLD analysis project Ga0079303, IMG submission 77073) | Enriched soil microbial communities from Old Woman Creek wetland in Ohio, USA - Methanogen_OWC | ecosystem: Environmental > Terrestrial > Soil > Wetlands | place: USA: Ohio | collected...
CCGGACTGATGGGCACACTGTGAAGTTCAAAAAAAGACTTGACAAAGAAGAAAAAATGAAAAATAAAGAAGAGTATAACTAATTAATATAAATAGAAAAAACAGGATTTATTACGTACAGCTGTCAATATCCCATTTCGAAGGTGTTTAAGTTTCTCTGTGATAGATATTCAAAGGGATACCGAATCTAAAAATAATTCAGCTATTTTTCTCCGGAAATATGCTCGCTAGGCGGATGGCAGCCTTTTGCTTCCCCTCTTTTGTCTTTTACGATCGACTTCGTTTTTAACTTTTAACAGGTCAACTACCAACATTTGAATGGAAATGTCTATAATTGAATTTGGAATTTTAGTCAAAAGCGCTACTTTTCCTCCCTCTCTAGGGTATTTAGTATTCCAAATCATATACCTAAAACCAGATTTCAAGTTATGGGTTAAACCCGTTTTCGCAATTTCACTAATAATAAATGCAATAGGGGTACGATGAAGCCCTTTGGATAATAGTTGTTGAAAAAGATAAACAGAACACAAATCGTCATAAGTTAAGAGATTTTTGTCTCCTCTTGCCATCGCTGTATGCCAAGATGGTATGATAAAACCTTTCACTATCCAATCACGAACTCTTGATTTTTCAATTCCCAATATGCGTGAAACATCAAGAGTTGAGTAGGTAGAATTGGTTTCATAACCTCCTTTCAAAGATTTCGGTGCTAATGATTTCAATAGCTCAGGCTTACCGAAATGGGTTATGATACCGGCTATAGTCATATATGACCTCGCTTAGTTGTTTAGGCATTTGGCATATGGGCCGTCGCCGCAGAAACAAAAAAACTTTTTATCCTCCTTATCAATGGCCTTTTTTTAGGATTGTGCTCCTCTCAAAAAAGTCCTTTCTCAAGATCGATGCAGGCCAAATTTGAGGGGATACTCAATGTGCACCTCCTTCTTGGAGGTGAAAGGTAGAAGGTCACAGACCTATCTGAGCTTAGTCAATATGCGAAATCTACGCCGGATTTTGGGGGTTTTCGCAGTTAACTATTTCAGGAACTTAGAAAAAAAGCATTTCAGAGAAGCATGGAAGGGAGGTAATTTAATTTTATTTTTTGGGGAAAAAAAACCCTATTTTGTGGCAGAAATTAACACACTCAAACCCTACCACAAGAGCCAGAAAATGGACCTTTATGTTGTTCGAGCTAACCAGCAGACACCGGCTTGTCGGTGGCTGTCCGGTTGAGCGAGGGGTTAGGCGTCACTTGCTGCGGCGCCTTTCCTCTCGACAGGAACCAACGCAGAACCCGAACCCAAAAAGACCACCTTCTCACCTGCGGGACTTGGCCAAGCGATGCTTGTGCCAAGGATAGGGAGTCTTCGATCAACGCATCATGCAGTGGTTTAAGATACAGGCTTTATTATGGGCTTGCTGATGGAACCTGCCAGGTTCGTTACGATAACGAAACTGGCAATGGAGATCACAGGCATTTTTTGGATGTAGAAACAAGACTTCAACTGGCAGCTCAACCCGGATATTTCAGAAGCCGACCGGAATTCACTCCCGCCTCAGAAAACTCACCTCGATGATCGTCACGTCGTCTTAGAGGCGGATCTCGTTGGAGAACTTCAGCCGCAATCGATTTGCCATTAACCTCGATCCTCTCGCGGCTGGAGCCAACTCCGCCGAAATAGCAGCCGACTCCGCCAAAGCAGCACCGGCTGCGACGGCCGGATCGGCTACGAAGGCCGGGAGCCGCTCCCACAAGAAAGCAAGAAAGCGGACGGGTGTGAAGCCATCCGCTTTCGGATGGCTTCACTTCCAGCGAAACGCAATTCCGCCCATGCCGAGCACGGCTTCCTGGTTGTAGAAATCGATGTTGGAGTCCACCGCGGTGTAAGCGCCGGTCACGAAAAACCGCATTGGCTCGCTTCCGAACAGCGTCCAGCCCCAGGGGTTCTTGTAATACATGGTGGCCGAAACCCCGTAGCGGTCGTCTTCACGGGTCTTGTCGTAGATCGGGTTGCTCTTGTCGTAGTCCGCCTGGCCGACGTAGCCGTTGAGCGCCAGGGAGATCGGATCTCCGTCATAGAAATATGTCAGTTGAAAGTCGGCCCCGGTATTCGCCATGGCTTCGCCGTCCAAATCCTCGGAAAACAGCGTAATCTGAGGGGTCAGGGTATGCTGTCCGCCGAACTTAAATGCATAGCCGGCCGATAACCGGTGAACGGTGCCGTTGCGATCCAAGCGGTCCTGCTCGGAATTGGTCAAGCCGAGGAATTCACCGCTCTTCTCGCTGCCGATGTCCACCTTTCGAAGGGAGTACTCCAATTCCAGGTTGGAGCCGAAAATTTTGTCCCAGACCAGTTGCCCCCCCATGTTCCCGCGGCTAGTGTCATCCCGGTTCTGGCCCGTCACGTACGGGTCCTTCCAGACGCGGGTGGTTCCGCTGAACAGCAGACCGGCCTGGAACACTCCGAGAGCGCCGAATTCTTGTTTCACGCCCAGCTGCTGGGCGGTGTCGAAGGAGAGCAGGTCTCCTAATTCGGTCCCCAGAAAGACTTGCGTGCGTGAGCCTGCAAAGGTGTACGCAATCTTATATGGAATCGTGGCGATCATCGTTGATTTGGAATCGGGTTCTTCGTCGAGATCGCTGATTTTCTTATCCGACAGCTCGAAGCTCAGCACCTTTGCCACCGTGTTGCTCTCGATGCTCAAATAGCCGACCCCCGGCTGAATAAAACCGCTGAAACCGGATTGTTTAGGGATCGGGTCCAGGGCCAGAGCCGGGGAGCCGGCGATGACCAACACCAGGGATAAAAGCGTTACCTGAAATGCACCTTTTAGCCTCATGCATGCCTCCTCTTTAATGCGAATCCCGGCGCTGCTGCGGGCGACTTCGACACCGACATGTCACCGGGCCTCGCATATTCCGGGATTCGGGTTAATGAGTTCGGGACGAAAACGCCCCGGGTTCAATTATCGATCAAGCGCCGCTGATGTGGTGATGTGGAACTCAAAAAAGTGGTACCCCCACGCAGGCAGGTCGACAAACAGGCCTGACTCTGCCATCTCGTTTCCCTGCCGGCTGTACCGCGTACCTGAAAAAAGTTCCTCAAGCGAAATGCTCTTATCACACACGTCACCCCAAGGCAACCGGACGAGCCCCTGCGACGGGCTGGCAGAAAGGTTTACCACCGTCAGACGGCAGTCCTCCCCCAAGCGCCAGCACCAGGCCACCAGATTCCGGTAGCTCAGGTTGTCCGGCCAGCCGCGACACTCGCAGAGACGCCACTCACCGGTTTTGAAAATATCGTCACGGACGGCCTTGAGCAGCCGGCGATAGAATTCCCTTAGGCTCTCGTCGGGCGCTTCAAACGGCCGTCGCCCCAGAAATACCGGCAGGCGGACGCGGCGGCCTTCAAGCTGACCCTCGTGAAGGAGTTTTGCGCCGGGCAGGGTCAATGCAGCCACTGCGACCGCACGCAGTCGATCCGGTGAGAAGACGGCAGCCGCCCTCGGCTCGTCGTGGTTTTCGATGAAGCGCACCAGTTTTTCCTGATACGCCATGTCGGCGAGAAGATGAAGCCACACGGATTCCGCGCCCTCTTTTTCCAGCCGGTCGTAGAGGCGCTTGTCGTAGCAGAAGTCGAAGCCCTGCTGTTGCAGCTCCCATTCCAGGTCCCAATAGGCCTCGGCGATGAATTTGAAATCAGGGTGCTGGGCCTTGACTGCCGGGATGATCGCAGACCAGAAATCGGCATCCGGTCGCGCTCCGGCGCGCGAGGCCCACGTGCGCTCGAATACAGAGTTCAACATCAGCATGGCCATGTCGCAGCGGACGCCGTCGCAGCGACCGGCAATGTCCAGAAGGGTGGCGGCCGCCGCCTGCCGCAAACCGGGATCGAAGGCGTTGAGCTGGAGCACATCCGGCCATGCCGGGAAGAAGGGATCCCGGCCACAGGCGAACACCTTTCCTCCCGCCTCGATGAAGGAGGCCGGATCGTTCCTTGCACCGTCAGCGTTCCCCTGAACGAGGTATTCCGGATGATCGACGATCCATGGATGGTCCGGCGCCACGTGGTTCGGGACAAAATCGAGGATGAGCTTGAGCCCCCGCTTGGCAAGTTCTTTCCGGGCAACCGCCAGGCCTTTGCGGCCTCCCAGGTTCTCGTCGACCACATATTGTCGCACACAATAAGGAGACCCCACGTTGTCTTCCGGCCGAAAATCGGGAAGGGCCCGCCGGAAGTCTTCCAGCAGACCCTTGTTCTGATTTGCAATGGCAATGCCCGCGGGGCTCCGTTCCCAAACACCCATGAACCATACGGCATCGGCGCCGAAAGATGATAAGTAATCCCATTCCTCAGAAGGCACTGTAGCCAGCGTGACTGGCCTCTCATATTTCCGGCTCAGCTCGTTAAGCCAAACCCATGTATTAATCTCGTAGATAACCGGATGTTTCGGCCATGGGTTCATTTCTTTGCCTCCGGTTCCGACTTTCCACGGATGAAGGCCGCGGCCCTGCCACCCTCGAGCGCCTTTTTTGCGTCGAGCAAGCCGAAGAGCTGGATCAGCTTCGCCACCCCTCCCGTCCAGCCCGTTTGGTGGCTCGCACCCAGACCCGCCCCGTTATCCCCGTGGAAGTACTCATAGAACAGGATGTGGTCGCGCCAGTGCGGGTCGGTCTGGAACTTCTCGGTGCCGCCGTAGACAGGACGCTTACCCTGTTCGTTCCGCAGGAAGATCCGGCTGAGCCGATCCGCGATCTCCTTGCTCACTTCGAAGAGGTTCATCATCTTGCCTGAACCGGTGGGGCATTCAATCTTGAAGTTGTCGCCGTAATACAGGTAAAAGTTCAGGAGCGACCTGATAATAAGGGTATTGACCGGCATCCAGACCGGACCCCGCCAGTTGGAGTTGCCGCCGAACATACCGGTATTCGACTCCGCCGGTAGATAGTCCACCCGGTACTCCTGGCCGTTAACGTGGAAGACGAAGGGGTTTCGCTGGTGGAACTTGGAAAGCGAGCGGATGCCGTAGGGGCTCAGAAACTCGTTCTCATCCAGCATCTTCGAGAGGATCCGGCGCAGCCTCTCCGGGTTGACCAAAGCAAAGATCCCCCGTTCGGCCACCCCAAAATGACCGGGACCCGTTGGGTGGATGGACTCCAGGAGTTCCGGCATCTGGCGTAAGCGTGCCAGAGACGCTGCCAATGCCTGCGGAACGCGCTCGCGCTGCCATTTCTCGATCATCGTCGCGGCGCACAGGGGCAACAGCCCCACCATCGAGCGCACCTTGAGCCGCGTGCCGCTGCCGTCGGGGAGTCGCAACAGATCGTAGTAGAAGCCGTCCTCCTCATCCCACATGCCGTCCTGCCCGGGCTTGTTCATGGCCGCGGCGATATAGAGAAAATGCTCTATGAACTTAGAGACTAGATCCTCGTAAGTAGGGTCATGGCCGGCGAGCTCCACGGCGAGCTCGAGCATGTTCTGCGTGAAAAGCGCCATCCATGCCGTTCCGTCCGCCTGTTCCAGATAGCCTCCCGTCGGAAGCGGGGCACTCCGGTCGAAGACGCCGATGTTGTCGAGGCCGAGAAAGCCGCCTTCGAACACGTTCTTGCCGAAGCGGTCCTTGCGGTTGACCCACCAGGTGAAGTTCAGCATGAGCTTGTTGAAGGCAAACTTGAGAAAATCAACATCGGTCTCGCCGCGCAGCGCCTGCTCGGTCCGGTGCAGGAACAGGGTTGCAAAGGCGTGGACCGGGGGGTTCACGTCGCTGAAGTTCCATTCATAGGCGGGGAGCTGACCGCTGGGATGAAGGTAGCGCCCGCGGAGCATCAGGTCCATCTGCTCCTTGGCGAAGTCGGGGTCCACGATCGCGAGCGGCAGCGTGTGAAAGGCAAGGTCCCAGGCCGCGTACCAGGGGTACTCCCACTTGTCGGGCATCGAGATGATGTCGTCGTTGATCATGTGGAACCACTCGCGGTTCCGGAACTGGCGGCTGCCGTGGTGGAGGGGGTGGGCGCGGTGCTCCTCCAGCCAGGAGTCGGCGTCGAAGTAATAATACTGCTTCGACCAGAGCATGCCGGCGATGGCCTGGCGCATCACGTTGGCTTCATCCGGGGAGGCCGAGGGCGGGGTCACGCTGCGGTAGAACTCATCCGCCTCCTGCAGCCGCGCGGATAGGGTTTCGTCAAAGCCCAACCCGAAAGGCGTTTTGTTGTTGGGCGTGGGCCGGCCCGTGAGGCGCAGCCGCACCGTCGCCGACTGCCCGGGGGCGGTTTTCAGCCGGTAGTGCGCCGCGGCCTTGGTGCCGGATTGGGCGGGGTTCACCGCTTCCCGGCGGCCCTGAACCACGCAGTCGTTGATGCCGTCTTTGAGGTACGCACCCGAATTCGGGTAATTGAGGCCGATGCGGGTGTGGTTGGTTTCGTTCTCGGTGAAGAGCAGCGGCACATCGCCTTCGCAGTACAGGTGATACTCTCCCAGCACGGGATGCGTCGCCGCAATGGCGCGGGTGCCGGACGGCCCGTCGATCTGCTTGAGCATCGGTTTCGCGGATGGCCTGGCGATCCACGGCGCCCAGTCGTTGCGGAACCACAGGGTCGGCAGCACGTGCAGCTCGGCCGCCTCCGGCCCTCGATTGGCCGCCGTGATCTTGACCAGGATATCCTCGGGACCGGCCTTGGCGTATTCCACGAAAACATCGAAGTAGCGGTCCTCCTGGAAGACGCCCGTATCGAGCAATTCGTACTCCATCTCCTCGCGGGTGCGCCGCCGGTTCGTCTCCACCAGGTCGGCGTAGGGGAAGGCTGCCTGGGGATATTTGTAGAGGTACTTCATGTAGGAGTGGGTCGGCGTGCTGTCGAGGTAGAAATAATACTCCTTGGCGTCCTCGCCGTGGTTCGCCTCGCTGTTGGTAAGCCCGAAGATGCGCTCCTTGAGAATGGGGTCCCTGCCGTTCCACAACGCCAGAGCAAAACAGAGCCGCTGCTTCTCGTCGGAGATCCCCCCGAGACCGTCCTCGCCCCAGCGATACGCCCGCGAACGGGCGTGGTCATGGGTGAAAAAATTCCAGGCGTCGCCGTTCTCACTGTAATCCTCGCGTACCGTTCCCCATTGCCGCTCACTGAGGTACGGCCCCCACTTCTTCCAGGGAGCCTTATTCTCCCTGGCCGCCTTCAATCGAATGTTTTCAACTGTCATATCGAACCTGTCTTTCGTTCAAATGAGGTTAATAAAGATGAAATCGGGGCGGTCTAGGCTTCACTCCTCGGCTTCAAGGGCTGTCTCGCATTTTCAGCATGAGTTGGTTATAAATGGTTTCCAACCGATCAGCTCCAGATAGCTCATGCCTTGACGGCAATCCCCTGCTCTATCCTTGCGGATGGGGTGTTTGATGTCAAGTTTCTTCATTTTTGCCTAAAGGGTTGTTCTCTTCAAACCGAGGGCCTCTGCGGCGCCTCCCTTGCCGCTGAGCCGCCAACCGACCTTCTCGAGTACGGATACCACATGCTTTCGCTCTATATCACGGAGGCTTTGAGCGACGTTCGTTTCCGACATTACGGCGCCGGGCAGGCGAACCGCCAGGGTGGGACCCCTGCTCAGGATCATGGTATCGATTCGGGGAGTTGCGGATGGGTTGCGGTTCACGGTGAGTCGGCAGGCTCACAAAACCTTTACATAAAAAACCTTGTCGTCGCCGGGGGCGTAGAAGTCCTTGAGCTGCGCCTCCCGCGCAAAGCCCAGGCGCTCATAAAAGAGGCGGGTGGGCTCGTACTGCGGCCGACCCGAGGTTTCGGCATAGACGCGGCGCCCCCCGGCCTGTCGGATCCTCCGTTCGGTTTCGCTCATCAGAATCCGGCCGAGCCCCCGGCCCTGTCGATCGCGGTGGATCGCGATCCAGTAAAGGTCGAAGCTTTCGGCCGTGCCGGCGATGGGGCCGTAGCTGGTGTAGCCCTGCACCCGGCCGGCCTCCTCGGCAAACACGAAAAAATACCCGCTCGCGTCTCCCGAGGCCAGGCGGTCCTCGACCAGCTCGACCGCCATGTCGACCTCGGCCGAGTTGAAGAACCCCGTCGCGGAAACGATTTCCGCGACGGCCTGCATGTCGGCAGGCGAGGCTTCGTAGCGAAACGCGATGGGCTTGGGTCGTTCGGACTTGGGTTTTTCAATCATCGGGTGGCCCTCAGCGCTTCATTGCTTTTGAAAACACTTCATCGGCGCCCAAACCGCTGGCAGGCTTACGACTAAAACCGGCACGCGGGCTGTTCGGTGCCGTATTTGGTGAGAACGATCTGCCACACCTGGTTGCTGCGGGCGCGAAACGCGCCGGCGCAAGAGAGCAGGTAGTACTCCCACATGCGCTTGAACTTCGCGTCGTACTTCTCCTGCAGCCGGGGCCACGCAGCCTGGAAATTGCGGTTCCAGGCCATGAGGGTCTTGTCGTAATGCGGCCCCAGGTTGTGCCAGTCTTCCACCGCAAACAGCCCCTCGGCGGATCGGCTGATCTGAACGATGCTGGGCAGCATGCCGTTGGGGAAGATGTGCTTGGTGATCCAGGGGTCGCAGTAGTGAGTGGAATCATTGCCGCCGATGGTGTGCAGGAGAAAAATGCCGTTGTCGTCGAGGCACCGGTGAGCGACTCGCATGAACGTTCTGTAGTTTTTCCACCCGACATGCTCGAACATGCCGACGGAAACGATTTTATCGAACCGGCCCCGGATGTCGCGGTAGTCGCACTCCAGAAAGCGCACGGGCAAGCCCCTGCAGAATTCAGCGGCATACCGGACCTGCTCCTTTGAGATGTTGACGGCGGTCACGGTGCAGCCATAGGTTTCCGCCGCATATTTCGCAAAGCCTCCCCACCCGCAGCCGATGTCCAGAACGTGGTCGGTTCGGGTCAGCGCTGTTTTGCGGCAGATCAGGTCGAGCTTTTTCTGCTGGGCCCGGTCCAGGTCGTCGGTGCCGTCGAAGTAGGCGCAGCTGTATTGGTTGTAAGGGTCGAGAAAGGAAAGGAACAGGTCGTTGCCGAGGTCGTAGTGGCGCTTGGCAACGATGCACGCGCGCGCTTTCGACTGGAGGTTGAAAAGGATGCCCGGCAGCAGCAGGGGGAAGTATTTCAACCCGCCTTTGAAAGCCATATCCAGCCGCAATTTCAGGACGCGGCATATGAATTCATCCGGCCGGCGGCAGTCCCACCAGCCGTCCATGTAGGCTTCGCCGAGCCCCAGGTTCTTTTCCCGCAGGACGCGCGTGAAAAACCGCTCGTCCGTGACGGTGATGTCCCATGGGTTCGTCCCGCCGACAGTCACGCCGGCCCGGGAAAACAAGGTTTCGACCATTTTTCGCGAACTGGACACCAGGCACCTCAACGAGCATCCGCCGAATCAGGCTGGATAGTATTTCTCTCCTCAATCGAAGGGGACATGCCGCCGTTTCCACCCTCGCCGGACCGCCCGGCAGGCCGCTTCCGGCTTTCAACTCCTTGAATTCATTTTGTGGAAAGTGTATGGACAGCCTGACCCATGTCAGTCTCCAAGAAAATGATTCTTTCCGCAGGCATCGTCGTCGCCCGGAAGGAAGAGGATGGCTGGAAATACCTCTTCCTCAGGGCCTTTCGCAACTGGGACTTCCCCAAGGGCGAGATAGAGCCCGGGGAATCGCCCCTGGAAGCGGCCGTCCGTGAGACCCGGGAGGAAACGGGGATCACGGATCTTCGGTTCCGTTGGGGCGAGGTCTTCAAGGAGACCGAGCCCTACAACCGGCGAACGAAAGTCGCGCGTTATTATGTCGCCCAAACGTCGGAGGATCAAGTGGTTTTCGCCGTCAACCCGCAGATCGGCGGGCCCGAACACCATGAGCACCGCTGGCTCACCTATCCCGAACTTGAGAAACGGTCGCCGGCCCGGCTGCTGCCGGTGATCCGCTGGGCGCGCGGCGTGGTGGGCGGATGATCGACGTCACGGCGGCCATCCTGATCGAAAACGGCAGGGTGCTGATCGCCCGCCGCCGGCCCGGGGCCTCGCAGGCCGGCCTGTGGGAGTTCCCCGGCGGCAAGGTCCGGCCGGGGGAATCCCCCGCGCAGTGCCTGAAACGCGAGATCCGGGAGGAGCTCGGCATTCGGGTCGCGGTGGGCGAGTTCTTCGGGGTGAGCGTTCACGCCTATGCAGACCAGACCATCCGGCTGCTGGCGTACCGCGTCCGGGCAGAGGGTGGGGAGATGTCTCTGAACGACCACGCCGAGCTGGCCTGGGTGGCCATCACGGATCTCGGCCGCTACCGGTTTTGCCCGGCCGACGTGCCTTTCACTGAAAAACTGCGGAAGACGGCATGATCCCTTCCCAAAGCCGAAAACGGTTCCGGGCGGCCGCCCTGGCGCTGATGCTGGTTGCGCTGGCGGCCCCCGATGCCGGCGGCCAGGCGGCCAAGCCGGCGGCGCCGGTGATCCAGCCCGACGCCGCGCGCCAGCGGGAACTGGAGCGCGATGCCGCGATCAACCTGTCGCTCGCCAAAAAATCGATTCAGGACGACGCCTTTTACAACGCCAAGGTCGCACTCAATGTGTGGAAGATCAGCGCCGTCGAAGCGGGCAATTTCGACCGCAAGCTCTACGAGGACCTGCGCAAGCAGCTCTACGAGAAATCCATCCGCGACAACCTGCGCTGCATCGACGTCGCCGTCGCCCATCGCGACGCCCCGGATGCCAACCTCTGCCTGAAAATCTACCGCCTGCACGCGCAGGAGATCAACGCCTTCGACCCCAAGCGCTATGAAGACCTGCGCGCACGGGTCAACGGCATCCGGAAAAAGGAAAAATAGGTCGACCGGGCCGTGGCGGCTCGGGACATACGGCAGAAGCCCATGTCCGTGGTCGAGCCCTCCGCCGGTCTACCCCATCGTCCGCTTCAACAGCTTCAATAAATCGTCGAGCGTCCGCGTGTTCAGCACATCTTTCTTTTCCAGCCACCCCCTGCGCGCCTGGCCGATGCCGTAGCGCAGTTGGCCGAACTCGGACGTACTGTGGGCATCCGTGTCGATGGCGACGAGAACCCCGGCCTCCTTGGCCATCCGGCAGCACGCGTCGGTGAGGTCGAGCCGCTGGGGGTTGGCGTTCAGCTCCAGGCAGCACCCGCGCTCCTTGGCCTTGTGGACCACAGCCGCCATGTCGACCTCGTAAGGGTCGCGCTCGTTGATCAACCGGCCGCTGGGGTGTCCCAGGATCGAAAAGAAACGGTGGTCCATGGCGCGCAGGATGCGCTCGGTCTGCTGCCGCACCGGCAGCCGGAAGCGGCTGTGGACGGAGCCGATCACGAGGTCGAGCTGCTGCAGGACGCGGTCGGGAAGGTCCAGCCGGCCGTCCTCGAGAATCTCCACCTCGATGCCCTTCAGCAGGCGGATGCCTTTGAGCTTGGCGTTCAACCGGTCGATCTCATCGAGCTGCGCCAGCAGGCGGCGCTCGTCGAGGCCGTCCACCACCTTGAGGTACTGGGAGTGGTCGGTCACGGCCAGGTATTTCATGCCGCAGCGCTTGGCCGCCAGGGCCATCTCCTCCAGGCTGTTGCGGCCGTCGGTGGCCTGGGTGTGGGAGTGCAGCTCGCCCTGGATGTCGGCCGGCTCGACCAGTTCCGGCAGCCGGCCCTCCCGGGCGGCCTCGATTTCGCCCCGGTCCTCGCGCAGCTCGGGCGGGACCCATGCCAGGCCGAGCTCCCGGTAGACCGACGCCTCGGTCTCCCCGGCAACCCGGCCGTCGGCGCTGAACACCCCGTACTCGTTGATCTTGAGCCCGCGTTGGCGGCCGATGCGCCGGATGGCGATGTTGTGGGCCTGGCTGCCGGTGAAATACTGCAGGGCCGCGCCGAAGCTCTCCCGGTCCACGCGCCGCAGGTCCACCTGCAGGCCGGAACGCAGGACGATGCTCGATTTCGTCGACCCCCGGGCCAGCACCTGTCCCACGTCCTCACCGCCCGCGAAACGCTCCATGACCGGGCTGTCCGCCCTCGCCGCCACCAGGATGTCGATGTCGCCCACCGTTTCTCTGCAGCGCCTGAAGCTGCCGGCGACCGCAACCTCAAGCACGCCGGCCACTTGTTGCAGATCATCCAAGAGGCTTTCCACCGAGGGCCCGGCCAGGGCGATGCTCACCCGCACCGGCCGCTGCGAGAGCGCCTCCACCGCTTCCCGAATGTGCTGCTCGGTCTTGACCCCGAATCCCGCCAGGGTTTGAATGCGCCCGGCTTCCGCCGCCTCCTTCAATGCGGCCAGGCTTTCGATCTTGAGCTCGTGGTAGAGCGTGCTCACCCGCTTGGGGCCGAGACCCTGGATCTTGAGCATCTCGATCACGCCGGCTGGCACTTTTCCCTTCAGTTTCTCCAGGGCCTGGGCGGTGCCGGTCTCAAGGATCTCAAGGATCTTCGCGGCCAGCTCCTTGCCGATGCCGGGCAGCCCGGTCAGCTCCTCGCCGCCGGCGACCAAATCCCTCACCTCCGGCCCCAGCCCCTGGATGGTGCGGCCGGCATTGCGATAGGCCCGGATCTTGAAGGGGTTTTCACCTTCGATCTCGAGGTAGTCGGCGATCCGGTCAAAGATGTCGGCGATATCGGCGTTGCGGATCGGCATGGAACCAAGCTTTCGTTTAGATCAGACTCCATCAAAAACCGTTGCCCATGATGGGCGCGCATAGATTCAAATCTAAACCTTAATGCCCCAAATTCAATCTTTTTTCAGGTGGGCGACACCCACCTGAAAAAAGATTTGACCCTCGAATTCATTTCAGCGTAGATGATAGCCTCAACTTCAGGAGGCGCCATGGAACCAAAGCAAACCTTGCCGGGTGGAACCAAACTGGCGCAGCGGCTGCAGCAGGCGGAGGCCGGCGCGTCGGCCGGCGGGGGTCTCCAGAGCAACCTCGCCGATCTCGAGTCCATGAAGAGCGAGGCGTTTCAGGCCGGCGGCGCCGCGCGGGTCGAGGACCAGCACCGCCGCGGCAAGCTCACGGCCCGCGAGCGGATCGACCTCCTGCTGGACGAGGGCTCCTTCGAGGAGTTCGACATTTTGAAG
>Ga0079303_10000228_pt1 | contig 12978 bp, 6 predicted proteins | sample Methanogen_OWC_FD_77073 | JGI IMG/M metagenome (GOLD analysis project Ga0079303, IMG submission 77073) | Enriched soil microbial communities from Old Woman Creek wetland in Ohio, USA - Methanogen_OWC | ecosystem: Environmental > Terrestrial > Soil > Wetlands | place: USA: Ohio | collected...
CACTCCCATGAAATAATGAAGTTCGGGGTCGCCCGGCTTTATTTCAAGCGCGTTTTTGAATACTTCCACGGCTTTCTGGATCTCGCCCATGTTCTTGTGCGTGACGCCGAGAAGATGATGGGCCTGAATATAGTCGGGCTTGAGCATGATGGTCTTTTTGAACATCGCGATGGCTTCCTCGAGCTGACCGCGGTTCAGATATATTATTCCAAGCTGAAAATAAGCCTCAAAATATTTGTCGTCGAGTTCGATGATGCGAATGAACTTTGCCGTCGCCGCGCCCGTATCGCCCTTATTTCTGTAAGAAATTCCCAGCTCGCAAAGGGCTTCTATATGTTTCTCGTTCATCGCGACGGTCTTTTCGAATTCGCTTATCGCCTCGTCCAGAAGCCCGTTGTCGCGGTACGCAAGCCCCAGATGGAAATGGGCGTCGAAATCCTCCGGCCTCATTTCGGCTTTACGCTTCCATTCCTGGATCACCGTATCGAATATGCCCTTCTGCCGCATTATGACTTCGACATAGTACTGCGCGTACTTGTCGTCAGGACGGGAGTCGAGAACTTTTTCATATTCGATGATGGCCTCGTCCAGCAGGCCCTTGCTTTTATAGGAGCAGGCGAGCCTGTAGTGAGCGTCCGCGTCGTGCGGGTTGACTATTATGCGCTTTTTCAGTTCTTCTATCTGAAGATCGAGCTCGTCCTTGGTCTGCTTGGCCATTTTCTTAGACCCGTAATGTTTTTTTAGTTCGTCCGCCTTTTTCCAGCATGCCATGGCTTCGTCATACTCGTTCTTTATATCGTGCAGATTGCCGAGAAGGTCATAAGCGTCGGCAAGGATGCTGTTGAGCGAAATAGCCCTGAGAGCTTCGGACTGTGATTCGACGAACATTCCCTTGTCCTTGTAGACGTTACCGAGGGCGAGGTGCGCGAGGGCGTCGTTCGGAGTGATCTCGATCGATTTGAGGAAATTGATTATGGCGTCTTCCACGTTCCCTTTTTTGCGGGCGATCATGCCGAGCCAGTAGTAGCAGTAAGGATATTTTGGCGACAGTGAAAGCGCCTTCTGAAATTCGGCGCGGGCCGTATCGTTCATTCCCTTGTGAAAATATGAAAGCCCGATATAGAAATGGGCGTCGGGATTGTCCTTGTTGATCGAAATAGCGCGTTTGAATTCCGTGATGGCCTCTTCGTGCTTGTCCTGTTCGGCCAGAACGATTCCAAGGTTGATGTGGGCGTATATGAAATTCTTGTCGGTGATTATGGCTCGCTTGCAATATTTTTCGGCGTCGGCGATCTGGCCTTTCGCGAAATACGCCATGCCGAGCCTCGTCAAAGCGAATGCGTCGTTAGGATTCAGTATCGAGGCCTTGCGAAGCTGCATGATCGCGCGGTCGTAAAGGTTCTTCTGCTCGTACGAGATCGCGAGATTGTAATGCGCGAAAGCGTAGTCATGGTTCAGCTTGACGGCCTTCTTAAGGGTCGTGATGGATTCCTCGACCTCGCCCTTGATGCGAAGGGCGCGCCCGAGATGAGTGTGAGCATAGGCGTAATTCGGGTTTATCGAGATGGCCTCCTGAAACTGGACTATGGCCTCGTCGGTGGCGCCCTCCATCAGGTACATGATGCCCAGATTGCAATGCGCGAAGGAATACTGCGGTTTCAGCTTGATCGCTCTCTTGACGGCGATCTTGGCTTCCTTGAACATTCCCTTGCTCTTGAAGCACAGCCCGAGGAAGTTATATGCGTAAGCATCGTCCGGGCGGAGCTGAATGGCCTTCTTGTAATGATCGATAGCCTCGTCTATCATGCCGCGGACCTCGAAAATCTTGGCGAGCTGATAGTAATTGTCGGAATTTTGAGGGTCGTCCTCGATCTCGCGCATCCTGGCCTTAATGATGCTGTCGTATTCCCTGCTTAACATTGCACTACTCCCATCTCAATCCAAGATGGACCGCGCCGCCGGAAAAGCCGGAGCGGGCCGCCTCGATGATCTCTTTTTTGATGTTGGGATAAATTTTATGGTCCATGATCTCAGAAAGCCTCACGAACTTGTGGCCGATTATCCTCTCGTCCTCGGACTTTTTCGCTTCCCCGCCGGTGATCTCGGCCAGAAAGGTCAGATGCATGATATGCCTTTCGCGCCCTGGATAAAGGGTCTCGGAAGTAAAAACCAGTTTACCCGGCGCCACTTCGTATCCGGTCTCCTCGAGAAGCTCGCGCTTTATGCACTCCTCGATCGACTCTGAGGTCTCGAGCCCGCCTCCCGGCAGAAGCCAGTAATCCCGGTCCTCCTTCTTGTGATGGACCAGAAGCACCGAATCATCTTGAATTATGAGCGCGCCCACCCTGACGCGGACGAAGCCTTTTTTTATTTCCATGGAATAACCGCCAAAATACCCGACCCGCCGGAAAAATCCGGAATGGGAACGCAGTATATAATAAATATATAATATAACGTCGAATTATACTTAATAAAGTTTTTTTTGTCAAGTTTTGTAAATAACTTGCGCGTTCTATTGACAAGGGCCGCCCGTATTTAATACAATGCAACTTACCACAACGGCTTAAGGCCGTTTCTCCGGTATTTTTGCTCTGGAAAGATGGTTTTTAGTGCCGCTTATCAAAGTCACCATAATCTTCATAACGATAGTCGCGGTCTCCAGATACTTCAAGATAAGACTCTGGGCGTGTATTCTGGCCGGCGCGACAGCCCTGGGCGTCACGTTCGCGATGACGCCGGCCGCCATACTCAACACCTTTTATAAATCCACGACCAGCTGGAAAACAGTCCAGATACTCATAGTCCTTTACGGCATAGCCGTTTTCGAGTACACGCTGCGCATCTCCGGCACTCTCAACCGGCTCATCGTAAACCTGAAAAAACTTCTCGGAGACGACCGCCTGGTTCTGGGAGCGCTTCCGGCTTTTCTCGGTTTCCTCCCCTCGCCTGGCGGCGCTCTTTTTTCGGCCCCGCTGGTCGAAGAGGCATCGATCGGAGTCGAGATAACTCCAGAGCAGAAAAGCTTCATAAATTTCTGGTTCAGGCATGTCTGGGAAACCGCCTTTCCGCTCTTTCCCGGCCTAATACTCGCCGCCTCCGTCTCGGGACTTCCTCTATATGGCCTGGCATGGGTAATGCTTCCGGCCGTAGCCCTCAATATAGTAACCGGATGTATAGTCGTTTTCCATAAAAAATTCAAGGTCGATCCGGAATACCGACGCCCCGAATCGAAATTCAGGTTTTCCGTGCTCGTCGAGCTTCTCAAGAACCTTTTCCCGATCATTTTCATTATCTTCGGTACTCTTTTCCTGAAAATGGACATCATACTCCTGATCGCCATGGCTGTGGCGTGGACATTCCTTCAGGTCTCCGCCGACTCCAAAACGATAAAAAAAATTTTCATAGACACACTATATTCGCAAAACCTGATGTTGATCGTCGCCATAATGGCCTTCGCCGAAACGCTGGGCGATTCGGGCGCGGCCACCGCCATTCCAAAGACGTTCACCGAACTAAATTTTCCGATTTTTCTTATATTCATGGGAATGCCTTTCGTTCTGGGAATCTTCACCGGCATAAACACCGCCTTCGTGGGCCTTTGCTTTCCAATTCTGGCCGGGATGGCCGGAGGACGGCTTACGGTCAACCAGGTTTCACTCGCCTACCTTTCGGGAACGGCCGGAATCATGCTCTCGCCAGTGCACCTTTGCTTCATTCTGACGCAGAATTACTTCAAATCGAATCTTTTTTCAGTATATAAAATGCTCTTTTTCCCCGTCCTCGCCATGCTCGCGTGCGCGGCGATAATCGGAGGGGTTAAATGAACTGGCGCGCTCAGATGCGAATCTAATCATTTGCCTCGATGCGCGCCGGGACGCTCGTCCGGAGGACGGGGTCGACGAAGACAGAACGCGCTCAGATGCGAATCTAATCATTTGCCTCGATGCGCGCCGGGACGCTCGTCTGGCAGACGGGGAATGGCGAAACCGGAGAGCGCCTGATCGGGGGCAGATCCGATGAAACGATGACTGGAGGAAACTTGTAATGGGCGATTATATAACTGTCAACGGCGTGAAACGGGAATTCGAAGCGCCCATGGCCGAAACCACGCTTCTTCGATTCCTGCGCGACATCTTAAAAATCAAGGATGTCAAATGCGGCTGCAATAAAGGATTCTGCGGTTCGTGCACCGTCATCGTCAACGGTCTAAATAAAAAATCTTGCGCGCTCAAATTGAAAAACATTTCCGGGGCCGGCGTCACGACTGCTGGGTATATTAATTCGGCAGGCCTTTCAAGATACTCGAAGCTTCTCGACAGGGGCGGAGCGGTCCAGTGCGGCTTCTGCTTTCCGGGTATCGTCTGCTCCCTCGAAAGCAAACTGGGCGGCGTTGAAAACCCTTCGCGAAAGCAGATAGTCGAGGCGCTCTCGGGCCACGTCTGCAGATGCACCGGATACATTCCAATAATAGAATGCGCGAGCGGAAAAAATCCTTCGGGCATTGACGGTCTTCTCGGGCCCGAAGGGCCGGTCGGTTCTTCGCCGACAAGAAGCGATTCGGCGCCAAAACTTTCCGGCAACGCCGTCTTCGCCGACGACATCGACGAGCCCGGAATGCTCCACGTCGCGGTTATTCGCTCGGCGCACGCGCACGCGAGGATAGTTTCCGTCGACGCGACGGACGCCGGGCGCGCCGAAGGCGTCGCCAGGGTTATCACTCACGCCGATCTGCCCGGCGAAAAAAACTTCGGCGTCATACGCCATGACCAGCCGGTACTGTGTTCCGACAGGGTCCGCTTCAGGGGCGACGCCATCGCCGTCGTGGTGGCGACCGATCGCGCGCTCGCCGAAAAAGCCGGGGCACTGATCAAAGTCGAGTATGAACCACTGAAACCCGTTTTTTCTGTGCAAGACGCCATTTCGTCTGACGCCCCGCCGATCAACGGAACGGCCAACGTCTGCTGCGAAGTCAGGATAAAATCAGAAGAAGCCGGCGGCGGCCATTTCGGCGAAAGCGGAGTGAGTGTCTCGGGCTCTTTTTCGATCGGCCCTGTCGAGCACGCCTATATGGAACCTGAATGTTCCGTAGCGCGCTTCGATGAGAAATCCGGAAAAATAAGAGTGTCGGCCGGATCGCAGAACATCCACTCCGACCGCTCCGAAATCGCCGCCATCCTGGGAATCGGTGAAGAATGCGTCGACGTCGATTTCGTCTATACCGGCGGCGGTTTCGGCGGAAAAGAGGACCTCACGACGCAGCCTTACTCGGCACTCGCGGCTTACTTCACGAAGAAAACATGCAAATATCTTTTTACGCGCGAGGAATCGCTGCTCTGTTCGACTAAAAAGCATCCCTTCGCGATAAAGATCGAAATTTCGGCCGACAGGGAGGGCAATTTCGACGCGATAACGGTTGACGCGGTTTCGGACGTCGGTCCCTACGCATCGTTAAGCGAAATCGTAATAACGCGCTTCGCCACGCACGTCATGGGGCCCTATTCGTGGAAGGCTCACGACATCAGGGCGACGGGAATCCACACAAACAACCTTATCGCGGGAGCCATGAGAGGGTTCGGCGTGAACCAGGCCTGCTTCGCGCTCGAAACGATGATCGACCGCCTGGCCGATAAACTCGGCATCTCGCCGGAAACGCTGAGACGCATCAACATGGTCGTGGACGGAAAACGGATGGGACTCGGCGAGACTGCGGCGGGAACCGCGGGGCTGAAAAAAGCGCTGGATGCAGTTATGAGCCGCGTCAAACCGGATGAAATAGAAGAATACAACGCTTCCGCCCCGGCCGGAAAAAAAAGGGTCTTCGGAATAGCCCTGGCCCACAAGAACATAAGCCTGGGAAACAACTCTCCGCGCGACCATTCCTCGGCGACGATCGCGATAGTTCCGGGTACGAGCAAGCTGATCGTAAGGTCCGGCGCCTCGGATATCGGCCAGGGCGTTTACAATATTCTCAGGCAGATCGCCTCCGCGGTTTCCGGGATAAGGTTCGAAGACGTTTCCATCTGCGTTCCCGGGACCGACGATTGCCCGCCGGCCGGCGTCACGTCAGCCTCGCGCCAAACGTTTATGAGCGGCAACGCAGTGAAAAAAGCGGTCGGGGAATATTTCCGTAAGTTGAAATCGCGAATCGGCGAAAAGCTCGGCCTTGGCGACGAGGAATTTAAAATCGAGGGCGACAGGATCGTTTACACGAATGAAAACCGTTACCAGGGCGCCTCGACGATATGGGACTTTGTAACCAATTACGAAAAAATTGAATTTGCCTCGTCGAGCAGGTACGACGCGCCCGCCACCATGGAATCGAAGAACGCCGGTGCGGATGGCTTCAGAAGTCATTTCGGCTACAGCTTCGCGGCCCACGCGGCGATAGTCGAAATCGACGAATTAGAAAGGAAATTCAGGGTAATAAGAATCATCGCGGCTCACGATGTGGGAAGAGCTATAAATCCGGTCGCGTTAAGAGGTCAGATTATCGGCGGCGTCGTGATGGGACTCGGCTACGCCGTATCCGAGAGGCTCGAGATTTCAGAAGGCGCGCCGGGTCCAAAGGGTCTCGCCGGGCTCGGCCTTCTGAAGGCCTCGCAGATACCGGACATCGAACCGGTGATAATCGAGGAACCTCTTGAAGAAGCCCCGTTCGGAGCGCGGGGAATCGGCGAAATTTCAACCGTCCCTGTCGCGGCCGCGATAGCCAACGCTCTTCGTTCGGCCACCGGGCTTCATTTCGAAAGCCTGCCGATAAGCTTCGACGCGAACGGCTTCAGGTTCGCCTCATAATAGGAAACGGGTCATTTCGCGATGCGGTACTTTTGTCTGAAAGAATTGATGTGATCCGGATTTCCAATGCAGACGAAGATATCGTTTTCTTCGACGACATATCCCGATCTGGGATTATAAATGTATTTCCCGGTTTCCTTTTTGCATATGGCGATGACCGAAATCCCGATGGTGTCGGTAATATCAGCTTCGCGAAGGCTCATGTTGACTATCGTCGAACCGGGCGTGATGTCAATTTCCTCGACTCGAAGGGAAGCGTCGCCGCTGCGGAGCATCTTGTCCAGAAACGAGACGACTGCCGGACGGACCATTTCAGACGCTATGCGAAGGCCCCCGATAGTGTCGGTAGATACGAGCGCGTCGGCGCCTGCTTTTTTCAGCTTGGCGAACGAGCCTTCCTCGACGACCTGGGTGACGATGCGCATGTTCGGATTGAGGCTTCTGGCGGTAATGACGACGAAGAGGTTGTCCTTGTCCGACGGCAGCGCGCTGATAAGCCCCTTCGCCCTCACGACTCCGCACTCCTCGAGTACATCGTCGGCGGCCGGGTCGCCCACCATGAAAAGCATTTCGTCCTTGTGCTTTATCTTCGCGAAGGCCTCTTCGTCGGTATCGATCACGACGAAGTCCCTTTTCGTCTTGAAAAGTTCGTCGATAATATGGCGCCCCACGGAGCCGGCGCCGCAGACTATGTAGTGGTTATTAAGCCTGTCGATCTTTGCCTTCATCTGTTTCCTCCTGAGATATCCTTTCAGCTCGCCTTCGACGAAAAACGCCGTAATGGTGCTTATTCCGTATACGAAAGTCCCCATCCCGCAGACTATCAGAGCCATCGTGAAGATCCTGCCGTTGGGGGTCAGCGGGTTCGTCTCGCCGTAACCGACCGACGCGAGGGTGATGACCGTCATATAGACGGAATCGAATACCGACCATTTTTCTATTATAACGTATCCGGCGATGCCGAAAACGAATACGAATATCAGCAGAAATATGGCCCATATCAGTTTTTGTTTGAGTTCATCCATAAGATTTCACTTTCCGTCAGATCTTCCGCTCGTCAGCCAGCATCCTTAAAGCGCCGTAAGCGGCCTTCAGTCCGCAAAGCTTTTCGGTCCCCGGAAAATCGAATTCGTGCCCGCGAGCCCCTATCTTATAAGACGCGCAGAGCTGGCCGGCAAAAAGGCAGTCGTCGGAAGACTCGCCTGATATATAGGAGGAAACGAATCCTGCCGCGAAAGAATCCCCCGCGCCGACCGTATCCACTACCGGACGAGTCCTGATCGCCCTGTACCATCTCATGACGCCTTCCGAGCGAACGCATATACCGGCTCCATTAGCGCCGTCCGTCACTACTACGAGGCCGATGTCGTAATCGTACCACAGTTTTCTTATGAAATCGTCGAAGGGAACGGCGAGCTTCTCGACGCTGAAAAAAACGACGTCCGCCGAATGAAGAAAAGCCCGGTGATATTCGTCATCGAAGCGGATCGCGTGGACGTCCACGAAAACTTTCCGGCCTGTCTTTCTGGCCAGTGTGCATATCCGGCGAGCCCAGGGCATCGTTGAAGAATACAGGAACCGGGACTTCCGGAGAAACTCAAGCGCGCGGCCTTCGTCGTAATCGTATCCTGCCGAACCGCGAAAATCGCAGACGGGCCTTCGCCGGCCTTCACGGTCAAGAAGAATGACGGTGCGAGCCGAATCTTTCCAGTCGCGAACGACGTAAGAGGAGTCGATGCCGGCGGCATCTAATTTTCTGAATATCTCGTCCGCGAAATAATCGCGGCCGGTCACCGAGCACATGGACACGCCGTCCAGCAGCCTCCTGGCGCCGAAAGCCACGTTGGCCGCGGCGCCTCCGACTCCGTCGAAAATATTGTCGGGACAGAAAAGAGAATCGTCGTATACGACAGGAAAGTCGTATATCATTACGCTCGTTTCAATATTGACGCATCCCGCGACGCAAAGAGACCTGTCCATGGTCAAGACTTCCTCTGAACGGTATCGCCGTCATGATCATTCGGAATCCGAGCCATCGTCATCCGGAACGATTTCATTGTCCGTTCCTTTATCCTTTTTCCTGGATTTCCTCAATTTTTCTATCCGCTCTTTTAAAGACCCGCTTTTCAAGTCCACGGCCGAAGTGCCGGAATTTTTTTGAACGTTTTTCTTTCTATTGAGAACGACAGGAGCGGTGGAAGGCTCATCCTTGGCGGCGCCGGACCCGAGCACCGCTTCGGTAGTCGACGAACTGCCGGGCTGAGAATATGTCGTAACCGATACCGGCGCGGTATCGCCTGCTTCTCCAATGGCTACTTCGCCGGTCACGCCGCGCTTTTTCGAGCCGGCATCGTCAGCCTTCGTTTCTTCAGCGAACTTGCTCATCTTCGGGAATTTTCCCGCGGAAACTTCGCCGGTCCTAAGATTCACTTCGCCGGTTCTGGAGATGTTCGCCTCTTCGGTGTCCTCTATCTCTCCACGGCGGCGTTTTTCCAGCTCAATGAGAACGTCGAGGTCGATTTCCACTTCTTCGGTCTCAAACGGACTCACTGCAAGAGATTTTTCCGTTTCGAGCGTTTTGCTGTCGGATTTTTTCATTTTTTCCATGCATTTCCACAGTATCTTATGGGCTTTCACCTGATCGTCCGGCGAAGCGTCCTGCCTTTTGAATCTGAAGGACCTTTCTTCCTTGTAATCGAGAATATCGTAAATAATCGAGGCGCAGTCGCTGTATTTTCCGGTATAATAAAGATAAGAGGCCTCCCAGAGCGCCTTCTGGACCTCATTAAACTTCGGCAGATACTCCTGGAGCTTCAATACGCCGCCCTTGGCGTAGAATCCGCCGCTTTCCTTGATAAGCCCGTTAACGATCTTGACATCCACGGAACGCTGTTCGTCCGTTTCTGCCAGAATTTCGTATATTCCCTTAAGCGTCCAGAGACCTTCGTCGTAATAAGGCGACCTCAGGAATTTTTTCCCCTTGAAGTCGATAAGGAGCTTGGCGGCCTCCTCAAATTTTCCGGCGATAACGAGCAATTGCGCCTTCTTCGTCCTGTATTGCGGCGTTTCGACGAATACTTCGGATTCCGAATCCAGCTTTTTCAGCATTTCAAAAGACTCGAGAGGATTCTCGTATCTGATTTCATTCTCGATCTGGTAAAGCCTTACATCGTTTTGAGTTATGAATACCCCTCCGACCTTATACTCGGAAGTGTAAAAAGCGCTCGGCTTGAAGATCTTTTCAAAATGCTTCTTCGCCCTTTTATAGTAAGTCCTTTTTTCGTCCTCGGCCGACTTGATGTAGTTTCTGATCGAATTGAAGATTCCAAGTATCATGTGATAATCGTCAATTTTGTAATTGGCCTTCACGAAATATCTGAGGTCCGATTCTGAAGCGTAAAGCATGTCGAAAATCTGCTTGACCTTGAAATTGCCTTTTTTAAGAAGAACGTCTATGTAATAGGTCTTATAAAGGGCGTTGAAGAAAATAATTTCGTATTTCGTCTGCCCGGAGGACCCGGTCGTTATTCTGTCGAGGACGGAAATATTATTTGACAATTTATTCTCGTCATATATGATCTTTTCCGTCTCGAGGGTTTCGACGACGCCGTGAAGCTGCTGCTGCGGCGAAAGATTCAGAATGGAATTCTGCGCCCCGCCGCCTTTATCCGAAAAGCAACCCTGGATGGCGAAGCTCATGACCGAAAACAGGATCGTGAGAAGTATCTTTTTAAAATAGTGGAGGAACTTCGATTTATTTTTGAGTTTTGTACGGTTTCCGACAGGCATTACGTTTCAACCTCCGCACCGGCGAGACATGCGTATGCCATAAAAACCTCGCCGGGATATATCAGACATATATTGTACGTCACTATCCTTATCGGGAAAAAAATCTGTTTCATTAGCGCCTTACTCTACAAAGAATTGTCAGGAAAGCGTCCTGTCTTTTATCACTCCGAACGGGACGGGCGAGAGCTCGGGACCTCCGGGCGCGAGGGGCACCTTAAACGCATCCTTAAGGCTTTCCGAGAAATCGTACGCGGCATTCAAATCCCTCTCGAAACTTCTCGAATAGTTGAATAACGAGATGGAAAATTTTCGTATTCCGGCCGCGGCATACCCGCCGGCGAACTGAGTGTTGTTGAGAACTCCCGAACTGAAAGCCAGACTTCTCGAGGCGCCGGCGTGGACTACATAATGAGAGCCGTTATTGAAAGACAGCTCTGTCGTTTTGAACCGCCTGTCCTGAGGGCCTTTATGCTTCAGATGAGAGATTCCCGGATTTCGTTCGAAAATATCGTAGGCGAAATTCGCCACCTGAAGATTTCCGAACAATCTGGCCCTGAAATATTTCAAAGCCCAGGGCGCTGACTTTTCAGCTGTTTTTAAAAGACCTATCGTTTCGGGCCCGCCGAGCTCGAAGGATATTTCCGCTTCAGAAGCGCCGTGAGACAGAAAAAAGAGCAAAGACCTCAAATTTATCGAGTTCAATTGCTGCCCCGCCATTACTTCAAGTGGTACCGAAGACTGTCCGGCCACTCTGGCCAGAAGGTTGAAATGAGAAAGATTGCCGGCTATGAAACGTGTAATGCCGGCTCGCGCCAATACCGATACGTTACTGATAAACCTGTCCGTATCGGACTCGAAGAGCACCGGCGAAAGTTCTGCGACCAGTTTCGCCCTGGAATCGCCGAAACGCCCGACCATGTCTTCCAGCCCTCCCGCCTCGATCAGATCGAAGAGATGATCGGATGAAAACGATATCTCGGAAAAATATTTTTTTAACGCCACCTCGACGTTTTCGGATGAAAATAACGAAAGCCGCACGTCGGGAATGGCCGGGGAATGCCCAGAGATAACTTTAAGGGCGGAAGGAACGCATTCGCTCTCGGCTGGAAATGACAGGAGGCATTTTTCCAGTCCCTCGCTCTGACGTTTTTCGTAATCAGCCTCGAAACGGCCGAATATGTCCTTCCCGGCGCGTTTTAAAAGCGAAAGGGGAACGAAATATCCAACGCCGCCGCTTTCGAACGAAAGATCGCGGGCATGGCATCCGAAGCGCCCGCGATCGAACTGCAAAAACGTCCTTGTAAGCGTGTCGTTGTCGAGAGGGTTTTTCTCTGCGACGAAGCAGTCCTTGAGTTCGTTGAAGTATTTGAATTTTCCGCGATCACACGATATGTCGGCCGAAATATTCTTGCCGTCGAGCCCGACATCGATCTTCAGCCGGCACAGGCGTTTTTCAGAAACCGCATGGCTGGCGGCGCCATCAGGATGAGCGATGGCGGAATCAAATTTGATCTTGCGAATCGAAGAGGCTTCCTCGGAATAAATCAAAAACACCTTTTCCGGGACGATACTCTTGAGTTCGCACTTTCCCTGTTCTTCGGTTTTATCGGTTCCGGCGGCCGGAGCGGCCGGCAGGCAGCCGACCTCTACCTTTTCCCCGGCATTGGCCGTATAAACGATCCTGCCGCGATCGTCGCGAATCGACGCGATGGAAAAAGACGCCCGGGCACCCGACGCATCCTCGACGCATAAAACATCGTTTTTGGCGAATCCGGCCGAAACGACGAATTCGATGATATTGCGCAAAGGATCGAAACGGGTGATCTTCGAAGAAATCATAAGTCCTCTGTTTCCATTCCTGGAGCTGTCTATGACGTCGGCCTTTTCTCTTCCAAGGGAATATCCGGTGGAAAAAGACCTGTTGTAGGTGCGGGCCGCTTCCTCGGCGAGCCCGGCGGCCGCCCTGGAGTCATAACGGCCTGAATTCGAAAGATCGATCGCCTTTCTGAGGACCCTCGTGGCGTTATAAATATACGCCGAACTCCTGCCTCGCCCTTCTATTTTCATCGACGTAACGCCCGAAGCGATATAATCGTTTATGAGAGGAAGCATGGAAATGTCGCGCGTCGAAAGAAAGAAGCCCTTTTTTCCACCCGGCTCGCAGTAGCCGAGCCGGCACATCTGCGTGCACAGGCCCCTGTTGCCGGACCTGTCGGTCGCGAACGAACTCATATAGCATACCCCGGAAACCGCCGAGCAAAGAGCTCCGAAAACGAAAACCTCTATCTGCGGGCCTTTCACCCTGCACATCGAGCGGATCTCGTCGAGAGTGCATTCGCGGGAAAGTATGACGCGGCGGACGCCGTAGCGGCCGAGAATTTCGAAGGCGGCGGA
>Ga0079303_10000229_pt1 | contig 12952 bp, 10 predicted proteins | sample Methanogen_OWC_FD_77073 | JGI IMG/M metagenome (GOLD analysis project Ga0079303, IMG submission 77073) | Enriched soil microbial communities from Old Woman Creek wetland in Ohio, USA - Methanogen_OWC | ecosystem: Environmental > Terrestrial > Soil > Wetlands | place: USA: Ohio | collected...
TGAACACGCCCGGAAAGGCTTCGGGCAACTGGTCGTACAGGTTCAAAATGGCCGATCTGAAGCCGATACTGGCCGAAAAACTGGCGCAGATCTGCCACACTTTCGGCAGATAGCGAATACAATTTTCCGGCGCGCCCCGTTTCCAATTGAAATTAAATCGCATGCGAGCGCGCCGGCTTATTTTCGAGCGCCAGCCGAAAGGCAAACTTCATCAACCCCAAGACGATACGACTCAACCCGCATCCGGACGCACGCAATTGACAGAACGGACGGTTTTCTGATAATATATTGTCACATAACCTTATCGCGATTATGAATTTTAACACTCATCAGGAGGAATAAAAATGCCGTTAGTATCCACGAAAGAATTATTCGCCAAAGCTCTGGCAGGAAAATACGCTCTGGGAGCCTTCAACGTAAACAACATGGAGATCATCCAGGGAATCGTCGACGGCGCCACCGAAATGCGCGCGCCCCTCATTCTCCAGTTTTCCGAAGGCGCCAGGAAATACGCCAGACACGAATATCTGATACACCTGGTCAAGGCCGCCACTGAAACGTGCGACCTTCCTATCGTCCTCCACCTCGACCACGGCGAAGACTTCGAAATCTGCAAAAAGTGCATCGACGGCGGATTCACATCCGTCATGATCGACGGCTCCAAGCACCCGTTCGAGGAAAATATCGCCATGACGAAAAAAGTCGTGGAATACGCCCATTCGAAGGGCGTCGTCGTAGAGGCCGAGCTCGGAAAACTCGCCGGCGTCGAAGACAACATCTCAGTCGCCGCGAAAGACGCGATTTATACCGATCCCAACCAGGCGCAGGAATTCGTCGAAAGGACCGGATGCGACTCCCTCGCCGTCGCCATCGGCACTTCCCACGGCGCATACAAGTTCAAGAGCGAGCCCAAGCTCGATTTCGACAGGCTCCTTGAAATCCAGAAAAAGATCCCCAACACGCCGCTGGTTCTCCATGGCGCGTCGTCGGTCCCTCAGGACCTCGTTTCGGTATGCAACCAGTACGGCGCCAAAATCGCCGACTCGAAGGGCGTTCCCGAGCCCATGATCACCAAGGCCGCGTCAGAATTCAACGTCTGCAAGGTCAACATCGACACCGACCTTCGCATCGCGTTCACAAGCGCCATCCGCAAGGTCTTCATGGAGACGCCGGCCGAATTCGACCCCCGCAAATACCTGTCCCCGGCCAGAGACGCCATAAAACAGGTCGTCGTGCGCAAGGTCAAGCTCTTAGGCTGCAACGGCAAGGCATAAGAAACCCGCTGGCCGATTAATGAAAACAGAAATAAAAAGATTTGCTCATACGGTTTTATCGGGGGCGGCATTACTGCTGGTAATAATATCGGCCGTAACGCCCCCGCCCGTTTTCGCCGACGACTTTTCGGACGCCTGCTTTTTCATTAAAAGCAAGTGGGAAAACGAAAGGCTTTACGCGCTCGACTATTTCATTGAAAAAGACGACGAGCGCGCCGTGCCCTTCGTTCTGAAGGCCGTCGGGGACAAATCAGCCAATGTCAGGCTCAGGGCGGCCAGGGCGCTCGTCCGGCTCGGCCATGCCGAAGACCGCGTGTCGGTGCCGGCGCTTCTGGACCAGATCGCGGCCGAACCCGATATTAAAGTTCTCGAGGAACTCCTTTACGCGCTCGGCAATTTTTCCGAATCCGAAAGTGCCTCCCTTTCGCTCAAGGAAAGGTTCAAGGGGATGCAGCGGGAACATAAGTACGATCTCATAGACGCGCTCATACCGCTGATCAGACGCAACAGGACCGCTTACCTGAATTTTTTCGACGTCGTGAAATCGGCAATTTTTTCAAACGACGAAGTCCTCCGCCTGCACGCGGTAATAAATCTGGGCGAATTCGGCGAGGCCGAATACATCCTCGACCTTCTTCTGCGGACCCTCACCGATAAAAACGACGATATAAGGGAAGTCACATGCAAATATCTGGGCGTGCTGAAGCCTCACCGGGCCCTCAACCCGCTAATTCTCAGGGGGCTCAACGACGCTTCGCCGAAGGTCAGGCGCGCCGCGGTCGTGGCCGTGAAAAATTATAAAAACCCGGCCTCGTTCGATTTTTTCAAAAACATCATCCAGTTCGACGTGGACGGCGAAACCAGGGGCGAGGCCGCCCTTGCGCTTGGCGTGCTCGGCGACAGAAAAGCAATAACGCTTCTCAAGGAAGCCCTTCTGGATTCCGCCAACGTCGTGCGCCTGAATTCGGCTTACGCGCTCACCAATTACGGAAACTGGGACGGCGAAAAGGTGCTTGTCTGGTTCCTCTGGGAACAGAACCTTCCCGCATACAGAAGACGCGCGGTCGAAGGACTCGCGGCAACCAGGAGCAGATCCGTCATTCCCCAGCTGCGTCGCGCGCTTTCCGACTGGGACGACCAGGTGCGCGACACCGCGTTCTACGCGCTTCGCGAGAAATGGCACTTCGATATCACGCAGTGAGCGCGCGCCATCCTGGCGAGCGTTTTTGTCCGTGCCTTCCCGGCACGGCTTGTACCTTCCGATGATCTTCGAAAAAATCTCCGGATTTATTTCATCTTTTTAATTTAAGAAATAATAATAAAAGAGTTCGTTCAATCAAGAACGACCGGCGTGATCCTCGACGCGAGCTTGATAGCGTTTATCATCGACGAAGGATCGGCTATGCCGCGTCCGGCGATATCGAACGCCGTACCGTGATCGGGCGACGTTCGAACGATCGGAAGTCCCAGCGTGACATTGACGCCGGTCGAAAAATACAGCATTTTAAAAGGAATGAGCCCCTGATCGTGATAATGGGCGAGAAATACCGAACGCTCTCCCAGTTCGCGGCGGCGCGCGAAAGCGGAATCGGCCGGAAGCGGCCCGATAAACTCTATCGTCCTGCCGGGATATTTTTCCCGGACGGAATCCGCGGCCTCCGAAATTGCCGGCGATATTATTTTTTCCTCTTCCTTTCCAAAAAGGCCGCCTTCACCGGCATGCGGGTTCAGCCCGAGCACGACGACGCTCAGCTTTTTCGAACCGGGAAAAAGCGAAACGGCGAAATCGGCGGCCGCGCGGGCCGCTTCGGACACTCTTTTTTTCGTGAGTGCGGAAACGGCTTCTTTCAGAGGCAGATGCCTCGTCGTCAGAAGAAGCCTCATTTTATTAGAATAAAAAGCCATTTCGACGTGCTTCGCGCCGAGCAGGTCGGAAAGCATCTCGGTGTGGCCGGGCCATGAGTAACCGGCGAGTTTAATGGCCTCCTTGGATATCGGGGACGTAACGACGGCGTCTATCTGAGCGCGGCGGGCGAGGCCGGCCGCCGTGAATATATATTCGCAGGAAGCCTTCCCGGAAGCGGCCGACGGGGCGCCGGGCGTTATTTTTCCACGCCCCGCCGCATACGCCGGAAGATAAAAAATCTTTTTTTTGCTCGCGGCGAGTTTTTTCCGAATTTCAGTCTCGCCTGACGGAAGCACGCAAAGATCGCCTTTGGAGAAAGCGCGGGAAAAGTATCCGCAGATGTCTTTGCCGCCGATTACAAGATATTTTATTCCCGCCGCGCCGCCAACGTCGGAGGCGAGCTTTCGCAGCGCAAAAGCGCATATCTCGGGGCCGACCCCGGCCGGATCGCCGGAAGTTAAACATATTATTTTTCCATGCTGCAATTCAAATTTCATCATTTTTCCCGTCTCTTCAATATGCCCAAAGATATCTTTCTCGCCCGAAAAAAGCCGGACAATCCAATTAAGAAACTTTTATTTATCGGCGGCGGCGCTTGACGATTTTCCATTGTTTTCCGTCACGACGCTTTTAATGCGACCTGTGCGCTATAATGCCGATTAAGTCGAATGCCCTGGAAGCTCACGAGACGCTCGTCCTGCGGACGGGGTCTGAGAGGAGCCTTTCCTCTCGTAACCGGCGACCACGCTTTCCATCATCGCGTCGAAACCCTCGACTTCCGTCTCGAACGCGGCGACGCAAACGTCCACGCTTTCGAAGAACTCTTTTTTCAGCTTGATAATATCCTTGAACGTCGTTATCAGCAGGTCGAATTTAAGGGCCGCCATTTTCGACGCGAGTTCTTTTTGAGAAGCGTCGTCATATGCGAAATGATCGCAAAAACCCTCACATGCGGCATCTATCCCCGCGGAACGCGCCGCGTCGCCGGCGCCGGAAAAGAAACCGGAGTTATCGGCGAGGGCGGACACGATCAGCGCCCTCTTTCCACGGTATTCTGAAAATTCGCAATGCCTGGCGTTTTTTACGTTATAAAGGCCGGTCATCCTCGTGCGCGAAAAAAATTTCGGTCCCGCGAACCCGAACCGCGAACAGGCTCCGGCGATTTTTTCCAGACGCTCGCGGTTTACGTCGGAAAAATTCCGCGGGCATTTCGTGAATACTACGATACCGGCTTCTGAAAGCCGTTCCGGCCTGTCACGAAGCATGCCGGCCGGAAACGTCAGAAAATTCGAGAACGGATCGGAGTAATCCAGAAGTACTATATTGAGATCCTTTTCAAGCCTGTAGTACTGGAACGCGTCGTCGAGAAGGGCGACGCCGCTGAACCCGATCTTCTCGAGATGGTCGATGGCGTCGACTCTCTCCTTCGCGGTCATGACCAGCGCGCCCGTGAAGGGTTCGACATGGTTTTCGCCTAACGATATAAAGCGGCCGGCGTCGCCGCCCCTGATATCCGAATCGCCATTGCGGGCGCCGGGAATACGGCCGCCCAGAAGAGCCAGCGCCTCCATGTAAGCTTCGTCCGATGATTCCGACACCTTTTTCACAAGCCTTACGCCGTCGGAAATCACGTTGAGCGACTTTACCGGCCCCAGATAGCCGCGGTTGATGACGCACACCGGAATGCCGCGGTTTAAAAGTCCCGTCGCGATCTTGATCACCAGAGGCGATTTGCCGGTTCCGCCGACCTTGATATTGCCGACGCAAAGAGTGAAAATACCGGTCCGCCTGGGTTTAATAACCCCTTTTTTATAAATGAGATATTTAAAATAATTCAGCGTGTAATAAATACAGCCCGCCGCTACCATTAGCGGCCAGGCCAGACGTTCTCCCGTACCGGCGGGACATTTTTTCCGCATCGCCGCCTGGGCCCTGACTATAAACGACGAGACCTTCGCGCGAAAATCTTTCGTCATAGCCCGATACCCGCATGTCTTATGAATTCATCGAAAAGATCCATGGCGATGGACGAACCCGACGAAGAAAAGGCATCCAGCCGCGCGCCGATTTCCATGCGCCTGCGGCGGGCCAGAGAGGCGCGGGCCCTGAGCTTGGCGCACAGGCCGCCTTCGCGGGTAAGGCCCGAAGGCGAAAGGACGATACAAAGCTCCTTGAGGTTCATCTGCCGGAACAACTCGAGCACCTTGTCGTCGTAAGACAGGCCGATGCACGCAACCGCGCACATGGCCGAAGCCGCGCAGAAATGAAACCGCATCCCCACGTTATACGAATTAGCGGCGATAGAGACAGCGAATTCGTGAAAATCGCAGATCAGACCGTATACCTCGAGACGCATGCAATCTTCGGAGGAAAGTTCGGACGCCACCGCGGCGTTGAAGTCTTCGTCCGCCGGCGACTGCATGGCGTAAAGCCGGACGCGAGCCCCGGGGTCCTCCAGGACCGTTTTAACCACCTCGGCGGCCTCCCGGGGGCCGAATCCTTTCCATTCCCTGAAAGAGATCCCGACGGTATAAAAGCCGCCTTCGCCATTGTCGCGGGCTTCTCTCGACGCGCAGCGGAGATAGTCGTAAAGTATGAACGACGCGTCCGCTGTCTTCGTTCCGGAAGGGTATTTGGCTGGGGGAAGAAACGCCTTAGAGCTTTCATCGCGCACGGATACGTGATCGGCGATATTGCGCACGAGATATTCCAGGGCTTTCCGATGCAAGGGACTCCTGAGGCCGGTGAAGCCCTGAAATAATATAAAAACCCCGCGGCCTAGAAATTTCGCCGCGAGGACCATCGAATAGTAACACCAGAAGGAAAGCGTACCGTAATCCTGAAAGATGCCGCCTCCGGGATATACCAGGCAGTCGCAATTCCAAAAATTTTTCAGGTTCGACCAGCCGAGCGGATTGCGGCTTCGCCTCACGAACGCCAGCTCGAGTTCGCCTGCAGAAGCGCGGTGGCATTGCTCGAACCGGCCGCCGGAATCGGCCGACGCCACTGCGACGCGGGCGGCGCCATGCGTGCGCGATTCGAGCGCGCGGAGAAAAGCCGACAGTATCATTTCGTCTCCGGCGTTTTCGGCGCCGAAATATCCGTAGATGAAAAATCCCGGCTTATCGTTTTTTTGGAATGGTATTTTTCTTTTTATCATCGGGTTTTTCCGCGGGACGCGCGGTCTGATTGAGTTTAACTTCTTCCGAAACGAGTTTTTTTACGGCCGTTCCGACCTCCACAGTAGCGTCCGACAGACTGTTGCGCATCCTGTCGAAGGTTTCACGGCTGGCGTTTCTGAGAAGCTCGCGCGGAACGTTAATCTGTTTCAGCGGGTCGTAAATAAGTATCTCGACGCGGCGGTTCCGGCGCCGTCCGATAACCGTATCGTTGGAGGCGACGGGTTTGTAGCTGCCGAACCCTTCGGCGGAAATGCTTTCGGCGGGGAGGTCCATCTCCTCTACAAGGTAGCGGACCACCGAGACCGACCTCGCGCATGAAAGCTCCCAGTTCGAAGGATAAAGGAATGAATGAACGTTGATGTTGTCAGTATGGCCTTCGACCCTGAATCTGAAGTTCATTTTATGAATCGGCTTGAGAATCGTTCCGATTTTTTCAAGAAGCTTCTGGGCGGCGGGCGTCAGTTCGGCGGCTCCCAGCTCGAAGACCAGATCGCTCTGAAGCGTTATCTCTATGCCGCGCTGGGAGATTTTTATTTCGATGCTTCCGTTTTTGATATCGTCGCCGAATATGTTCTGCATTTTTTCGGCGATATCGGACATCGAGGCTCCGGACGAAGGGCCGCCGACTCCGGCGGTATTTCCGCCGGCCTGGCCGATATTGACATCGGCGTTGGCTTCGGCCGCCATGGCGAGCTGGACAAGAAAGTCGCTCTTCCCTCCGTCGTTTTCTATCTTCCCGAAACTATCGAGCAGTTTTTTTATCGCGTTGAGTTTTTCCATCGCTTCGGCGCTTGGCTGGAGTCCTTTATCGATTATTTCAGCGAGCTGGACAAGCATGTCGTTCTTACCGCCGGCATTTTCCTGCTTCCCGAAACTGTCGATCACTTTTTTTATCGCCTTGAACTTATCGAGCGTCTGCGCGTTAATATTGATCCCGGCGGCCATAAGCTTGTTGAGGGCCTCAAGCATTCCCGGAAGGTTTTCCTTGCCGGCTCCCTTATCATCCTTGATATCCGCCAGGGCTTTTTTCCACTTTTTTATTATTTCTATGGTCGCCGAATCCGAATCGAGGAAAGTCGTCTCGCCCGTATCGCCACGCGCGCCGACAACGTTGAGGATGTTGCCGACAGTAGGATTGGTGCCGGTATTTTCGATATATGATATTTTTTTGTTGGTGCCTTTTTTGAAAATTCCGGAACCTGGTTTTTTCAGGGGATTAGGAGATTTCTTGCCGTAATTGGCGAGGCTGGGAGTGCCGGAGGACGTTTCGCCGCCGAACGCGCCGCCCAGCTCGGCAAGGATCTTGGCGGCCTTGTCCTTCTCCATCAGAGTGAGGGCGTACATGATAATAAAAAAGGCAAGAAGCAGAGTGATCATGTCGGCGTATGGCAAAAGCCATCGCTCATAATTTTCTTCTTTTTCCTCTTTCTTTTTCCTAGGCATCTGTATCCCTCATAAGGACGCGCGGACAAGACGGGTATTATTTCGTGGTAAGCTCGTCGATCTCCTTTGGAAAAAAGACGCGGAGCTTTTCCTTGATGATGGCGGTGTTGTCGCCGCCCTGGATGGCGAGCACGCCCTCCATTATGCAATACAACAGGTTCTTTTCTTCTTTGGCCCTTGCCAGAAGTTTCTTGGAAATCGGAAGCCACGCAAGATTCGCAGTGGATATCCCGAAGAAGGTGGCGATGAACGCGACGGCGACCATCTTTCCCAGAGCACCGGAATCGCCCTGGGTATCGCCGAGCCTTTCGAGCATGTGGACAAGCCCCATGACCGTTCCGATGATGCCCAGGGTGGGAGCGAAGCCACCCATCGTCGAGAAAATTTCCACGCCGATTTTTTCTTCTTCTTCCTTATACTCTATTTCAATTTCGAGGATTTTCTGTATCAATTGGGGATCGATGCCGTCGACGACAAGCTGGAGGCCTTTTTTGAAAAAAGGATTTTCAATGCTCTCCTTTTCGTCTTCGAGCGAAAGCAGACCTTCGCGCCTGGCCTTTTCGGCCAGCTTGAAAAGCGACCGCAGTATTACGGAAGCGTCTTCATGCTGATAGAAAAAGGCCTTCTTGAAACACGAGACGATTTTTTTGAAGTGGTCGATAGGAAACGACGTCATCGTGGCGCAGAATGTACCGCTTATTATAAGGAAAATGGCGCCGGGGCTGCTCAGGAACGAATGGAGATTACCGCCTTCGATATAAAGACTTATTATGACAGTTAAGACCGCTCCGCCAATTCCTATTACGGTAGTAATATCCACTAAGAATCATCCCCTGAAAAAATCAATATCTGCCCTGCCGAGCTGTAATTACTTCGCGGCGCCAGCCGGGATAAGAACGAGCGCGTTAGCGATTTTTCGCTCGCCGCCCTTATCGGAAGGTGTATTCAATACTTCGCCGTTGTAGACCATGGTGGAGGAACCGCCGCCGTCTAACGCGATAGCGTCCGTGCATCCGCAATCAACCATTATCTGGGCGATCTCGTCGAAATCGACGCCCTTGTAGCTGCCGCCGCGTCCGTCAGCCACGACCATCACCAGGTGGTTGTCCGCCGTTATTCCTACCGCCGTTCTGGAAGCGCTTCCCATGAGGTATTTTCCTACTTCCTCGCGGGTCTGGTCGAAAGAAACCTTGCCTTCAGATACAAGAAGCATTCCCGAGCCGAACGCGTCGCGGGCCTTGTCCCACGGGGACATCAAGGTCTGTGTGAAATGTATCTTCGTGCCTTCGGCGGTGTTTTTAAATCTGTGAACATGATTGGAAGTGACGAGAAGAAGTCCGCCGGTTTCGGGAATATTCGCTTTTCCTTTGACGATTCCGGTCACAAGGCCTTCGCCGTTGAAAGTAAAGCCGAGGCCGCCTTCGGGGATAGTCACGCTTTTTCCGAATTCTTCGGTATAAATAATTATCTCTCCGCCGGAGCACTTGCGGTTGATGCCGTCTATCATCGAAAAGAATTCGCCTTCCGGCCTGATCCTTCTTCTGAACTTGGGTTTTCCGACCATCACGGAGCCGTCGGACATTATTCCGAAAGTAGTGCGGGCCTTGACGATAAGAGGCGCCTGGATAGGCTTGCCGTCTATCATGAGATACCCGACAGCCGCGTAAGTTTTCGCGTCAAAGAACGAACCGTTGATAGCGGCTACGGCCCCGAAATTCTTGCATATCTTTGTAAGAGTGGCCTTGGAACCGAGCCTGCCTTCGGCGAGAACTATTTTAGGAACGACTTTTCCGGCGTTAAGGTTGACCCTGAGGACGTGAACGGGGACATCGCCCGAAGATTTAGGAAACGTCTTTTCCTCGACCGATATTCCGTATTCGTCGAAGGCGCCTTTCGCCGATTCGACCACCATGGCGCTCTTTTTTGGTTCCTTTGGAGAAGCGGATTCTTTTTTTAATTTTTCAACTTTCTTGAAAAAATCGCTCTTTGTGGCCTGTTTTTTTGGGGCGGCGGCGTTGTCAGCCTCAGGAACCGATACTTCTTCGGATACCTGGACGTCGTCAACGGGTTTGCTTTTTATCTTGAAAATTTTCGCATCAGCATTGGCGAAAGAAGAAAATACGAGCGATGTAGCTACCAGAACCGGTACAAAAGAACGAAGAGAAGTAAGATTAACGAACACTTAAAAACCCCCCTGAATAGTTAAAATAAGATTTATAAAATGATTAATACTTTTTAATTATTCGCCTTCGGTGAATCCGAGTTTTTTGCTGAATTTTTTCAGTTTCTGAATCGCGCGTTCCTCGATCTGACGGACCCTCTCGCGAGTCATCTGAAGATACTGGCCGATTTCCTCCAGAGTCCTGGGAATACCGTCATCGAGACCGAAACGCTTTTTAATGACGACCTGTTCCTTCTCATTGAGCTCCGACAGCACTTTGGATATCTGCTCGCGAAGCATCCTCGTAAACACAAGTTCCTCTGGACTTTTCGAGTCTTTATCCTCGATGAACGAACCGATATTGGAATCGTCTTCTCCGACCGACATGTCCAGCGAAAGAGGATCGAGCATAAGTTCCTTGATTTCAAGGATCTTTTCGGGCGGACATTCCATTTCCTGAGCCAGTTCTTCGGTGCTTGGCTCCCGACCGTTCTTGTTATACAGTTTACGAGATATTTTTTTGAATTTATTTATCAGTTCAACTATATGAACCGGCATTCTTATGAGCCTGGACTGGTCGGCTATCGCTCTGGTGATGGCTTGTTTTATCCACCATGTCGCGTAAGTCGAAAATTTGAATCCGAGTTTGTACTCGAATTTCTCTATCGACTTGATAAGTCCGATATTTCCTTCCTGAATCAAGTCGAGAAACAATATTCCGCGATTGGTATATTTTTTCGCGATGGAAACGACGAGCCGCAAATTGGCTTCGATAAGGCGGGCGCGGGCATCCGAATCTCCGTCTTCGATGCGAATGGCTAGCTTCAATTCCTGGTCCTGCTTCAAAAGATCGAGATGCCCGATATCCTTAAGGTAGAGCTTGACCATGTCGTCAAACTCCATTCTGGATTCGCCGGAACCGCTCTGGCCGTTCTCGTTGACGACTTCGACTCCGGACCTGCGCACGAGACGAAGAACCTTTCTGAAAAACTTCTCGTCGGTGAGAGTCTGTGGAATATTTTCGCGGATATATCTGTTGCTGATTATGCCCTTTTCACGTGCGGCCTTTATGAAACTTGCGATCTCTTCCGTTTCGGCGAGATCCACGCGGGATTTTCTGGAAGGCTTTGTTACTATCTCCGGTTCGGACTTACGCGCTATTTCCTTCGACAATGACGGGCCGGCCGGAACAGCCATCGTACTTAAGGACGCCTTCTTTTTTAAAATATCCGACGGCTTCACGGGGGCATTAGCTTTTGCTGCGCGCGCGGCCTTGTTTTTTTCATTTTTTTTGTTCGAATTGGGAATAAAGGAACGCCCGGCATTCTTCGCGGGAGATTTTGGAGCGGAAACGCCTGATTTCGGTTTTAACGGATGAACGGAGGATGCGGATCCGGTCGGCGACGCCTTCACGGATATGGTTTTCGCCACAGAAGGTTTCGGCGCCTGTTTCGATTTCAACTTAAACGGCGTTTTTTCTTTTTTTCCGGCTTTTCCGGGAGCCGGTTTCGATAATTTCGAAGGTTTCGGCTCGGGTCTATTGCCTTTATTATTTTTCATACCTGTCTTAATCGGCATAAAAACTGAAAAAATTACCCCCAAAATAAAAAGGGGTCTTCTTCGTAAGAATTTATTGCCTGGTTCTTACTTAGTAAGGTTTTCCGTTATCAAAAAAGTAAAAACGATTATACTACATTTCCAGCCATATAACAATATATTTTTTCTCGACCGCGCGGACGCCCTCCATTGTCAGAACGTGGTGAAGCGTCCCATCTTCCTGAATTTCTGATACCTGGACACCAGTATATCCTCGGCCGAAAGACCCATCAGCTCATCCAGATTCCGAATTATCGCCTCCTTGACGCCGGCTATGGATGAGGCGGCATCGCGATGGGCGCCACCAGGTGCTTCAGGAATTATCTCGTCTATAATTCCAAACCTGTAAAGATCATCCGAAGTGATGCGAAGGGCGTTAGCGGCAAGGGGAGCCTTTGCCGCATCTTTGAACAATATGGATGCGCAACCTTCAGGAGTAATGACGGAATATATCGAATATTTCAGCATCAATATCCTGTCACCTACCGCTATCGCCAGGGCGCCGCCCGATCCTCCCTCGTCGATGACCACGACGACTATAGGAACGGCGAGCCTGGACATCTGCTTCAGGTTCTCCGCGATAGCCAGAGCCTGTCCGCGCTCTTCGGCAGCTATCCCCGGATAGGCTCCCTGGGTATCGACAAATGTGATGATCGGCTTTTTAAACTTTTCAGCCATCCTCATTATGCGCATTGCCTTCCGGTACCCTTCCGGATGAGGCATTCCGAAATTCCTCTTGATTTTTAATTCGGTTGTCGTGCCTTTTTCCTGACCTATTACGACGACGGGCCGGCCCTCCAGATACGCCATTCCACCGATTATGGCCAGGTCGTCCATTACATGCCTGTCGCCTGACAATTCAACAAATTCGTCGAAAATTCCGTTGATATAATCCAGGGCCTTGGGACGATCTTTATGGCGCGCGATAAGGGTTTTTTGCCATGCGTCAAGCCCGTCCAGAAGCAGGACCTTCTTTCGCTCGAGAATATCTATGACTTCGGTCAGCTCGATCCCTTCGTCGGCGACCATTTTCTTGAAATTGACAATCTGCGCGTCTATCTCATTGAGTTTTTCCTCAAGAGAGATAAGGTCGGTATGCAGATTCACGCCGTTATCGCTCATCGTTAACCTTCCTTTGCCTCGAATTCACGTGGTCAAGTATGTAATTGAGGCGTTCCTTAAGTTCGGGGCGCGGGACGACCATATCGATAATGCCGTGTTCCAGCAGGAATTCCGCGCGCTGAAAACCTTCGGGCATTTTCTGTCTGATCGTCTGCTCGATCACCCTCGGCCCGGCGAAACATATGAGCGCGTTAGGCTCCGAAACTATTATATCCCCGAGCATGGCAAAGCTCGCGGTAACGCCTCCCGTGGTCGGATCGGTAAGCAC
>Ga0079303_10000230_pt1 | contig 12938 bp, 6 predicted proteins | sample Methanogen_OWC_FD_77073 | JGI IMG/M metagenome (GOLD analysis project Ga0079303, IMG submission 77073) | Enriched soil microbial communities from Old Woman Creek wetland in Ohio, USA - Methanogen_OWC | ecosystem: Environmental > Terrestrial > Soil > Wetlands | place: USA: Ohio | collected...
TGGGTGGCGCCCGCCTCGGAGATCTCTGTGCCGCCGTGGAAGGTGGCGCCCGCGTCATCTCAGTCCGTGGCATGAACCCCTGGGCCCTTCTCTACACCTTGGCCCGGATTCTCCCCCGCCTCGGCCGCACCCTGCTCCTGATCACCCCCACGGCCAGAGAGGCCAGCCAGGCCCAGGAGAGCCTCACCTTCTTTCTCGGCCTTCCTGAACAGTGGCTCGGAGATCCCCTGGAGTGCCCGCTCTGGTACTTTCCGAGCACCCAGGGGCAGTCGCCGAGCGGTCCCATGGTTTCTCCTCAGGTTCAGGCGCAGCGATTGTCAACATTGTACGCCGCCGCAACCAGCGGCAGGCCGAAGATCATCGTCATGTCGGCGGCGGCGGCCATGGAAAAGGTCTTGCCGCGGCGGCAATGCCTGGATGCTACGCGCTACTTCGTGGTGGGTGAGAAGGTACCGAGAGACGAGCTCGTCTCCGACCTCAGCGCCTCCGGCTACTATCGCAGCCAGCTTGTGGAGGAGGTAGGTGACTTCAGCGTGCGGGGGGACATCATCGATCTCTTCAGCCCCCTCTACCCGCAGCCGCTCCGTCTGGAGTTCTTCGACGAGACGCTGGAATCGATCCGCTTTTTTAACCCCTCCTCCCAGCGGTCGAGTCTGCAGCGCGAGGATGTGATCATTCTCCCCGCCCATGAGGTGATCCTCACCTCCGCCGCTCGGGAACTCGCCCGCACCCATCTGCTGACAGCCCGTGCCGAGGAGCCGCAGGCCCGTCCGCTCTTGGATCCATGGCTGGAGCGAATCCGCGCCTCGAGTCATTTCCCTGGGATCGATCAGCTACTCCCCCTCTTTTATGACGAGCTGGACTCGCTCTTTCATTACCTGCCGCCCTCAGCTCTCATCGTCCTTCCCGACCCCGGTGCGGTTAAAGAGCGGGTCGCGGAGCGCTTCGCCGAGGCGGAGCGCGAGCGCCGAGAACGATGGCTGCCACCGACGGCAACCTACCTCCTCTCCGAAGGGGAGCTCGGGACCTACCTGGAACGCCATACCCGCATCCTTCAGGACGACCTGTCACTGGCCCAGCATCGCGAGGACCCGCCGAGCCGGGTGCTTCAGTTCCGCATGGGCGATCACGAGGAACTCCGGGAGGAAGTACTCACCTATCCGCACCGGCAACGGCTCCTGGAGCCCCTCGCGCTCAGGTTCCAGGAATGGCAACGGGCCGGGCTGAGCCCTTTCCTGGTCTGTCGCACGGCGGACCAGGGCCGCCGCCTCCAGGACCTTCTCGCCGATTACGGCGTCGACGGCGTGTTCAGCACCGAACCCTTCGGCCGCCTCTCCATGGAGGCACCGGTTACCAAGATCCTGGTCGGCCACCTTCCCCGGGGCTTCATCTGGCCCGACGAGCTCCTCGCGGTGGTGACCGAGGCCGAGCTGTATGGCGACAAACCCCGGCGACGACGCCAGCGTCACCCCGCCGCCGGGCCCTTGCTCGATTCCCTGAGCGACCTCAACGCGGGAGATTTCATCGTCCATGTGGATCACGGCATCGGTGTCTACCAGGGCCTCGTCCACCTCACCGTGGCCGGCCTGGCCAACGACTTCCTCCTTCTTGAGTACCAGGACGGAGATCGCCTTTACCTCCCGGTGGACCGGCTGCATCGTGTCCACCGCTACGTCGGCATCGAGGGGCAGCAGCCCCGGGTGGAGAAGCTCGGCGGCACCCGCTGGGCCTCAACGCGCAAACGGGTGCAGGAGTCGATCCGCGAGGTCGCCCAGGAGCTCCTCCAGATCTATGCCCTGCGCCAGATCAAGGAGGGGACGAGGTACTCGCCCCCGGACACTACCTTTCACGAATTCGAGGCCTCCTTCTCCTACGAGGAGACCGCAGATCAGCTCGCCGCCATCGAGGATGTCCTTGCCGACATGCAGTCGGCCAGACCCATGGATCGCCTCATCTGCGGCGACGTCGGCTTTGGGAAGACGGAGGTCGCTGTCCGCGCCGCCTTCAAGGCGGTCATGGACGGGAGACAGGTGGCCATCCTCGTGCCCACCACCGTCCTCGCCGAGCAGCACCTTCTCACGTTTCAGCAGCGTTTTGCCGGCCATCCGGTCCTAATCGAGGCGCTGAGCCGCTTCAAACCGCGAGCCGAACAGAAGCGAATCCTTGTCGATCTCCGGAGCGGTCGCCTCGACATCATCATCGGCACCCATCGGCTGCTCCAGCGGGACGTGGCCTTCAGCAACCTCGGGCTGCTCATCATCGACGAAGAGCATCGCTTCGGGGTGCGGCACAAGGAGCGGATCAAGCAGCTCCGCGCCGAAGTGGACGCTCTCACCCTCACGGCCACTCCCATTCCCCGCACCCTCCACATGTCCCTCATCGGCATTCGCGACCTGAGCACCATCGACACTCCGCCCGAGGATCGGCTCGCCATCGAGACGAGGATCTGCCCCTTCGAGGAGCCGGTCATCAGGGAAGGCATGATGAGGGAGAAGGCGAGGGGCGGCCAGGTCTTCTTCGTCCACAACAATGTCCGCACCATCTACCGGATGGCGGACCGGATCCAGCAACTAGCACCCGGGCTGAAGGTGGGCGTGGCCCACGGCCAGCTCCCCGAGCGTGAGCTGGAGACGGTCATGATGGACTTCGTCCAGCACCGTATCGACGTCCTCGTCTGCACGACCATAATCGAGTCAGGCCTCGACATCCCCGCGGCCAACACGATCTTCATCAATCGCTCCGACAAGCTCGGGCTCGCTCAGATCTATCAGCTCCGGGGTCGGGTCGGCCGCTCCTCGGAGCAAGCCTATGCCTACCTCATCGTTCCGCCCGAGCACCTGGTCACCCGCCAGGCCCAGCGGCGCCTCCTTGCCCTCATGGACTTTACCGAGCTCGGCTCCGGCTTCAAGATCGCCCTCAACGACCTCAGGATCCGGGGTGCCGGAAACATCCTCGGTGCTGCCCAGTCGGGTCATATTGCGGCGGTGGGATACGAGATGTACGTGCAGCTCATGGAGAAGACAATCAGGGAGATGAAAGGTGAGGACATCCGGGAGTCGGTTGAGCCGGAGATTCACCTGGACGTGGAGGTCCACCTCCCGGCCACGTACATCGCCGACAGCAGACAAAGGCTCACCACCTACCGCCGCCTTGCCGTTGCCGCTGACGAGATGGCCCTTGCCGAGATGCGGGAGGAGTTGGTGGATCGCTTCGGACCGCTGCCGTCTGAGGCGAGCCACCTTTTCTCCCTCCTCAATCTGAAGCTCCTTCTCCGTCGCCTTTGGATTCGCCGGCTCGAAGCGGTGAATGGGAGCTACATCCTGAGCTTCGTCGAGAACCCTGAAATCGACGGGGCCAAGCTCGCCCGGCTGGTCGCCGCCGACCCAAAGAGGCTCCGTCTCTCTCCGGATTACCGGCTCTACGTGAAGTGCTCGTCGTCTGACGCCGGGGAGTGCCTTGCAGAACTGAAAAACCTCTTGCACACTTTGGAGTAACGTGTTATTTGTTTGCTCTTACAGGCTTTTTGTTTTGAACTCGGATAGTTAGCCCATGCCTACGTCCCCCATGTGTGCGAGATTGATCCTTCTTAGCCTGATGCTCTCCCTCCTCTGGGGACGCCTGTTCCCTCCTGCCTTCCTCACGGCGGCGGTGGTTGACCGTATCATCGCCTACGTGAACGACGATATCATTACCCTGAGCGAGCTCAACGAGAAGACCGCTGCCATGGTTGCCGCCCGGAAACAGAACCCATACCTCCGCGATCAGGAACAGGATGTCGAGAAGCTCCGCCGCGAGATCTTGGACAACCTTGTCAACGAGCGGCTGGCCGCCAGAGAGATCACCCGGCTGAAGATCTCGGTGACCGCGGCTGAGGTGGACAATGTCATTAAGAACATCATGGAAGACAACAACCTCACCCCGGAGCAGTTCGACGTCGAGGTCCGTAAGGAAGGGCAGACGGTCGAGGATTTTCGCAAACGAATCCGGGAGGACCTGGAGCGCGCAAGGCTCATTGATCGCGAGGTGAGAAGCAAGACCGTCATCACCGATGCCCAGATAGAGGCTTACTATCAGTCCAATCGGGACGAGTTCCAGGCAAAGGTGCGGCGACGCCTCCAGAGCATTTTCCTGCCCTTCGGGCCCGAGGACACGGCGGAGGGGCAGCGCCAGATTTACGCCCTGGCCGAACAGATCCGCGAGCGTTTGAACCGGGGCGCCGATTTCACCGCCATGGCAAAACGCTATAGCCGGGGGCCGGGAGCGGAAACAGGCGGGGATCTCGGCTTCTTCAACGAGGGAGAACTTGATCCCGTCCTTGAACAGGCCACCGAGACCCTCAAGCGCGGCGAAATCAGCCAAATCATCCGCACCGGCAACGGTCTCCACATCATCCGCGTCGCCGAGGTTCAGGCCGTTGCCGACAGGCCCATGGAGGAGGTGCGGGAGAACATTCGGCGCCGCCTCTTCCAGCAGGAGATAAACCGGAAATACGCAGAGTGGCTCAAGGGTCTGCGAGACCGATCCTTCGTGAAGACTCAACTGTGATCGGGAGTGCACGGATGGCTGTCATCGCCACCATCGAACGGATCGGCCAGTTCGTCGGCCAGACGGTCACCATTCGCGGCTGGCTCTACAGCAAGCGCTCGAGTGGGAAGATCCGCTTCCTCCTCGTTCGCGATGGCACCGGCACCATCCAGACCGTGGTATCCAAGAAAGACGTGACCGCGGAGGCCTTCGAGGACACCGACCGTCTCACCCAAGAATCGTCCATGGTCGTCACCGGGACCGTCCGTGCGGATGCCCGGGCGCCCGGTGGCTACGAGCTCCTTGCCACCGATCTCAAGATGGTGCAAGTGGCGGCGGAGTACCCCATCACTCCTAAAGAGCATGGGCCCGCCTTCTTGTTGGACCATCGCCACCTGTGGCTGCGCTCTTCCCGCCAGCACGCCGTGCTTCGCATCCGGAGCCATGTGATCCAGACGGCCCACGAGTATCTAAGGGAGCAAGGCTTTACCCTATTCGACGCCCCCATCTTCACCGGTGCTGCCTGCGAGGGGACGAGCACGCTCTTCTCGACGGATTACTTTTACGATCAGAAGGCCTACCTCTCCCAGAGCGGCCAACTCTATGCCGAGGCGGGCGCCATGGCCTTCGGCAAGGTTTACACTCTCGGCCCCACCTTCAGGGCGGAGAAGTCCAAGACCCGCCGGCACCTGACCGAGTTCTGGATGCTGGAGCCGGAAGTGGCCTATGCCGACCTCGGGGATCTCCTATCGCTCGCAGAGCAGCTCATCAGCCATCTGGTCCAGTCCGTGCTCACCCACCGGCGCCGGGAGCTGGAGATCCTGGAGCGGGACCTGAGCAGGCTGGAACCGATCCTCCCTCCCTTCCCGAGGATCACCTATGACGAGGCTATCGACCTCCTCCGCAGTCGGGGAGTCACTATAGCGTGGGGTGACGATCTCGGCGGCGACGAGGAAACCATCGTTTCCAATCACTTTGATCGGCCCGCCATGGTCACCCACTATCCCCTCAAGATCAAGGCGTTCTACATGAAGGCCGCCTCTGATCGGCCCGATCTCGCCCTCTGCGTCGACGTTCTCGCCCCGGAGGGATATGGGGAGATCATCGGCGGTTCGCAACGGGAAGACGACTACGAGCAACTCGTGGCCAGGTTGGTGGAACACAACCTTCCCAGAGAGCATTTCGAGTGGTACCTTGATCTCAGACGTTACGGCTCCGTACCTCATGCCGGCTTCGGTCTAGGCATCGAGCGAACGGTTGCCTGGATTTGTGGAATCGCCCACTTGCGCGAGGCAATCCCCTTTCCCAGGATGTTGCAGCGCTTGTACCCATAAGGATGAACATGAAAAGCCTTGGCGAATACCTGCGCTCCGAGCGCTTGAACCGGGGAATCACCTTGGAGGAGATCTCCCGGGAGACCAGGATCAGCACGCGGATGCTCCAGGCGATCGAGGATGGAAACACCGAGAGTCTCCCCGCCGGTGTGCTGGTGAAGGGCTTTCTTCGTGCCTACGCCCAGAAGATCGGGCTAGACCCCGACACGGTGATCCTCCGGTACCAGGATCTCTATGAGGAAGAGGGCGCCCGCAGGGAGGCGCTTGAGAAGTTCCACGAGCGATTCCGGCCCGTTCCGACCCGAAGGAGGTTCCTGGTCCCTGGTACGACTGCCGCCCTGGTCATTTGTCTGCTCCTGGGCTGGCTGCTCTTCCCTAGAGACCGGCATCAGAGTGAGCCGCCGAGCACCAAGGCGCCAGCCATGGTGGTGCAGGAGGCACCGCCTATCCCCCTCGCTGTCGAGCCGGCCCCATCTGCTGTCCGGTTGCCGCCTCCTCCCTCAGTCCAGCCCGCTCCGCTGGCAGTCCCGCCCCCCATGCGCGAGACGGTCTTCCCCTCTGAGCCGCCCCCGGCGGGCCTTTCGGAGCCTGCGTCGAGCGCGGCCCCTGGTGGCGGGGCAACTCAGGCGGTGACACCCACCCCAAAACCTGTTTCCGCCCTGCCGCCACGAACCGGGGCTTTGCCGCCTGCCCAGCCGACTCCGGCTACTTCTCGGACCCAGCCTTCGGAGTATGTGCTGAGGGGTGAGGCCACGAAGACAACCTGGCTCAAGATCAGCGTCGACAAAGGCAAGGAGCTGGAGTATCTCCTGCAACCGGGCGAGAAGGTCAGGTGGCAGGCGAAGTCGAGCTTCAGTCTTCTGGTCGGCAACGCTGCCGGGCTGCGGCTCTTTCTCAACGACAAACCCTTGAGACCTCTCGGCCAAGAGGGGCAGGTTGTGGGCATCAGTCTCCCCAACGACTCGCTTTTCCAGGCCCCAGGGATGGCTCCTCCAGGAAGACCCGCGAGCCGATGACGATTCAACTCCTCTCTCGGCTCGGTGCGTGCGTACCTAAGGCTTATCCCTCGTACTTCGTCACATGTTGCTGTGCCTCGTATCCCGCCCCGGCGGCAACACGCCTACAGACGGCTGTCGGTACCGCCGAAAGGATTGGCCATGTGGGCACGCCGCTCTGATGCGGTCATTCTCCGCACCCGGGATCACGGCGAGTCAGACCGTTTGGTCACGTTTTTCGCCGGTGTTCAGGGAAAGCTCACCGGGATCGCTAAAGGGGCGAGGCGCAGCAAGAGGCGGTTCGTCCACACGTTGGAGCCCCTTTCCCTCGTGCACCTGACCTACGTGGAGCGAGCGCCGTCGAGCCTCGTGCGGATCGATGCGAGCGAGCTCAGGAACCCGTTCACCGCCCTGCGCCAGGATCTGACCCGTCTCGGCTACGCGAGCCTGGGCGCCGAGCTCGTCCTCGAACTCGCCCCGGAGCGCGAGGCCAATCCCGCTCTCTTTGCCCTTCTCGCTCAGTATCTAGAGCGCCTGGAAGCCGGCGGGGATCCGGAGAATCTCGCCCTCCTTTTCCAGGCCCGGATCCTCAGCCTGAGCGGCTTCGGCCCCAACCTCCAGCGCTGTGCCCGTTGCGGCGAGGAGCCCACGGGCCCGGGTGAGTGGTATTTCTCAACCTCGCGAGGCGCCCTGCTCTGTCCTGCCCACCGCTCCGGGAGTGGGATCTCTCCCCTCTCTCCCGGCACGATTCTCATACTCCGCCAGGGCCAACGGCTTCCCTTGGAAAAGCTCTGGTGCCTTAGGTTCCACCGCCAGTCTCGCGTTGAGTGCCGCACCCTTCTCCTCGGTCTCATCCGTCATCACCTCGAGAAGGATCTCAAGTCCCTGTTGGTGCTCCAGCAGATCGGGGCGCTGTGATCGGGGAATATTGGTGATACGCTGTGCGTTATCGGTTGGTGGTCAGGGGTAGGCCGGTCGTGTCGAGGGGGTTACCCTTGCTCCTTCCCATTTCTATTTTCCTGAAGTGTCTGGTAAACTAGCCGGGCAAGACTGCGTCCTCCCAGTAACCGGCATCATTCTCGCGGAACCGAGTCTGAGAGGAGAGCCAAGGTGGGGAAACCGACCGGTCGGCGTCCGCAGAGGCGAGTTAAGCAGGCGATCATCGGCTTTCTGATCGTACTCTTGGCCTCCCTCTTCACCGAAGTTGCGACCCGCGCCGGCTGGCTCAGCGTCCTCGAGCTCATCTACTACGACCTCTGGCATCTCCTGGCGGGCCCACGGGATGAACCGCGGCATGTGGTCATAGTCTCTGTTGACACCCAGGCCTTTCTCGATCACAGGGACGAGCCGCTTGTATTCTGGGGGCCCTATTTCGCCCAGGCCATCGAGAAGGCTCGGCGGGCCGAAGCCCGGATTATCGGCCTCGACTATCTCTTCTCGGTGAGCGCGGAGTCGTGGCTCAGCAAGATTGCACTTGTGCGCGGCGACCAAGGGCGTACCCACGACATCCCGCTGAGAGCCCAGCTTGCCTCCGGCCGGGTGGTGCTCATCGGGGACGTAGCCACGGACGATCAGGGAAACGTCCACCTGGTGCTGCCTATCGAGGACTATCTCTTCGCCCTCCCGGGCGGCTTGGCGGACGTGGGGTTGGGCAACTTCCTCACCGATGCCGACGGCGCAGTCCGCCGGTTCGCTCCCGCTCTGTTCGAGGATGGAAGGCTTCCCAGCCTTACCTTTGCCACGCTCTTGGCGGTAAGGGGCACGGGGATGAGTCCCGCAAGCGCAAGCTGGTCTCTCGCCGGGCGCGAGGTAGCCAATGGCGCTCTTCCCCAGGCTATCGGGTTTGTCGGTCCTCCGGGAGCCGTTCCCCGCCTCCCCTTCAGCCGCCTGATCAGCTCTCCCAGCAACGAGTCTTCAGACATCAAGCGTCTGAAAGACAAGGTGGTCATCATCGCCGCAGAGCACATGGGAAACCAGGACATTCACCTCACACCCTACGCTCGCGGGTTCATGGCCTTCGAGGGCCGCATGATGAGCGGCGCCGAAGTCCACGCCAATATCGTGGAGACGCTGCTCACCGGGCGGTTTCCCCGGCCCCTGCCCCCATCGGTTCGGCTTTTGAGCTTCGCCGTCCTGCTCACCGCAGCAACCGCCCTCTTTCTCAACGTGTCCCCCTGGCACGGCCTTGGTGCTGGTGTCATTCTATCCCTCGCCTCCACGCTCCTGGGATTCCTCCTATTTCTTGGGAACTGGGTCCTCCCGGTCGCCGGCATGCAGGCAGGCGTGGCGGTAAGCTACATGATCACCCTCGGGATCAGACTGACAGGAGAGGAGAGGGAGCGAGTACTCTTGCGGGAGATGTTCGGCAAGTACGTCTCCGACGAGGTGGTCGAGAAGCTCCTCGCCCTCGGCCGCCGTCCCGATCAGCGGGGCGAGTCCCATCGGGTGACGGTCCTCTTTTCGGACATCCGAAATTTCACGACTATCTCAGAGAAGCTTACCCCGCACCAGGTGGTTGATCTGCTCAACGCCTACTTCACCCGGGTCTGCGAGCCGATTCTCGAACAAGGCGGCACCGTAGACAAGTTTATCGGCGATGCGGTGATGGCCTTCTTTGGAGCGCCGGCCCCTTACGAGGACCACGCCGCCCGGGCCCTTCGCGCCGCGGTGGCGGTCGCGGAGATGGCTCGGGATTTCCGCGCCTGGGTCAAGGAGCGGTTTGCTTCGATGGATCTCCCCGAATTCCGGATCGGAATCGGGCTTCATACCGGAGAAGTTGTCGTCGGCAGTATCGGCTCTCCCAAGCGCCTGCATTTCACCGCCATCGGCGACACCGTGAACGCGGCATCCCGGCTGGAGGGATTGACCAAGGACCTCGGCTGGACCATCGTCGCCAGCGCCGAGGTGATCAAGGCCGCCGATGGGGTTGCCTTGACCGGCGGCCACAAGACCGCGACAGTGAAGGGCCGCGAGGCCGCGATCGAGGTCTTCGAGGTGACCGGACTCAAGACTGAACAGGGATCACTTCGTAAGGAGTCGCCAAGGCAGACGGCACAGTAAAAAGCTTCAGATGCAAGGCGCGCGAATCTTGAGGAATGAGGCGTACAGAGAAGTACGCCGCAGTGACGACAGATGAAGCGCAACGCCGCAGATGGACTTTTTACGAAGCCGTCAAAAGGGGGAAAGGCTATGAGAACCCGCTCCGCGAGTAACGTCTTCTTTACCCACCTCATCTTCTTCGTGAGCGCCTTGGTGCTGCTGCCGCAGGCGGCCGCGGGGGCGCAGTCTCCACCTGTCGATGTCGGATTGATCACCAAGCTTTCGGGCGAGGCAACTTACTGGAACGAGGCCTCCGGGAAGACGCCGAAGCCGGCGCAGGTCTTCATGAAGATCCGGAAAGGCGACCACCTCAAGATGGCGTCGGGAACTTCTCTGGAGATCGTCTACTTCCAGGGCGGTCGGAAGGAGACGTGGCAAGGACCAGCGGTCATCATCGCGGAGGAGACAGGGAGCCGGGCCGAGAGCGTGAGCGTGACCAAGGGGCAGGCGGCCGTCACCATGCTGCCAGCGGAGGCCTCCCAGGGGCTCCGGCGTATCCCGGCTCTTCTGGACCAGGCACGACTTGGTCGCTCGGGGGGCGTCCAAGTGCGGGGGCCGGGGGAGGGCCTGAAGAAGACCGTGGTGCCGGGCAGGAAGGGGCAGACGGAGATCGTTCGAGCCCGGGAGGTTTACCAGCACTGGCGGAGCCAAACCAGCCCCGAAGATGTCACCCCGGAGCTGAATCTCCTGGGAACGCTGTCGGAGTATCAGCAGTACGCCGAGATGGAGAAGGTCGTTCAGAACGCCCTTCAGAGGCAGCCGGACAACGCGGCGCTGAAAGAGATCGAGCAATGGGTTCAAGAAAAGCTAGGCAAGTGAAAGCAATGAAGAAGAAGCGGCGTGGTTTAGTCCTGGCTTTTATGGTTCCTTGGCTTGCCCTCTTCCTCTTAGTCGGATGCATGCCCAGGGTGACCCTGACGCAAACGGCCCATTACGGGCTCTACGAGAACCTCACCCTGACGCCCTCGGATGCCCATGGCTGGAAGAGCACAGGTATTTCCATCCCCAAGGGAGCCGTGGTCGCCGTCATGGCGAAGGGCTCAATCTGGGACCAGGGTGTTTCAACCTCCGTCAAGAGCAAGGGCAGAATCCTGGACCAGCGTCTTTCGGCGTGGATCCGCTATCCACACCAGATCTTGTGGTTCCGAGTTGGCACGGAAGGAAAGAAGTTCCCGGTGTATCGCGGAGACAACCGTGAGAAGCCGCTCAACATGAACGTGGTCACAAGTGGGGGGAGCGAGGTTCTCTATGCATGGGTTGACATAGGACGATTCGTGGAGAGAAAAGCGGGAAGCCTTGCAGTCACCGTCATCGTCTGGCCCCAAGACCAGACGGATCATCTCCAGGAGGACTGCGAGGAGTTGGCACGCTCACATCCCGACGACTCTCAGTATTCCTATCTGCCTTCGTTCCTGGCGAGGGGTTTCCTCGAGAGGGGTGATTATTCCAGGGCCGAGGCCTTGCTGCAACGGGCGAGGAATGCTCCCGAGCCCAAGGGATGGGATTTCTTCCTCTCCTCACAGAATGAGAACCGACTCGGCCGGTACGAGCTCGCGAGATCGTACGGGGAAAGAGCGCTCGAGATCCACCGCCGGGACTCCAACCAGGAAGGACAAATCTTGGCCCTTACCCAAATCGCGACGGCACTGTCCGGTGTGGGGAGGCAACGTGAGGCCATCGGACTGACGGAGCAGGCCCTCACACTTGCCGAATCGTTGAAGAGGACCGGGCTTGCCTCCCATTGTCATCTGTCGCTTGGCCGTCTTTATCTCGCGGCGGGGAACCCGAAGGAGGCCGAGAAGCACTGTAAAGAAGCGCTCCAGTTCGCCAGCGTCCACTCAGACCGGGTGGGGTTCGTGCCCGGCTGCCACCTGTGCCTCGGGAGAGCCCAGCTGCAGTTGGGACGGCGGCAGGAAGCAGAGGCATCCTTCCGGTCAGGCCTCGCGGAAGCCAGCAGAGGGGGATACCCGGAGCCGATGTGGCAGGCTTCCAGCATCCTCGGCAGGCTGGTGGAAGAGAGGGGCGACAGCCAGGAGGCCTTCAGCCATTATGCGGAGGCGATCAAGGTCATCGAGGGAATGCGGGCTAAGCTCTCGGACTCAGCGCTCAAGACGACATTCATGGAGCGCAAGATGGATGTCTATGAGCGAATGATCCGGCTGCTCATGAAGATGCATCGGGATCCGGAAGCCTTCGGGTATCTCGAGCGAAGCAAGGGGCGGGCCTTGCTCGACATGCTCAGGGAGAAAGCCTTTTCCTCGAAGAACCGCGAGGAAAACGCTCTGCTCGTGGAAGAGCGGGCACTCGCCCGGCAGATCGAGCAGCTCACCGTCGACGATGAGAAATCCGACGTCGAGGACTCAGAAGAGACGGAAGATCGCCGCCCGGATCTTGCCCGTCTGCAACTTCGGCGTCAGGCCGTTCTTGACAAAATCGAGAGTGTCAACGCCGAGCTTGCCTCGCTCCTCACCACGAGACCCCTCAAGCCTGAAGAGGTTCAATCCTTGCTCGATGCCGATACTGTCCTTCTCGACTATTACGTCGGCCGGCAGGGTGTCTCCGTCTTCGTCCTCACCAGGGAGAAGGTGATCGCCCGGCCCCTTCTCGGGGAGCCGGAGACGCTTTTCCAGTTGATCAGGACCTTCAGAACCGACGCCGTAGAAGAGGTATACAAGAGTGGGCTCCTCTTGCCGGGGTATCTCGAGATCCTCGCGGAGCTCGACCGTATCCTGATTCACCCGGTAGAGGGAGAGCTATCCGGTAAGCGTCACCTCGTCATCGTCCCTCACGGCGTGCTCCACTACGTCCCTTTCCATGCCCTCATCCTGGACAACGGCAGGTATCTCATCGAGTCCTTCACCCTCAGCTATCTTCCCTCGGCGAGCGTCCTCAGCTATGTCCGGGCGAAAAACAAAGGGAACCGTGAGGCCCTCTTCGCCGTGGGAAACCCCGCCACCGATCTCTCCTCTCTGCCGAAGGCGGAAGC
>Ga0079303_10000231_pt1 | contig 12938 bp, 9 predicted proteins | sample Methanogen_OWC_FD_77073 | JGI IMG/M metagenome (GOLD analysis project Ga0079303, IMG submission 77073) | Enriched soil microbial communities from Old Woman Creek wetland in Ohio, USA - Methanogen_OWC | ecosystem: Environmental > Terrestrial > Soil > Wetlands | place: USA: Ohio | collected...
CAGGGCATATGCCTTGCCGCGCACATGACGCCCGGCCTCCGGCCGGGGCGAGAGGTGATATGTCAGAGCCGGACGTTAGAAAAAAACGCCAGGAACCCGAAGACGGCAGGGAAAGGATAGCCAAGATCCTTTCCAATTTCGGCGTTTGTTCGCGAAGGGCCGCCGAAAAACTGATAGGCGAAGGCCGTGTCAGCCTCAACGGATCGGTAGTTCTTGAGGTCGGCTCCAAGGCGGATACGGGCACGGATATCATCGCGGTCGACGGCGAACAGGTGGCGACCGACCGCTCGAAACGGACAAAGGAGTATCGTTACCTGCTTTTTAACAAGCCGCCCGGATTGATAACCACATGCAGCGATCCGTTCGGCCGCAAAACCATCTTCGACGCGCTGAAGCTTACCGGAAGGTTCTTCCCCGTCGGAAGGCTCGACTGCGACTCGCGCGGGTTGATTATCATCACAAACGACGGCGCCATGTGCGATCTGATACTCCATCCGAGAAACGGAATTGAAAAAACCTATATCGTAAGGGTCTCGCACGCTCTCACTTCTCAGATGAGCGAAGCGCTCATTAAAGGAGTCGATTTCAAGGGAGAATCGTACCGGGCCGAATCGGTTGAAAGAATAAGCGAATCCGAGCTCGAAAAAATAGACTCTAAAACGAAGACGCCCGTGCCGGCGAGGATCAAAAACCTCAAAAAAAAGGGACTCAACGATCCGGAAGGCGGCGCGCTTTACAAAGTGGTGCTCTCGGAAGGCAAAAAAAGAGAGATCAGGCGTATGATGATCGCCTTGGGCTCGAGGGTGCTCGACCTTTACAGGATCGCCATCGGCCCGTTATCGGTGAAGGGGATCGACGAAGGCAGTTACCGCGACATTAGCAGCGATGAATTGAAAAAATTGAAGGAAATAATAGGATACGCTCGCCAATAACCGCTTAAGACAATGCGACGGAACAACGGATCAAAAGATAAAATAATAGTGAGGACGGATTGAATCAATGCATAAAAGGGTAGTTCTGGACAACGGTTTGACGCTCGTTCTGGAAAACACGAATGCCGTCAGGTCGGTCTGCATCGGCGTGTGGGTAAAAGCCGGAGCGATGTACGAGGACCGGTCCATAAACGGCGTCTCTCATTTTCTCGAGCACATGCTTTTCAAGGGCACTAAAAAGCGCAGCGCGCGGCAGATAGCCGAGGCGATGGATTCGGTCGGCGGCCAGCTGAACGCGTTTTCGGCCAAGGAATTCACATGCTTTTTCACGAAGGTCAGGGACGAACACGCCGAAATGGCGGTTGAACTGCTTTCGGATATGCTCAAAAATTCTACTTTCGATCCTGAAGAGATAACCCGCGAAAAGAACGTGGTCATCGAAGAGATCAAAATGTATGACGACGCCCCGGACGAACTCATACACGACATTTTTTCGCAGTCGCTCTGGCGGAACCATCCGATCGGATATCCGATCCTCGGAACGACCGATACCGTAAATTCGCTCGACAGAAAAAAGATCGTCAAATATTTTTCGGAAAATTATGTTCCGGCTAATTTTCTAATAACGGCCGTCGGCAACTTCAAGATCCCCAAACTCGTTTCGTGGGTCAATAAATATTTCAAATACGCCGGGGCGCAGAAGGCGCTTCCCGAACGCAGGGAAATGGCCGAACCGAGACATTCCATAAGGCATGAAATAAGGGAAAAGAAAGTCGAACAGGTCCACATGGTCCTGGGCACTTACGGAATTCCCGAATGCGACGACGACAGGTACAAGCTTTACATCCTCAACTCCATATTCGGCGGCTCTATGAGCTCGAGGCTGTTCCAGGAAATCCGCGAAAAACACGGTCTGGCCTATTCGATATTTTCATACGCGACGCTTTATAAGCTGGCCGGACTTTTCGCTATCTACGCCGGCTGCGGTTACAAGGACTGCGACAGGGTAATTGAGCTGGTCCTCCACGAAATCCACAGGATGAAAAACGAGCCGATCGAAAAGACGGAAATAGTCCGCGCGAAAGAGCAGCTCAAAGGCAATATGATACTGTCGCTGGAAGGCGTCAACGCGCGCATGAACCGCCTGGGACGAAACGAGATATACTTCGGGCGCCACGTTCCTATCGACGAGGTTCTCGACAAAATCAGCAAAGTTACAGCCGACGACGTCCACGAAATGGCCAGAAAACTATTCGACGTTAAAAAACTCGCGATTTCGCTGATCGGCCCGGAGGGCGGCGAGGATAAAAAGATGGCCAGGTGCGTTTCGCTACTTGAAAATATTTCAAAAAGCATTTAAAATTATATACGTTTAATTCAAATAAAAAAGAGGTTTTAAATGAAGGATTTCGCTGAAAGGGTTAAAAAAATCAGGCAAAAAATCGCAGGGCTGAAACTCGACGCGCTTCTGGTCTCCAAGATCGAAAACATCCGTTACCTGACCGGATTTTCCGGTTCCACCGCGTTCGTCGTCATCGATGGCTCCGCGCAGACCATATTCGTGGATTTCAGGTATATCGAACAGGTTAAAAAGGAAACGAAAGGTTACGCTATCGTTCAGACGGGAAGGTCGCAGGTCAAGGACATCTGCGAATTCATGAAAACGAATAAGTATAAAAAGGTCGGATTCGAAGCCGATTCCACGAGCGTCACGAAACTCGCCGCCTTCGAAACGAACCTTCCGGCGAAATTAGAAATGAAACCCACGAGCGGACTCATCGAGGAACTCAGGATCATTAAATCCAAAGCGGAAATAAAGGAAATTCAGAATGCCGTCGACCTCGTCGACGCGACGTTCCTTGAAATCGTCAGAACCGGCAAAAAATCGATAATCGGAAAGAGCGAAAGCGCAGTAGCGGCGCAGCTTGAATACCTGATGAAACTCGGCGGGGCCCAGTCGCCTTCATTCGAATCCATAGTCGCTTTCGGCACGAACAGTTCCTGCCCGCATTACAAACCCGTTCCTTCATGCATTGTAAAGGCTAAAGGCCCGAAGGTCGGCCAGGGAACATTTCTTAAGATGGATTTCGGGGCGAAACTGAACGGCTACTGTTCCGACATGACAAGAACGATTTTCATCGGAAAGCCCTCTCAGAAACTGATCGACATTTATAAGATCGTCCTCGAAGCGCAGCTGGCCGCAATCGCTGGAATAAGACCGGGCATGAAGGCAATGGAAGTCGACAAAATCGCCAGGGACGTAATCGCGAAATACGGTCATGCGGACAAATTCGGCCACGGGCTCGGCCACGGCGTCGGGCTCGAAATCCATGAGGCTCCTTCAGTATCGACGGAAGGCCAGTCGATAATCGCCGAAGGAATGGTCTTTACGGTTGAACCCGGGATTTATATTCCCGGTACCGGCGGAGTCCGGATCGAAGACATTATCCTCGTAACGAAGACAGGCTGCAGGATCCTCACGAAAAGCTCAAAAGAAGTAATAATTCTGTAAATCGGCGGCTTGTAATAAATTCACTGACACGGAGGTGTCGTATGGTTAGTCTCAAATTCGCCCGGGCCGCATTTGCGCCATTCGCGGCGGCAGCTATCGCGGCCGTATTTTCCGCTTCTGCCGTTCTGGCGGACTCGACTGTGTCGATCCCCGTTCCCGACTCCGTGACGAGCGAAAGTAAAAATCTCGTCCTGACGATAACGGTCCCGACTTCGCTCGAACGCACATATCAGCAGCAGCAGGCGCAGGAGAAAAAAGAGGATAAGCCGAAAAAAACCAACTTCAACAAGTACTTCGACATGAATCCTTTTCCCAACATGGTCAGCAAGGAAGAGATCGGAATCCTCATAAGATTCGCCAACAGCGGCCTGATCGACGAAACGTCGGCCATGGTTATCAGAAGCCGCTATATCGCCAACAATTACGAAATGGCCCGTTCACTGGCATCCATTGTCGAAGGCCTCATGAAATGGCCGCCCGAACTCATCGCCAAAGCCAAGATCACGCGCGCGGACATACTCGACCTGGTCAAGGTATTCGACAATTACACCAAAGAGCTAAAAATGTTCAAAATCGGCGGAAAAGAACGAGACTACCTCAACAGGGTCTCTCAAAGGCTCAGCTTCACCGACGGCGAGGTCAAGGTCGTCAAGGTCGAGACCAACGATATCGGCGGCACCGTAATCCATCTGACTCTTAACAACACAAAGGGAAAATACAAGCCCCAATACATTTCCAAGCTCGAGCCGCTTCCTCAGCAGACGATGGAAGTCAACGTGGCGAAGCAGCCCGCAGCCAACCAGAACGTGAACCCGGACAGCCTCCAGTTTTCCACCGGCGGATCTCCTCCTAACGGCCAGCAGGGCGGTCAACAGGGCGGCAACCAGGGCGGTCAGCAGCAGGGCGGCGGCGACCAGCCTCTGCCTCCTCCCCCGGATAATCCGCCGGCTCCCAATCCCAACGGCGGCGGCGACCAGCCTCTGCCTCCTCCCCCGGAATAAACCCGGAAGTTGTCAGTGCGCCTAAACGCGCGTTCGTCCTTTCACCCGTGGCGCACTGAGAAAATACGCAAATATTCAAATTAAACGGCCATAATAATCCATCACCGAAGCGGGCTCTTAAAAGGGGCCCGCTTTTTTCCGTTCGCGCGAATTGCGGCGTCATTTACCATCCCGCGCGGGCGCTCCGGATAGCAGTATTGAATATCTTTTCATTGAAAAATTCCATATATTCTGGTAAAATCCGAATATCGGACGGACTCAACAAAAACAGAAATGGGGTAGACGAAAAGGCATGTACAAAATTCTCGAAAAAAGACATCTCAATGAAAACAATATTGAAATGGTCGTGGAGGCCCCCCTGGCGGCCAGAAACGCCGCGGCGGGACAGTTTATAATGCTCAGGCTCACGGAAATGGGCGAGCGCGTCCCGCTGACCATCTACGACTGGTCGAAGGAAAAAGGCACGGTTTCAATAATTTTCCAGCCGGTCGGCAAGTCGACCAGACAGCTGGCCGAACTTGAGGCGGGCGATTCGCTCGCGGATTTCTTCGGTCCTCTGGGCAAGCCCACGCCGATAAAAAAATACGGAACGGTCGTAATGATCGGAGGCGGCCTGGGCATCGCGCCGTTATTTCCGCAGGCCCGGGAATTCAAGAAAGCCGGCAACCACGTCATCACCATCATCGGCGCGCGCAACGACAGTCTGCTTATCTTGAAAGACCGGATGCGCGAAGTGTCGGACGAACTTCTCTTCTCGACCGACGACGGCTCCGCGGGCGTCAAGGGCCTCGTGACGGACATATTGAACGACAAAATAGCCGGCGGGCGGAAGATCGACCACGTCGTCGCGATAGGGCCGCTGGTTATGATGCGCGCCGTCCAGAAGGTCACGCGCGCCTCCAACCTAGATTATACCGCCAGCCTCAACACGATCATGGTCGACGGCACCGGAATGTGCGGCGCCTGCCGCGCCACGGTCGGCGGCAAAACGGTTTTCCCGTGCGTCGAAGGCCCCGACGTCGAAGGCAACCACGTGGACTTCGACGAGCTCATGACCCGTAACAGGCGCTTTTCGCGCGAGGAAAAGGACGCCCTCGATAGATACGACAAAAAAGAAAAGTTAGGCGAATGCGTCCATCATTACCTGAAGGAAGCGGCAGCGGCAGCCGGCCGCGAAGAAACCGGCGGCGATTCGAAACGTTCGAAAAAAGTTCCGATGCGCGAGCAGGCGCCCGAAGTCCGGCGCAAGAACTTCCTGGAAGTCCCGCTCGGCTACGACGAGGAGGAAGCGGTCAGGGAGGCCGCCCGCTGCCTGAATTGCCGAAAACCCGTATGCGTCGCCGGCTGCCCTGTGGGCATAAACATCCCCGAATTCATCGATCTCATCAAAAAACGCGATTTTCAAGGCGCCATCGCTTCGATAAAAAAATACAACAGCCTTCCCGCCGTCTGCGGCCGCGTCTGCCCCCAGGAAACTCAGTGCGAGGAAAAATGCATAGTCGGCAAGAAAAACGAGCCCGTCGCCATCGGCCGCCTGGAACGCTTCATCGCCGACTGGGAAAGGGCCAACGTCAAGACCCCCGCGATAGAAAAAGTGCCTTCCAACGGCGTTAAAATAGCAATCGTCGGCTCGGGCCCGGCCGGCCTGACCTGCGCCGCCGAGCTCATCAGAATGGGTTACGACGTCACGATTTTCGAGGCGTTCCACGTCGCCGGCGGAGTGCTCGTTTACGGCATTCCCGAATTCAGGCTCCCCAAGGAAATCGTCAAGCGCGAAGTCGAATACATCGAAACCATGGGCGTCAAAATCAAATACAACGTCCTGGTCGGAAAAACGCTGTCATTCCAGGACCTCGTCGCCGACGGCTTCAAGGCCATCTTCGTCGGCACCGGGGCCGGCGCGCCGCAGTTCATGGGAATTCCGGGCGAAAACTCCAACTCCGTGTATTCATCCAACGAATTCCTCACACGCGTCAACCTGATGAAATCCTACATGTTCCCGCAATACGACACTCCCGTCTTTACGGGCCGGCGCGTCGCCGTCGTCGGAGGCGGAAACACCGCGATGGACGCCGCGCGCACAGCTTTAAGGCTTCCAACGACCGAAAAAGTCTACATCGTCTACCGCCGCTCGTTCGACGAAATGCCGGCCAGGCTCGAGGAACGCCATCACGCCCAGCAGGAAGGCGTCGAGTTCGTAATGCTGACCAATCCAGTCGAAGTGCTTAAAAACGATGCGGGAAGCGTCAGGGGCATAAGGTGCGTGAAAATGGAGCTGGGCGAGCCTGACGCTTCGGGCCGCCGCAAGCCGGTCGTCATAAAAGGCTCGGAATTCGACATCGAATGCGACACTTTCATAGTCGCCGTCGGCACGAAAGCCAATCCCATAATTCGCGACTCGGCCCCGGAAATGCACGTGAACAAGTGGGGCAATATAATCGCCGATCCCGAAACCTGCCGTACGTCGATTCCCTATGTATTCGCCGGCGGCGACATCGTGATCGGCGCAGCGACAGTCATTCAGGCCATGGGCGCCGGAAAGCTCGCGGCAAAAGGCATTCACGACTTCGTCAACGGAAGGATATGATTTATGAAAAAAATACTTTTTACGCTCTGCGTGATTTCATTGGCATTCTGCGTTTCCGGCAACGGCATTTGCGGGCAACAGGCTAAAGATACGCCAGCGAAAGACTATCTTGAAATCGGCTCGAAACTTCTGGCGAACGAATCCGTTGGCGGCCTGAAAACAGGCATTTCGGCCGACGAAGCCGAAAAGATCGCGGGCGCGGCCGACGTAAAGTCGAAACCTGAAAAATGGGAAGCCGACGGCATGACCCATCAGAACCGGACCTATAAGAAAAAAGGTATCGTCCTCGACTTTCTCATAGTCGAAAAAAAAGCGAGCGTTTCATCGATCGAAATCAATAAGAGCTGCGAACTCAAGACGTCCAGAAATATCGGCATCGGAAGCGAAAGAAAAGAAGTCGAAAAGGCCTATGCAAACGAGATCGACCCCGAAGCGTCGTCCGCAGACGATTCGCGCATAGTCGCCGGCTCCGTCTATGGCGGAATCATTTTCAATTTCGAAAAAGGCCGCGTTTCATCGATATTCATCGGAGCGGCTGCTGAATAAAAGCGAGCGCCGGTTCGACGAAACGGCGCTTCATGAGAAACGTTAAACGATATGCCTTAAAAACGCCGTTTTTAAAAAAACTCCGCCAACGTGAAATTCTCCGTAATTAAAAAGGGGCCGCGCTTTGCGCGGCCCCTTTTCTGATCATTCGGCTATTCTGCCGATTCCCATCGCTTTCTCCAGTTTGGCGAAAGCAACCAGGTAATCGTGGAGAGCTTGATAGTAATTGGTCTTGGCCGAGGTAAGGGCTAACTGGGCGTCCATGACCTCGAGATTGGTGTTGAGACCGTTCTCGAAAGACACTTTCGCGATGGAAAGCGCTTCGGTCGCCTGTTCCACGTTCTTTTCCGAGGCGGTGATCAATTCGCTCGCCTGAATAAGCTCCTGATATGTGACTTTTATTTCGAGTTTCACGTTATCGATCAGCTGTTCGTGCAGGATCTTTTTCTGGTTGAGTTTTTCCTGCGCGTCTTTTATTCCGAGTTTCGTCTGCTTGGCGTCGTATATGGGCATCTGCGCGATCAAGCTTACGTTCCAGTTTTCGTCGTATTTATTGATAGGCATCGACTTGCCCTTGTCCTTTTCATAAGTGCCGCTGAACGCCACGGTCGGCATTCCCTGCACCCGGGCGAGTTTCAAAGCGTATTCAGCCGCCTGCAGATCGGCCAGCGACGCCTTGATCTCCTGTCTCGTGTTCATGGCCATATCTATCGCGTTGTCGATGGGAATCATTGTCATATCGGGTTTCTGGAGTTTTCCGATCAGCTCTATCTCGTAGAAGATCGGGCGGGCGAGAATATTATTGAAAGAATCGTTGGCTATCATGAGGCCGTTCGCCGCCTTGATAAGCGACGGCCTGGTATTGGCTTCCTGAACTTCGACGCGCAGAAGGTCGAATTTCGATGAAGTTCCGGCGTTGAACCTGTTTTTAACGGTCGTGACGTGAGCGCGTATCAAATCGAGAGATTCGCGGGCGACCTTCACGAATTCCTTCGCCAGAAGCAGGTCGTAGAAGGATTTTTTTACCACATATATAATTCCGACGCGCGCTGAATCGACCGAAAAAATCGCGGCATCCTTGTATTTTTGAGCCATCATCTGTCCGTATTCGATTCTGTTGAACGTATAGACCGCCTGCGAATAATTTATTTTCTGAGTCTGGATGACTTTGTCGGCCATTACGACGCTTATCGGTCCGAGCGAGATAACTGAAGGGTGGTCGGTCCGGGTCAGTATCCCCTGAATGTTTACCTGCGGCTGATAACCGGTGTGGGCCTTTTTCACGCCGACGTCGGCTATATCGATGCCTTTTTCCGCCGCCTTGAGATTGCGGTTGCACTCGAGCGCGATTTTGATGCTTTCGACCAGCGTCATCGCATTTCTCGGACCGGAACCGGAACCTTTTTCCGCCGCCGTAATGAAATCAGGCAGAACGACTTCAGCAGTGAGGCTGACGGTTCCTTCTGAATTCATGAGGGAGTTTTCGAAAGTTTTTTCGGATATGCCAGTCGCCTTACCGGCGATAGCGGGTGCCGGCATGACCGCTGAAACGTGCACCGCGTCGGCGTTTTCGACGGCGGGTTTCACGGGCTCGACTGAAGCTTTTTCCTTTGCCGGGGCATCGTTTTTAGTTTCCTTTTTAGGCTTCTCATCGCCGCCGGCCTTCCGGGCCGCTTCTTCTTTTTTCAGCTGCGCCTTTAAAACTTTCGCCCTGAGTTCTTCGATTTTGTTTTTGTCCACTGCGAATGCGGCGTCGTAAGGCGCCAGAATCGCCACGACGAAAAGAGCGGCCATTACCGAAAGCGTCCCTTTCATAATTAACGAATTACGATTCACGAACATAAAGTTCCCTTCCTTTGTTAAGTATTATATTAGTATTATTATTTTTCCTTTTTAAAACCTTTTGAACGTATGTTCAGGTGCCTGCCGTGGCAAAATTTTTCTGTTTTATATTTTTATCGGGAAATAATTATATATATTTAGAGTTTGTTTAAGTATTATTATGGCAGGCTGAAAATAAAAAAAGGCCGTCTCCAATCTGGAAACGGCCTTCATTTCTATAGTTTTTGCGACAAACTTAATTATTCAGATTTCGTAGCGTCCTGAACGGCTTTGTTCGCATCCTGCATGGCCTTGTTGACATCCTGGCCGGCGCTATTAATAAGTTCCTGGGAGCCGTTCATGTTTTCCTGAATCGTTTTATTGGCTTCGTCGAGGGCCTTCTGCCCTTCATTCATGCCCTCGTCCATCGCCTTTTTCGCTTCATCCAGCGCTTTTTTAGCCTCGTTCAGGCCTTCCTGACCGGCCGCAGGCATATTTTTCGAGGCGGCGTCGAGGGCCTGTTTGCCTGCTTCCAGGCCCTGTATTCCGGCGTTCTTGCTCTGCTGCATAGCCTGTTTACCTGCTTCCAGACCGGCTTTACCTGCTTCCAGGCCGGCCTTTATCGCCAGGTTCATCTCCTGGAAAGTTTTTTCAAGGTCGGCTTTCAAAGCGTCGAGCTGCTTGATATCGCCAGTTTTAAAATTGGCCGTGACTTCCTGCAGTAATTTCGTCGTAGTCGTCTTTATAGTTTCGATATTTCCCGCGTCCATTTTCTGAACGGAAGTTTTGATTTCCTCGATTTTCTTTTTATATTCGTCCCTGCCGTCGAGTCTGGTCAGAGATTCGAGCTTCTTTCCAAACTCTTCCTTGATAGCCTCTATCTTTTTATCGGGGACCGGCGACGCAGAAGGCTCGGCGTTGAGAGTCGTTCCGGATTGGGGTTTCGCCGCGGGCTTAACCTGGTCCTTGCCTGAACCAACCTGAAGCTGACCGTTATTTACCTGCACGCTGCCGCCCGTTCCGGAATGCACCTGCAGATCCTGCCCGCTGATTTGAATACTGGCCCCGGATTTCGGGTCGGAAACCTGTGTGGTGCCTTCAGCCATGGCGAAAGTAACAACCGTTCCGAGAAACGCGGCGGCCGATACGAAAACGATAATTTTCTTCATTGTTTTTCCTCCAATAAATTATTTGTTTTTTATCTGCTTTTAAGTTTCGATTTGGCGGTGTCCTTTTCTTGTTCAATTTTAAGAGCCCCTCAGAAAATCACCGTTTCATTTTCCAGTATTACTTTAATAGTATACCCTTTCACGATATTGCATGTCAACTTGTTCAATGGTCTCAAATAAAAATAAGAACTTCCTAGGGACATGACCACGTTCTAAAATTTGTTCGCATCGCGCGCTCTTTTTTCACAAGCGATTAATCTTTAAATCGCAGGAAAATCTTTTATTTTGTAGATGATTGTGATATAATTATTTTTAAAAAATTCATTGCCCGTCCATGCTCAAATCAATCAAGAAATAAACAAAGGGGTAAGAGAATGTATTCGGCAAAGCCTCTTCTTCACAAGAGACAAAATAATTACCGGCCGGGCCAACTGAGATCAATCGCCATCGATGTAACTTCAAAATGTAATATGTCATGCCCTCGCTGCTATGCTGAAACTTTTGTCCATGCCACTCCGGTTGAACTTACTTATTTACATAAAGCATTTGATGAATTTTTTCAAATGGGCGTTTTTCATTATATATTACAGGGCGGCGAGCCGATCTCGGATCTTCCCAGACTGGAAGCGATTTTAGAAATGTGTCATCCGCTGGAATCATACATAAATGTTGTTACCAACGGATTGGAAATGACTCATGAAAGGATAAAATGGCTGAAAGAACGAAATGTAGATAAGATTGCATTCAGTCTGGATTCCGGAATTGAATCCGAACATGATGCCGGAAGAGTTTCCGGTTCATACGCCAAAGTCGTGCAAGCTATCGACATTGTATTGCAGGAAGGCCTGCTGGCGTCAATTTCCTGCGTAGTGACTCATGAGTCACTATATTCAGATGGATTTAACCGCGCATACGAATTCGCCAGAGAGAAGGGGATTCGAATCGATGTCCAGATCGCAGAGCCTGTCGGGAAGTGGGACGGCAATGTAAAAGTATTGATAAATGAAGAGGACGCAAGGTATATAAAAAAAATGCAGGTAGACGGCCCCGTTTTGAAAAATGGACAAAAGATGGTAAACAGGGACATTTTTTCCGGTTCGACGGATCATTGCCCGGCCGTTACTGCCTTTATGGGTTTAACCGTCGATGGCCAGCTCTTGCCCTGTAATTTTCTGCAATTCAGTTTGGGGAACATTCGCGATAAAACCATAACCGAAATGAGGAACTCATTGCTGAATAATCGATGGTTTAACGGAAAACATCCAGTATGTTTATGCGGAGAAGATAGAGAATTTATAAACAAGTTTATCCTGCCGTTTACATCTTGTATGAAACCCCTCGATGCATCTATTTTTCAAGATTAACTGGAGTTGACAAAGGAATGAATGAATTTGATGGCTTCAAAAAAACGGGGACTGATAACGATATCGAAAATATGCTCCATGCTCATTGCCAAAAATATAATATCGCTCCACTCGACGCAATAAAATTATTCCCGGTTCTCGTTAGAAGACAGTGGCTGAAACGCTTCCTGGCCCACGCCGAACTTTTCAGATTAACGCTTGAAGTTCCGGGAGATATCGCCGAGTTAGGAGTATTTCGGGGCCTCGGTCTTCTTACATGGGCCAATTTGCTCGAATCGTATTGCATAGGAGACAGGACAAAAACCGTTTACGGATTTGATAATTGGAAAGGGTTTACATCTTTTGCCGAAAAAGACGGACGGGAAGTCGGCGAAGCGAATAAGTTTCTGGGCGGCTTTTCTCCCGAAAAATATTTCGCTGAATTAAATGACGCGATATCAATTTTCGATGCAGACCGGTTCATTCCGTGGAAACCCCGTATTAAATTAATATCGGGTCAAATCGAAGAAACTATTCCTCAATTTATCAAGGAAAATTTGGGAATTCGCTTTTCACTCGTTCACTTTGATTGTGATTTATATAGCCCGACAAAAGTCGGGCTGGAAAATCTATGGCCTCGAATCTCCCGCGGCGGAGTGATTCTTTTCGATGAATACTCTATCGCTGATTGGCCTGGAGAAACTACCGCCGTTGATGAGTTTCTTGCCGATAAACCGGGAATTCAAATAAAGACATTGCCCTGGACGAATGCACCGGGAGGATATATCGTCAAGCCTTGATCATTGGCAACAATCAATAAAAAAGTGGTGAAAAATTATTTCACCACTTTTTTATATTCCGCAATGTCCGTCAACCCGTAAAATCTTTTTAATTCAGCCTACTTTCCGAATTTGATCTGCTCCATAAGCACGGGATATTTAGTCTTAAGCAAAACGTTTATGTCGTTTTCGAGTTCGGGGTATTTCGCCCTGATTCCGGCGACGATCTTTCCTGGCGCTCCGGGATT
>Ga0079303_10000232_pt1 | contig 12934 bp, 10 predicted proteins | sample Methanogen_OWC_FD_77073 | JGI IMG/M metagenome (GOLD analysis project Ga0079303, IMG submission 77073) | Enriched soil microbial communities from Old Woman Creek wetland in Ohio, USA - Methanogen_OWC | ecosystem: Environmental > Terrestrial > Soil > Wetlands | place: USA: Ohio | collected...
GTCGAACTTGGAATCCTGTTCCGAGAATCGACTTCGCTCGACAAGGCGATCGTCGAATTCAGAAAGGTGCTCAAGGAAAACCCGAAATTCGTAGACGGCCACGTGGAGCTCGCCCAGACCTTCCTTATCGACAGTATAGACAACAACGACGCGACAATACTGAAGCAGGCCCAGGATGAAGCTCAGATAGCGTTGGACCACGATCCCAGAAATGTCAGGGCGTTGATAATTCTGGGTGAAATTTACAAGGAGCGCGGCGATTTCGAGAAAGCCCGCGATTATTTTTCGCAGGGACTCAAGATAGAGCCCGAGAATCCAAGGCTTCTGGAACTTTTCAATGCGGTGCGTTCCTTCAAGGTCAAGGAAGAGGTCAACGAAAAGCTCACTCTGGCGCGCACGTACATGGACAGGAACCATATCGAGAACGCGATAATGGAATACGAGTCCGTGCTCGAACTCGATCCCAACAATTACCAGGCTACCTTCCAGCTCGCTGAAATTTATCTGAATCAGAATCTCAGCGAAAAGGCGATCAAGTTTTTCCAGAGGACGAAGTCGATTAAACCCGATTTCATTGAAACATACAGGCGGTTGGCGGAAATCTATAAGAGCCGTTCCGAGACCGACAAATTCATCAGCGAGTGCATAGAAATAATCGAACGCGAGCCGAACGACCCGATAGTCCATCTCGAGCTGGCTCGTACATACATGGAAACTGGTTTCGTAGACGAATCCGTGACGGAATTGAAGAAAGTCATCACCATCGACCCCGAATGCGAGGAGGCGTTCCAGAGCCTTGGCCAGAATTACGAAAAACTCGAGTTGTTTGATGAAGCGAAGGAATCCTACAATAAAGTCCTTCAGATCAATCCCAACAACCAGGTGGCTCTCGATTACTTCGCGAATCAGCAGAACCGCGAGATGAACGAACAGATTAAAGTTTCGTTCGACAGGGCGGAGGAACACGAAGTCAAGGGCGAGATAGATCAGGCAGTCGAGGAATACGACAGGATACTCGAGATAAAGCCCGGAAACCTCGAAGTCCATTACAAACTCGGCCAGCTTTATGAAAAGAAGAAAGCACTTTCCAAAGCGCTCTTCGAATATCAGCGCGTTATCGAGATAAATCCCGAAAAATATAAGGACATTTATATCAAGGCGGGCCATGCCGCCAGAGCTCTGAAAGACCACACCGAGGCGGTCAATTTTCTATGTAAGGTCCATCAATATTTCCCGGAGGACAAAGTATCCAGAAAATATCTTCTCGAGGAATACAAGATGATATACATGGAATCGGAAACGCCCAACAAGGCGGACGAAGTGGTCGACAAATACAAGAAGCTGCTCGATTCGAACCCGTCGGATGCAATGACTCATTACGAAATAGGTTATCTTTATAACAACCTTCCGCTCGCCACGTTCAACGAGGAGAACGTCCGCGGCAAGGCCATATTCGCTCTGAAAAAAGCCTCCGAACTTATGCCGGATGACGTTGACGTGAAATTCGAGCTTGGAAGGGCTTACAACCGCGAGAACATGTTCGACGAAGCCATGATTCAATATCAGAGTATCATCGAGATCGAAAAGGACAATTCGGGCGCCCGGCTAACTCTGGGCGGCATTCTCGAAAATCTGAAACGCAATGAAGACGCTCTGGCGCAGTACAACGAGGTTATCAATCTCGACAAAAACAACGGCGAAGCACATACCAGAATTATCGACCTTTTCTACAAATGGTACGAAAAGGACGAGAACAAGACTCAGAAATTCTTCCAGATAATACAGGATTACAAAAAAGCGGCTGAAGGTAATTTTACCGATGCCATGGTCCATTACAGGCTCGGTTACGCATATATCAAGCTTTACTCCGGCTACGGATTGACCGGCGACGAAAAAGCCAACGCGCAAATGGAGTTCAAGCAGGCGATCAGTATCGACAATACGAATCTCTATCCTTACTGGGGTCTTAAAATAGTCTACCAGAAAGAATCGCTTGACGGTAAAGACATGTATGACGAAGCCATCGAAATCTGCAAACAGGCAATCCAGAGAGATCCGAATAATGCGCGTTCGTATTTCGAGCTTGGCGAGGCATATAATGAAAACTACAAAGCGAACATGAAGAACGAGGCTATTTACCAGTATAAAAAAGCCATCGCTCTTTCGCCGGATTATGTCGAGGCTCATTACAGGCTCGCTTCGATATACAGGGTCAAAAACATGTTCGACGAGGCCATCGTCGAATACAACAAGGTCATCGAACTCGATCCGAACGGCATTTACGCCAAGGACGCAAAGCGCTCGCTCATCCATATAGAAAAAAGCCGTGAAATAGGTTAACTGAATTTTATAAGGTTATAGATTATATTAAATACGGAGGTAAAGAAATGGCCAGCTCATTCGACGTGGTTTCCGAAGTAAATCTGGCGGAGGTAGACAACGCGATAATTCAGGTCAGGAAGGAAGTATCGCAGCGTTTTGATTTCAAGAACTCTGTCAGCGAGGTAAAACGCGAGGATAAAAAAATAGTACTGATCGCCGACGACGATTTCAAGATGAAAAGCCTTATCGATATGTTTCAGGACAAGCTGATCAAGCGCAAAGTACCTCTTAACGGGCTGAAATTCGGGAAACCCGAGAGCGCGCTATCGGGTACTGTAAGACAGACGGCAGATCTCGTCTGCGGAATCGAAACGGACATAGCGCGTGAAATGGTCAAGGATATTAAGAACCTCAAGATGAAGGTCCAGGCGTCGATTCAGGAAATGCAGCTGCGCGTCTCCGGAAAGAGCCGCGACGATCTGCAGGAGGTTATCAAATTCCTGCGTTCCAAGGATTACAAGATACCGCTTCAGTTCACAAACTTCAGGGAAAATTAACGGGTGGCATCGGAATTTATCCGTCACCCGGCCAGAGGAACCTATTGACGATGGCATACAAGTTAATGTTCGTAACACTGGGATGCGCCAAGAATCTTGTCGATTCGGAGAAGATGCTGGAAGTGCTCGCCGAATACGGCTTTTCCTTTACCGACGACCCGGCCGAGGCCGACGCCGCGGTAATAAACACATGCACATTTATCGATGAAGCCAAGTCCGAATCTATTGACCACATTCTTGACATAGCCAGTTACAAGGGCCGCGAAAAAGGGCACTTGAAGGCTCTGGTGGTCGCCGGCTGCATGGCCGAAAGATATCGGGAACAACTTTATGACGAGATACCCGAGATAGATGCCGTTATAGGACTGTCGGGCATCCAGGATATCGCCTCGGTAGTTTATTGGGTCCTGAACGGAAACAGGAAGCTCATGCTGGACGATATACCGATGGTAAGGATCGTAAAGCCTAAAGCCTATATTTCGGCCGATAACTATCTTGAAAACAAAACCGATTTCCGGCACAGGCGCATATCTCTGACGCCGCCTTTCTGGTCCTATCTGAAAATCGCCGATGGCTGCGACAATCCCTGTTCCTTCTGCATTTTACCGAAAGTTCGCGGAAGGTTCAGGAGCGTTCCGATGGATTTGCTCGTCGCCAGGGCCAGGAGATTGGCCGAAGACGGAGTCAGGGAGCTGAACCTGATCGCTCAGGACACCAGTAATTACGGACGCGATCTTTATGGCAAGCCCAGACTCGCCGAATTGATTTCAAGGCTTTCAGAGTTAGACGGCATTAAATGGTTGAGAATACTTTACACGTATCCTCTTCATGTCGGAAGCGATCTTGTCGATGTCATCGCGAAAAATCCCAAGGTGTGCAAATATATCGACGTGCCTCTCCAGCATGCGAGCGATAACGTTCTCAAGGCGATGCGGCGGGGAATGGACAGGGCCGGCACGGAAAAATTCATCGACAATCTTCGTGAAAAAATTCCCGGAGTCTGCATAAGGACCACTTTCATCATAGGCCATCCTCATGAAACGATGAAAGACGTGGAAACTCTGGCGGAATTCGTCAGGGAAAAGAAGCTGGAAAAAGTAGGATTTTTCAGGTATTCCAACGAGGAGGGAACGGCTTCCTACGGCTTCGATAAACAGGTTTCCGAGGCCGAAAAGAAAAAAAGACTTAAATTCGTGGGAGCCGAATACGACAGAGTACTCAAGGAGATGAACTCGGAAATGGTGGGGCGCGAGCTTGAGGCACTGGTAGAGGATTTCGACGGGAAAACGCTTCTGGTAAGGAGTTACCGTGAAGCCCCTGAAGTCGACGGTTTTATCAAGGTTCGCGGTAAAAACGTGAAAATGATATCCAACGGCAGTTTCATCGGAATCAGAATAATCAAAACTGCCCGTTATGACCTGGTCGCGGAGGCGCTATAGATGCCTTTATCATTTATTATGAGGCTTAACGTGGCCAATAAGATCTCGATATTCAGGATCGTTATAATTCCTGTTTTTATGCTGTTATTCATCATAAAAACAGGGCCGTCGGAGGTCAACTACTACAAGATAGTGTCGTGGTTTCTTTTTATTCTGGCCGCGATCAGCGATCTTGTCGACGGCTATTATGCCAGGAATTTCGAGAAAGTGACCAATTTCGGGAAGCTTATCGATCCCATAGCCGACAAGATGCTTGTGACCGCCGCCATACTATGCCTGGTCGAAGATCACAAGGTGGCTTCCTGGGTGGCGTTTCTCATCGTCGGCCGCGATGTAGCCATATCCGGGCTGAGGATCGTCGCGGCGTCGCGTGGTCATATTATCGAGGCTTCCAGTCTTGGCAAGTGGAAAACAGTGTTTCAGCTGGTCGCCATCATTACGGCGCTGACCTTTTATTCTTTTGATGAACTGCTGAAACTGAAAAGCGTTGCCGATTCATTCGCTTCCGGCGTGGCGGTGACGTTTTACAGGGCCAATGCAAAGACCATAGTGGACGCTCTCATGTATGCTTCCGCTTTGATTTCGATGGTATCCGGGTATGACTACTTTAAGAAGAACAAGAATATTTTGAAGGATTAAATGGCATTAAAGTTAAGGAAAGGGGATATATTTTCAGGGGAATCCGCCGGGAGCGCCGAATCTCAGATGATGAGGATGGCTGCATTGATATTCGAGGCGCTCGAAAGACGCAAAGGGCCGACAGTTGCGACGGCCGAAAGCTGTACGGGCGGGATCATAGGAGCGGCGCTGACATCGGTGAGCGGGATCTCTGAATATTACCTCGGCGGGTTCATTACTTACAGCAATGAAATGAAACAGAAGTTTCTCGGGGTGAAAAAAGGAACTTTGCATAACTTCGGTGCGGTATCTGAAGAGACGGCTCGTGAAATGGCGTCGGGCGCGGCCGGTGAAACCGGAGCCGGTTCGGCGATAGCCGTAACGGGCATAGCGGGGCCTAAGGGCGGCAGCGTGGAAAAACCCGTAGGACTTGTCTGCTTCGGTTTTCTGCTTCCTGACGGTTCATTACGTTCGGACAGAAGGATTTTCCGGGGCGGCCGTGAAGCCGTAAGAAAAAAAGCCGCTCTTTACGCGCTGAGATCATTCTTACGCTTCATTTCAATTCAGGGGTAACCGGGACAGATAACAGGGGATTTTATTAAATATGATGAGGGGTGTCTGATGGCAGCTGATGTGAAAAATTTGAATAAAGACAATGTTTTGGAGGCGGCGATCGCTTCGATCCAGAAAAATTATGGAAAGGGTTCTATCATGAGGCTCGGGGAGTCTATCATTTCGACGGTTCCGACCGAGGTCATTTCCACGGGATCGCTTTCTCTCGATATAGCCACCGGCGTTGGCGGCGTTCCGCGCGGAAGGATAGTCGAGATTTACGGTCCGGAGTCCTCGGGAAAAACCACTCTTGCGTTTCACATAATCGCTAACGCTCAAAAAGCTGGAGGCGTTGCCGCGTTTGTTGACGTCGAGCACGCCATGGACCCGAAATACATAGCCGCTCTCGGCGTCAATGTCAACGAACTTTACGTTTCGCAGCCCGACGCCGGCGAGGAAGCTCTCGATATCGTGGAGACCCTCGTTAAGACGGCGATGGTCGATGTCGTCGTTCTTGATTCCGTCGCCGCCCTTGTTACCAGGGCCGAGCTGGATGGCGCAATAGGAGACGCTCACGTCGGACAGCAGGCAAGACTCATGAGTCAGGCAATGAGAAAGATAACGGCTCTTGCGTCGAAGTCCAAGACGACGGTGGTTTTTATCAATCAACTTCGCGACAAGATCGGCAATTCTTACGGTCCTTCCGAAACGACGACCGGCGGCCGGGCGCTGAAGTTTTTCGCTTCGATGCGTCTCGACATAAGGCGTACCGAAGCCATCAAGCTCGGCGACGCCACGATAGGCAATGCGGTCAAGGTGAAGGTGGCCAAGAATAAAATGGCCCCTCCCTTCCAGGTCGCCGAATTCGACATTATTTACGGCGAAGGCATATCCAGGGAACTCGAGCTTCTGACGTTGGGCGAAAAAAATAAGATGGTGGAAAAATCCGGATCATGGTATTCATACAAAGGTACCAGGATAGGTCAGGGTTCCGACAATGCCAGGAAGTTCATACGTGACAATCCCGAAATTTCAAAGGAAATCGAAAACAGCCTTCTGGCGCAGCTTCTTCCCGGCCGGGCCGTGGCCGCCGCGAACAAGGAGAAGCAGAAGAACGACGAAGAAACGCCCGCCCCCTCGAAGCGCGGTCGCAAGAGTGAAAATTAACGGGAAGAGTGGTGTTTAATCTGTTCGCCGAGCACGACTGCCTGATAATAATAGCGGGACTCTCGCTCATAATGAACGTGTTCATGCTCGCGCTTTTTCTTAAACTGAAAAAGTCGCTGAACTCGCTTTCAGGTTCATGCCATCCCGCCGACGAGCTGGCCGGCCTGTCTCAAAAATGCTCCGATCTGAACCGCGAATTCGACAGGATAGCCATGATCAGACTTTCCGAATTCAAGGACAGGATAGCGAAAGTAGAGGAACTCATAAAAGAAGCCGATGAGAAGATTCTCGGCCTGATCGATCTTCAAAAAACGGCCGAAACGGCCGTCGAGAGACTTGAAAAAAGCATGAAGCCAGGCCCGGAGGGTCTGCTGAACGAATCGAAACTGATATCCAAGTTCAGGCAGAACATGAAGCCGGACCTTTCAGACCTCGAGGGCCGGCTTGTCCAGAAGTTCCGGGATGATTGCGGAAGGATATACGACGAGCTGTGCGGAAGGATCGAGAACATGAAGATTTCCTCGGAACCGCCCCCCAAGCCTCAAACGGATCAGAGCCATCAGCAGCAGAAAACACACGCCAAGACGGTTAAACCGTCCTCGAGGGAAAGCGGCGAAGGCTTTTATATTCCCAGGGAAGGCGGTCGTTATTCCGAGATATACAGGCTTCGTGAGCAGGGATTTGACGCCGACAGGATATCGGAGATGACCAGGATAGAAAAAAGAACAGTCAATCTGGTCCTGAGCGTTATCGGTGAGACGGAGCGCGGCAATGAAGAACAGGATGTCGACAAAAAGGCCATAAAATAAAAGGTGAGAGGGAAAATGGATTCTAAAAACGTCCCCGAAAAAAAAGTACGGGTTCCAAAGCCCGACGCCGAGACTCTCAAAAGCCGTCCGGACGAAAAAAATAACGCTCACGCCCGGCCGCTGAAAAAAGCGGAGGATGCGCCGGACAAGGCGGGCATGGGATGCGACTCCGAAAACGACCTGTTCAGGGTTGTCTTTCCGGTTCGCTGGAAAAGCTATGTCAATTGGTTGCTGGCCATCGCCGCTTTTCTTTCGCTATATTTGCTGGTCGATGTGCTCACGCCATTTGTCCTGGCGTTTTTCGGGGCATACGTTCTAAATCCCGTCGTGGTTTACTTTGAAAGGCTCTTTAAAAACAAGGCGGCCGCGATAATTATCGTTTATATACTTCTTTTCGGATTGTTTCTGATACTCGTGATTCCCTTGACCACCAATATAATCAACGAAGTCGGCGGGATACCCGAAAAAATGAAGACGTACGGCGAGTCATTCAAGAAAATGTATCGCAATTCTGTAAGCGCCGTCGACAGGTTCGTTTCTTCGGAATCCATCAAAGGCTGGCTCAACTTTATCGGCGACGGCCGCGACGAAAAGAACGGCGGCGTGGCCTTGCCTGCCGGCCAGCGTTCCGAGGAACCGTCCGCCGTCGCATCTTCCGATTCAAAACCGGTTGAACTCAATGCTCCGGAGCTCCTGAATTATCGCGGCGGAACCGCCGAGGCGAGGTTCCTGGCCACGATGAAATCGCTCATGAAAGATAATCCGAAGGCCGAGTCTTTCGTCCTGAGTTCTCTTGAAATGGTCAAGGACTCGATAATCGCTACCGCGACGGCTATATTGATGGGGATATTGAATCTTTTGTTCGCGCTTATCCATTACGCCATCGTTCCGGTGCTGTGTTTTTATTTTCTCGAAGATTTCAAGCTTATCTGGGAAGGATTCAGCGTGAGCATTCCTCCGAAGGTTCGCAAAAAAACTGTGAAAATGGTTACCGATATCGATATCGTGCTCGGAACTTTTTTGCGCGGGCAGCTGATAGTCTGCCTTATAGTCGGAACGCTTTTTTCAGTTACGCTCTTCTTCATCGGAGTCGACTTTGCCCTGATTATCGGCCCGATTTCGGGCGCCTTCAATATTATTCCGTATCTCGGCCCCGTAGTCGCTCTCGTTCCCTCGATGGTCCTCGCGCTGCTGAAGTGGGGCTTCACGTTTGTAATGGTGAAAAAAATAATTTTAATATTCGTGCTCGTCATTCTTGTCCATCTTATAGATGCGTTCCTGATGCAGCCAATGGTCGCCGGCCAGTCATTCGAGATCCATTCGCTGACGCTCATGGCGCTCTTGTTCATCGGTTTCAAGGTGTATGGCATTCTGGGCATGTTCCTTGCGATACCCGTTTATGGCGTCGGCAAGGTCATTTACCGGAACTTCGATTTTTCATATGAATGATCGCGGCCTTGAAATCGGATTTTCGGATATCGCCCGGGACTCTTCGATGAAGATTTTCCACTGCCGTGAGGCGGAATTCGTCGAGCAGGCAGCCGCCGGCCGGGCCAGGATCAGCGGCGACCTTTTTAACCATGCCGTCAATTCATTGAGGATGAAGCCGGGGGAGAAATTCGTGGTATCGGTTAAACCCGGTCCAAGGCTCTTCATCTGCTCTCCGGAAGAAACCGGCCGGAACGGCGCGACGGTGTCGGCCGAACGGATATTCCCGCGCGACGATTCAGCGTTATGCGATATTGAATGCTATCTCGGGGCGATAAAGGGGCAGCGCGGAGACGACGCGGTTGAAAAGCTCACCGAACTTGGCGTTTCGGGAATCTATTTTTTCGAAGCCGAACGCTCGGTCGCGGGATTCGACGGCAAAAAAGCCGCCAGGCTGGAAAAGATAGCGATGAGCGCCAGCGGCCAGAGTCGCAGGTATTCATCGCCGGACGTGGGTATCGTTTCGTACGGGGAAATTTTTGAACGGGCGTTTTCACGTGGCGCTTACTGCCTGCTAATGGCGGAACCGGGCATCGCCGGAAATGATCTGGCGTCCGCATCTGCCGGTTCCGGAATGAGACGGATCGGCTCCGATATACAGAATCTTTCGGGCCGGCCCGTATTTATCATTTCAGGTCCCGAAGGCGGGCTTTCATCTAAAGAGATGCTGATCGCTTCCAGGGCTTCGGCTGAAGCGGAGGCTGGCAAATCCCCCGCGCGCATCGTCGCGGCCACTCTCGGCAATACCGTGTTCAGGGCCGAACTGGCACCGGTGGTAATGGTTTCGGTAATAAAATTTTTGTGCGGTGATTTCGGTGCTTAAATATTCAATAGTGACTCTTGGATGCAAGGTCAATCAATACGAAGAAAAGCAGATAGCGGCTTCGTTCGAGAGGTCCGGCTTCATTCCGGCCGGCGAGGACGAATCTCCGGACGTTTTTACCGTAAACAGCTGCGCCGTAACGTCGGAAGCCGAAAGCAAGTCCAGGCAGGCCGCGGGTCGAGCCAGAAAAAAATATCCCGAAGCGGTTGTCGTTCTGACGGGATGCTATGCGACCAGGATGGGCGACGAAAAACTCGAATCCGTCGATGTCTATGTGGGCCAGGATCTCAAGGGGAAAACATGCGAGGTAATGCTCGGTGTCCTTGAGGCGGCGCAAGGCGAGTCGAAGCGGTTTTCGAGGCTCCTTCAAATGCGTCGCGAAGAAGAATGCATGAAAAGGCCACGAACGGCTGATGGCACGGCGGGAAAACCTGCGGGACGCGCACGGGCGCAGGTCAAGATACAGGACGGTTGCGCGAATTTCTGCACATATTGCGTCGTCCCATTCATACGCAACAGGGAATGGAGCAGGCCGGCCGAGGAGGTTCTGGCGGAGATCGATTCCCTTGTCAGGTCGGGATATAAGGAGGTCGTGCTTACCGGCATCCATCTGGGCCGATACAGCTCGCTGGATATCGCAAACAGAGAGGTCGCGTTCGAAGACCTTCTGAAAATGATCGACCTTTACGATTTTTCGGATAAAATCAGGATCAGGCTCAGCTCTATAGATCCTTACGACATTTCCGAAAAGATCGTCGCGATCATCAAGAATTCCGAAATCTTCGTGCCCCACCTTCATATCCCGCTGCAGAGCGGATCTGACGCGATATTGAAAGCGATGAACAGAAAATACTCGCGAACGCAATATCGAGAAAAAGTCGGCATGATATTCGCCGCGCTCGAGAGGCCCGCTATAACCACCGATGTGATAGTCGGGTTTCCCGGCGAAACGCAGGCCGATTTCGAAGATACATATAATTTACTCAACGAATTTAATTTTTACGACTTTCATATTTTTCAGTATTCCCAGCGGCCCGGAACCGAAGCGGCGGGTTTTTCAGGAAAGGTGCCAGCGCAGGAAAAAAAGAAGAGGTCGCAGTCGCTTCACGATTTGAAAAAACTTAAAAACGCTTCGTTTTATAAGGCCAATATCGGAACGATCGCAAGGGTTATTCCCGAAAAGATTGCCGGCGGGGGAAATAATGCGGAGACGCTCCTTATCGGTCATTCGGAAAGATATATAGAGTCGCGTTTCGCCGGCGATCCCGAAACGCTCGGCAAAATAGTCGAAGTCAGGCTTACGTCGATAGCGGATGATTTCGACGGCATGTGCGCTCAATTACCGGTGTAGAAATATGTCCTGGATGCGCACAGACCCTCGTCCTTCGGACGGTGCCCCAGGCTAAATGTGCGCTCAATTGCCGGTGTAGAAATATGTCCTGGATGCGCACAAGACCCCTCGTCCTTCGGACGGTGCCCCAGGCTAAATGTGCGCTCAATTGTCAGTGTAGAAATATGTCCTGGATGCGCCCAGACCCTCGTCCTTCGGACGGTGGTACCGAAGGATCGAAAATGAGGATTTTTCAGTGAGAACGAAGAAAATCGTACTTGTCTCGCTTTTCGCAGCGCTGATGGCAGCCGGTGCTTTCATAAAGATCCCCATACCGTATGTGCCGATCACTATGCAATTCTTTTTTTCGGCTTATTCAGGGATTATTCTCGGCCCCTGGCTGGGTTTTTTTTCACAGTTGATTTATATCGCGATCGGGTTGACCGGTATACCGGTTTTTGCCAATGGCGGAGGCCCAGGGTATGTTTTTCAGCCGACGTTCGGTTATGTGCTCGGATTTGCATTCGGTTCGATGGTCTCCGGCTATGTATATAATAAATTTTCCAGGCAGGATTTCTGGGCGATATTCTTTTCAATGTTTGCCGGATTGATGGTTATTTATTCTTTCGGGCTTCCTTATTTGTATCTTGTTTATTCCGCTTATCTGGGTAATCCTAAAACCGTTTCATGGGTTCTGTATTGGGGGTTTTGCACATCGATCATAGGAGACGCTATTGTATGCGTCGTCTCTTCGAAAATGGGCGCAAGAATGATTCCGATAATCAAAAAAAAGATCGCGTTTGAATAAAAATTGTTTTGAAATTTTAAAACGATATCGACATCGATACGAGTATGCTGAGTTTACATAATCTATTAACATAATACATTTACATAAATGTATTCTTGCAATCTTATTACATTGCGCACATGTTTCTGATCCCGTCAGTTTTTTTATGATATAATAACTATAACAAGATAAGTTCATAAATTCTTTGTTTTTATTAAATAAACAATTATCTTTTCGATTATCTTTTACCTGTGTACTTTAACAAATAAATATATATCATTATGTTTTTTTAAATATCGCTTGAATTCTGTCGATAACATCAGCAGGAAGAAAATAATCTTTATTTTTTCCTGCGCCTTCGAGTTTAATAAATATAAAAAGATAAAAATACGGGGTTTGAGATGGCTTTCAGGTTTGAAAAAAACAGGTTCGCATTTTCCCTTCTCGTCATCTCTCTACTCATAATCCTCGCAAGCTGCGGAGGAGGCGGAGGAGGGGGAGGCGGTTCCATTCTTCCTACCGCTGACGATCGTACGATCGATTCGCAGAATTCCGTACAGACGAAGATCATCGAGATAAATGGATATATAGATCAACAAAATCAGGCCCCGGGCCTGTCTTCGCCCCAGAGGGCCTTTTCCGGCATATTCGACGAGAGTTCCTATTCGCTTTCGTTCGTCGATATCGACGGCGCTTCCGAGATCGGTACAATAACGCGTTCGGGAAACACTTTCAAGCTTATCGCCGCGCTTCCGGAATCGTCGGATAAGTACATCGTGGCGAAACTCAAAGACAAAAAACTCAACAGATTACTGTTCAGGGAATTGCTCGGCAGGCTTCCGAAAACCGGCGAGATTTCGCAAAACAGGATAATATTGAACGGCGTCAGGATATTTACATCGGAAAGCATAGCCGCATCCCTTGTCGCTCTGGAAAACGTCGCGCTGATCCCTTCTGTTCCGGCCGCTCTCGTCGATACGACAATCCAGTCCCCGGGCAATACTGAATTTCAAAAGGCGCTCATCAGAAAAACCGATCCCGC
>Ga0079303_10000233_pt1 | contig 12901 bp, 9 predicted proteins | sample Methanogen_OWC_FD_77073 | JGI IMG/M metagenome (GOLD analysis project Ga0079303, IMG submission 77073) | Enriched soil microbial communities from Old Woman Creek wetland in Ohio, USA - Methanogen_OWC | ecosystem: Environmental > Terrestrial > Soil > Wetlands | place: USA: Ohio | collected...
GCGGATTTTGAACTGGATTGACCGATCGCTTGAAGCGCTTCCCGTCGTGCGCTCGCTGTATGTCGGCGTGAAACAGGTTTCAGACGTTGTCCTGCAGCAGCACAAGGGGGAATTCAAGCGCGTTGTCCTGGTCGAGTATCCGAAGGAAGACAGCTGGGTCGTGGGATTTCTGACAGGAGATTTTCCGGCGGATGTTGCACCGGCGTTCGAACAGCGTAGTATGCTATGCGTATTCGTGCCGACAACCCCGAATCCGACTTCCGGGTTTTTGCTCATCGTGGAACGGACAAAGATCATGGAAACGCATATATCAATCGAGGAAGCGATGAAATTCGTCATCTCCGGCGGACTGGTTAAACCCTCTCTTCAGCCCGATGTCCAGGCGGCCCGCGAAGGTGAAGAGTTCACGATCCCACACTGACATCATGAAGGAATCACAGGATATGATGAAGCATGCAGTCCTTTTGCGAAGAGCCGCCGGGGCCCTTCTTGTGACCGCGCTCTGGCTTGGAGCCGGTTCACCGGTTTCCGCACAGGGGTTCAATGACATTCGCAGCTATCTCGAAGTGCGTGATGCGGCCGCCGCTGTGAAAGCGGAGTTGCAACTCGCCATCTCGAGCGCGACGGGCTCGGTGCTGCTGACCAGCCCGAAAGCCGAGCAGGAAGTAACGGAAATTCTGAGCTGGCTTGATGAACGCGTGAAAGGCTTTGAACGCCAGCAGACGCCGTTATCTGTTTATTACAGCGACAGGCTGTCGCACATGCTGGCCGAGTGCCGGGCAATGTATCCGCATTTCGTCAAACGCCGGGCTCTTGCCATACGTGCGGGCACGGGCCTTGCTTCGAACCCGCAACTGCCGGAAACGGCCTTGTCACCACAGATGAACGCTCCCGTCGTCGTCGGTCAGACTCCTGCCCCTGCTCCGAAACCTGCGAGTGCGATCATGCCGAACGTATCACCCTCCCCATTGCCCAGGAAGACGGAAGTCGTTGCTGCAACGGCTCAGCGCCGTGCATTCTTCTATCCGATCGGAGTCCGGACCCTCCTTCTCCAGGCAAGGGTAATCGCTCCTGTGAAGCCGCCAAAAAGTGAGCCAAAGCCGGCAGCCCCTGGGACTGTTCCAGAGGCGCTCCCTGCAAGCATGCCGGCCAATATTGCTTCCGCTGCCGTCCCGGTCACGGCATTGCCTTCGTTTCCGCAGCTGCCTGGCCCGGTTGCCCAGGCTCCGGCGGTGTTTACACCCTTGGAACCCTGGAACGGACCAGACCAGCAGGTCAGGCAAACACCGGGAATGCGGCCTCTGGCCATCATGATCGAAAATCACAACCAGGCACGCCCTCAAACCGCCATGCATGAAGCAGAAGTCGTATATGAGATTCCGGTTGAAGGCGGAATAACCCGGTTCATGGCGCTCTACTATCATGTGCCGAACAGCGTCGGGCCGGTTCGCAGCTGCCGCGAGTATTTCGTCGACAGGGCGCTCGAAGTAAACGCGCTTTACGTCCATTGCGGCGGAAGTCCGAACGGATACAGGTATCTCGGCGATCAAAAGGTCTTCGCGATCGATGAGATCAGCAACGGCACGCCGTTTTTCCGTGACAGTGTCAGAAAAGCCCCGCATAACCTGTACACAAAACCGCAGAAGCTCATCGAAGTGATGAACAAGAAATACCCGATGCAGCTTCCCTATCAGAAACTTCCGTTCCTGTATGGCCCCGTGCCGACCGCTGGGAATTTCACCTGCAAAGGCCTTTCCATCAGGTATCATGGAAATTATACTGCTTCGTATAAAATAAACCCGCGCAGCGGGCGATATGACCGGTACATGAATGGAGCACAGCAGCTTGATCGGGTTTCGCTTCAGCCGGTATCCCCCGGAACGGTTCTTCTGCAGATGGCGAATATGCGCGTGATCGATGACAAGGGCCGTCAGGAGATCAGTTTCATCGGCGAGGGCCGCGGCCTGGTGATCTATGGCGGCACGGCCAGGCAGGTTGTCTGGAAGAAAACGGCTCCGCGCGAGTTTACCCGTATCTATGATGAGACCGGCAAACCGTTCGTCTTTTCGAACCAGAGTCCGATCTGGGTGCAGGTGGTATCACCGAGTAACCGGGTGGCATTCGATCCGCCCATGCCGCCGGCTGTCATGGCATTCCTTGGCGTCAATCCGCCCGCTGCGGCGACCACGGCCCGGAAAGCCGGCCAACCGGCAGCTTCCGAACCGGCCGCCGGCGGGCAGGCGACATCCACGGCCGCGCTGAGACTGCCCGTTGTGGCTAGTCAGTCCGGCTCTCTTTGAACAAAACGGGGGAAAGAATGAGCGAAGAACAGATCAAAACCAGATTCGGAGCTGTCGGTGTATTCGGGCGTGCCAATTCCGGTAAGTCGACGCTGGTGAATGCGCTTGTCGGGGAAAAGGTTTCGATCGTGTCGAAACGGCCCCAGACCACGCGGCGTCGTATTCTGGGGATCCTGAGCCGCGGTCAGGACCAGGTGGTGTTCTGCGACACGCCGGGGCTGCACGCGATTAAAAATCGTCTCGATGCGTTCATGGCACGCGAAATCGAGACGACCGCCGAAGGTCTTCAAGGGGCCATGTATCTGGTCGATTTAACCGACGTGAAGCCGGAAGAAGATGCGGCCCACCTGAAAAATCTTCAGACCTGGCTTGGAAAGGATACTCCGCTGTATCTGGTGCTCAACAAGATCGATGCGCCGAAGAAAGCGGACCCTGATGGTGTTGAGAAGGCCTATGATGCGTTTGCGGCGTTCGCGACAAAGTTCCGTGTGTCAGCCGAGCGGCGCACCGGTCTCGAGAGCCTGCTGGAATCTATTTTCGGGCTTCTGGTACCGAGTCCTCACGCATACGCCGATGATCTTTTTACCTCCCAGAGCGAGCGGGAAATCGCCGAGGAAACGATTCGTGAAGTCATTCTCGAAAAATATTATCACGAGGTTCCTCACTCGGTTGCCGTTATGGTCGAACAGTTCAAAGAGCGCGAGAATGGCAAGACCTTCATCGAAGCTCACCTGGTCATCGAGCGGGAAAGCCATCGCAAGATTCTTCTCGGCCACGAGGGGGAAGGAATGAAGGCTGTCGGCTCGCTTGCCCGGGAACGGTTGAACGGGATTCTCGGGCGTGATATCTATTTACAGCTCTGGGTAAAAGTGCGTCCGAACTGGCGCAAGCAGGATGCCTGGGTCCGAAATCTGGGATATCGTGACAGATAATGTATTCACCCGCGCCAGGCCGACTTTGAGAGTAGAGGAACGTTGATGAATTCGATCCTGATGGTTGTCGTTGCTGTCATCGTTATCCTTCTTGTTTTTGTCATGTTTTCCCTCGATGAGCAGGAAGAATTTCCGGTCGATGAGACCGCATTGAAGCCCGAATCCGGGGATGACAACGAGAAGGGGGCGGTGGTTGGCCAGGCGGGTGAACTACGGAGTGTTGCCGCGAAACCGGCATCCGCCGCTGAACAAGCGCCTGCGGGTGCTTCCAGACAGCAGCGCCCGCAGCCTGCAGCAGGCCCTGCAGTGACCGTGGCGGGTCCTAAACCCGTGGAATCAGGAATGGAACAGGATCTGCAGTATCGTCTTCTGCTCGATGACCAGGTGCCTCCTCCGACCGATGTGATCGTGAAGCAGGCTGTTGCGGTCGTTGTCCAGATCCGCTTTCCGGAAGAATTCCAGGCGGAGCAGGAAGCCTGGGCGAAGGTTCTGGGAGCTGCCGAGGCGATTCTCGCGCCTGAGAAGGCCCCCTTCCCCTACAGTGTCTATCTGACCCGGCAGTTCGATCATCTCTGGCTGTTCGGGATCGACGAAGAACGGGATGATCCAATATTTGAAGCTATTGTATGCGCATTCGATGCCGTGCGCAGATTCAAGAAGGCCCTGGAATCCCAACCCGCTCTCAGTTCCGCACGCGCAAGGCTGTCTGTCGGCATTTCCAGTGGCAAGGTTGCCCGCATCAAGCGGGGTCCCCTGGGACCGGTTTCGCATGCCGGCAAAGCGGTCTATCTGGCAGAGACCCTCGCCGAGGCGGCTGGCGACTTCATGGTGTATGTCGATGAGGATGTGCACAAGCTTTCGCTGCCTCTGTTCGATTTCCGCGAGTGGAAGCCGATCAAGCTGCGCCCTCCGCTGCCTCCGCTGCCCTTCTTTGAGGTCATGGGCTGGAACAAGAAAGAAGAAATGTTCGCCTTCGCATCACATAAAGAAATGTATGCCCGTCGCGCCGTTGCCGTCGCCTTCAGGTATCTCGAACTCGATGATCTGGGGCCGCTTCTCGGGCTGTTGACCGACCCGGATGAGAAGGTCGTTCTCGAAGCCCTCGCGACTATCGCGGAAATAGGTGATACGCGGGCTCTGGGTATGCTCAAGAAAATCCTTCCCGAGGCGCGTAATCCCATCATCCGAAGTGCGATTCTGAAAGCGTTTGGCGGAATCGGCAGCTCTGAAGTTATTCCGCTGCTCAAGGCATCGATGAAGGATGCCCAGTGGCTGGTGCGATATCAGGCGGTTCTTTCCATGGCCCGCATAGCCGGGAGCGACTGTCTGAAACACGTCGAGGAGCTTGTTCTTGATGACGACGGCGCTGTCCGTGCCGCCGTTCACCAGGTCCGTTTCCAGGAGACGCAGAATCCCTCCGAACTGACGGCACTGAACGAACTCCTTACCGATCTGTCCACGCGGGCCCGGAAAGCGGCCGCCGAGGCGCTGATCAAAATCGGAACCCGCGAGGCGCTTTTCATGATCGCCCGCACCTTCCGCGATCAGGAGATCGCGCTTTGCAGACATATTCTGCGATTGCTCATGGAGTGCCGCTCTCAGGCCCTGTATCAGACATTCCTGACGCTTTTTCAGAATTCCGATGAAGAGCTGCGTCCGGAGATCGTCGCTGCGGTCCGTCGGGCCAGGCTGGTGAGTTGAGCAATGGCAATCGACATCCTTGTCGTTGACGATGAAGACATGATCCGGTGGACCCTCCGGGAGTCCCTGGAGGGTGAAGGATACAAGGTGTTCGACTTCGCGAATGGACGCGATTTTCTGCACTTTTTCAATGAAAAAGGTGGAGATATTATATTGCTTGATGTTCGACTTCCCGACGCGAGTGGCCTGGACCTGCTGCTGGAAATCCGGCAGGTGGATCCGAACGTGCCTGTGATCGTGATGACGGCATTCGGTGATGTCGAAACCGCGGTCACCGCGATGAAACGGGGGGCATACGATTATCTGCCGAAACCCTACAACCTTGCCGAAGTGAATCTGCTGATCAAAAAAATCGTCGAGACGACGCTTTTGAAAAGCCAGCTTCAGCACATGGTGGAGCGGGTTGAAAACAATTATTCCCAGATTCTTGGGGATAATCTGAAGATGAAGCAGCTTCGTGAACATATCTCGATGGCGGCTCAGAGCGACCGGACGACGGTTCTCATCCGGGGCGAGTCAGGCACTGGGAAGGAACTCGTCGCCCGACAGATCCACCAGCAAAGCTCCAGGGCCACCCAGCCGTTCATCGATGTGAATGCCGCCGCCGTGACCGGGACCCTTCTCGAATCCGAGCTGTTCGGGCATGAAAAGGGAGCTTTTACCGATGCACAGCGCCAGAAAAAGGGTGTTTTCGAACTGGCAGACAAGGGAACCCTGTTTCTCGATGAGATCGGTGATCTCGACCCGAATCTGCAGGCCAAGCTGCTTCGCGTGCTTCAGGAAAAGCGCTTCCGCAGAGTTGGGGGTTCGACGGATATTTCCGTCGATGTGCGCATCATCGCCGCAACGAATGCCGATCTGGAAAAAGCCATGGAGGAAGGTCGACTGCGGCGTGACCTCTTCTACAGGCTGAACGTATTCACGATTTTCCTCCCCCCGCTCAGGGAGCGTCCTGATGACATTCTTCTGTTGGCCCGTTCTTTCCTCGATCAGTTCCGGCGTGAATTTTCAAAGGATATAGCAGGCTTTACCACTGATTCCTGCGATATCCTCCAGCGGTATCCCTATCCGGGGAATGTGCGTGAACTGAAAAACCTCATTGAACGGGCCACTCTCCTGGAAAGCACGAACAAGATCCGGCCTGTCAGCCTCCCGGAGGAGATGCGGAACTGGCGGCGCACCGATCTGCAGTCTGCTGTTCTTCCCGCTGCCCGACCCTGGGAAGGCCTGGGGTTCAACCTCAAGGAATATGTCGATTCTGTCGAGAAAAGAATCGTCCAGGATGTTATCCGGGAGTGCGACGGTAAAAAAAGCGAGGCGGCAAAGCGGCTCGGGTTGAGTCGATTCGCCCTCCGGCATCAGATGAAAAAGCATGGGCTTGAAGACGAGCCTTGATCAACCTGCATTATTAAAAGATTTTCCCTGAAAATGTGTGTAAATTTCACGCTGCGGGGGTGATGTGGAAAAATTTCACATAGTGGACTGAGAGGAACATGATACATGCCCATTTATGCGCTGGCATGAATCCTGCGTTGTATGACATGGGAATCGAGTATCAGCAGCAGGAGAAAAAAAGAATGATATCGGAACTACTGCAGGAAAACTTCATCAATCTCGACCTTGATGCCGGCTCAAAGAACGATGCAATCGCGACTCTCTCGACGATGCTGTCTTCTTCCGGCAAGGTTGTCGATTGCAGTTCGTTCGTGCGGGCCGTTCTCGATCGGGAAAAGCTCGGCAGCACGGCCATCGGTGCCGGTATCGCCATCCCTCATGCCCGTGCCAACACGGTCAACGAAGTTTCAATCGCGTTCGCCCGCTGTGGAAAAGGAATCGACTTCAATTCCGTCGACGGCGACCCTGTTCACCTGATCTTTCTGCTTGCCGCACCGATCGAGTCCGGCAGCCTGTATCTCAAGCTCCTGGCTCGTATCTCCCGTCTTCTTCGCTATCAGGACCTGATCGAGGACCTGAAGAAAGCCCAGACCAAAGAAGACGTCATTCGCATCATCGCGTCGAAAGAGTAACCCGCAAGGGTTGAGAAGGGGAGCACGATATGGCGCTTGTCCAGCCCGTCGAGGCAGGCGAGAGCAGCACTGTCCGCATGTCACCGGAAGGGTTGTCGGTGCATATGCGCATTCCGGCGGAGCGCACCTATCTCGCAAATGCCACTCTGACACTGCGCGAGATCTGCGATCATCTCTGCATGCAGGAACAGCGAACGAATCGTATCGTTCTGGCTCTTGAAGAAGCCATTTTGAACTCGATTGAACACGCCTACAACGGCAGTGGGGGGCTGATCGATCTGCAGTTATCGATCGAGGGCCCTGAATTCGTGATCGTGGTTGAAGACTTCGGCAACGGCATGGTCCACGAAATCGACATCGATTCCCTCAGGGAATCAGAACTTCTGTTCGATCGTGGGCGTGGACTGTGCATCATGAAGGGCATTTCCGACAAGGCGATCGTTCAATCGACGGCCGGTCGCGGGACAAGAACCACGATGCTCTTCCAGATCAGCAATCACGAGGACTGATGACGACAGATAACATCAAGGAACGAACTTTCGTCCTTATCAAGCCTGACGGCGTTCAACGCAGCAAAGCGGGAGAGATTATCTCCCGCTTTGAGCGTAAAGGGCTGAGAATTGCGGCCATGAAGATGGTGCGCATCACCCGCGAACAGGCGGAGAAACAGTATGCTTGCCACAAAGGCAAGGCTTTCTATGACTCGCTTATCGCATTCATGCTTTCGGGACCCTGTGTTGCCATGATTCTTGAAGGCCGCAATGCGATCAGCATCGTGCGCAAGCTCATGGGTGCAACGGATCCGCTTTCATCCGAACCCGGAACAATTCGTGGCGATATGGCTCTCGATACGAAGCACAATCTGATCCACGGGTCCGACTCACAGGCGAGTGCCGATTATGAGGCGCCGATCTACTTCGCCCCGGATGAGCTGTTTGAGTATGATCTTCCGGTCAGGGACTGGCTCTACTACACCTGATTCCGTGCGCTGTTTCAGCTGAATCGTCCGCCCCGGATCTAAAAAATCCGGGGCGGACTTTGTCAATCGGCTCTTGCATTGATCCACCGATCTCAGGCATCATGCGCGAATGCGTATCTTTCGCCTGATATCAGGAGTGGTGATCCTTCTTCTGTTCACTGCTGCTGCCGGATGGATTGCGCTTTCCTCACATGCCGGAAGCGCTTTTTTCATCCGGTGGGGGGCGGCAATCGCTGCGCAGAGGCTTGATGCGGATATGCAGATCGGCGCATCGGGCGGGTCTGCCCTGGATGCGCTTTCCATCGACGGATTGCAGGGAGTCCTGCACCGGTCAAGACTTGGATTCGCAGCGGGGCCGATCAGGTTCAGTCTGAAGCTTCGCGAGGCGATCAGCCGGGGGGTGGTCATTCAGAACCTCGAGTGTCCCTGGATCAAGATCTGGGGTGCGCCGAACCCCGGCTGGCTGGCCGATATTCCGGAACTGCCGCCGTTCCGGTGCCAGGTTGCATCCCCGTTTTTGGGGTTCGACCGTGTTCGGCTTGGTCGTATCGAGTGGATTCCTGTCGCATCCGGGCCCGTCGAGATTGGTATTACATCGTTCACGATAGATCCGGTTCTCGGAGCGTCGGAACTGCAGCCGGTTTCGTTCAGGATCTTCGGGCGTCTGAAACAGGTGGATCTTGTCACGGGCGGGTTTACCGGCAATCTTCACGCACGACGCGGAACCGTATCAGGCCTCCTTGCTGCAACCATCGCGGGAATACCACTGGCGGCAACCGTGAAAATTTCGATGCAGCGTGATGGAATCAATGCCGAAGGCAGCCTATCCGAGATCCGTGTGAGTCTGGCGTCTTTTTCGAGATGGCTCGGCCCGCTCTGGCAGGAGCATCTTCCTCTTGCCGCCTCAGGGGAAGTGACTGGCAGCGGGACATGGCTTTTCCAGCCCCGGCTGGGTTTTCTCGGCAGCTTCCAGGGCGGAATGCACGGAGTGCAGGTCGTCTTTACCGGTTTCAATATTCCCTTGATTGAGTTGAACTCCACCTGGAAATATTTTGACAGGAAAATATATATTGCTGATAATAAAAGTCGCGTACTCGGATTTCCGGCAAAAATCGGGGGAGCGATCGGCGTTTCAGCCGGCAGGCGGCCCGACTGGAACATCGAAGCCGCGGTTTCGGATATCCCGCTGGCGGAGCTTGTTGCGACACTTCCCTGGGCGGTTCGGTATGGATACGCTATCCCTGATATTACGGGCATGGCAAGTGTGACGGCGAGATTCGACGGCCGAGATCCGGGTGTGCTCGTTAACTGTTCGGCACAGATCGCGCGCCGCTCGGGAAAAATTGCGACCTCGGCCGTGATGCTGCGGTATCGTCACGAAGGCGGCCAGACGGACCGGTGGGATCTCGAAACGGTTTGGACGGCCGAAACTGCTGTGCCGAAAGGCTTTTCCGGCATAACCGTCGATCGCGTGCGGATCGGCAGAATGCTGAATTCGCCGGTCACAGTGAATTTTAAAGCCCATGGTGCGCAGCCGACCAGGCTCGAAGCACGTCTGGGAGTTTCATCCGCCGACGGCGAAACGTGGCAGTTTTCCGGTCATCTCGATGGGAACACCTGGAGTGACGTTGTCGCCGGTCCTGACAACGTTCCTTCTACGTTCCCTCATGACCTCGATCTGCCGGGCTTTCTGCTTCCGGAAATGTAGTGTCTGGACTCGATTCGCTCTTCCGGAATCTTCTGATAAAAGGTTAGCTTGGAACGTTCGCTCTCGATGGCAAGCCGCGAAGCCCGGATTGTTACGACGACGCCCTGGTTAAATGTATTTGCCGATATTGTAGAGCTTGATTCCTCGAGCATCACCAGCGCGAGATCCGCTTTTTTGATCTCGAGTTTGGTGACCTGCTCGCGAAGACTTTTAGCTCTGTGGGCAAGGCTGGTTATCAGAGCTTCAGCCTTGTTCTGCGGCAGTTTGTCCGGATGCGCACTGACGAAGTGCAGATTCTTTTCCGTTTCGGCAAGCTGACGCCTGATGTCTTCAAGGATCTTTACGACCAGATTCAGGCGATTGAGCGCGGTGTGGGAGACTCCGCAGGAAACGTAGGTTTTGAGACCGACGCTGTTTCCCATTTCACCGGCCGTAATTGAGTGGAAGGCAATGAGTTCCCCTCCGATCAGTGCTTTTTCTACGACAACCTGCCCGTTTGCGAGAATGCGGCAGTTCAAGGCTGATCTGAGAAACACATCTCCCTGGACCGTCAACCTGGCACTCTCCGCATACAGAGCACGCATATTCCCGAAGACCTTCACTTCCTGACTGTCGTCGCATTCAGGTCCGGAGCCGAGAATTCCCTTTCCAACGTCAAGGTCCCCGCCAACGACAATGCGCGTTCCGGCTTCGATCAGGCCGTCAACGCGCAGATTGCCTGTCACGATGACCGAAAAGCCGAACGGGATTGTCCCGTGAATGATTACGGAGCCCTTGAAGCTGATATTCCCCGTTTCGAAATTGATGTTTCCGGGAATGACCAGCACCGGGGCGACATGGGCCGTTACCGAGTGAAAGCCTGTTTCAACCGTGAGCTGACCCTCACAGGTCGCGGTGACGATCTCCTGCTCCCCGACCTGAGTGATCGCGACATTTCGTCCCGGTATGATGCGTTTGTCCCGGCCGGGTTTCGCGGGAATGGGTTTTCCAAAAACCGAGTGGCCCTGCTCGCCTTTCGTTGGAAGCTGCTTTGTCAGCAGTATTTCATCCGTTGACACACTGCGCAGAAGATCGCGTGTTTTGAAATCGAGGGTTCCATCCGGCCGGACCAGATGCTCCATGGATGGGCGCGGAACGAGAACTTCGATTTGCGCCTCCCTCCCGTCGATTGGATAAATGCCTGATGCTATACTACGTGGCGGCAGCAGCATGCGCTTCGTGACGATCCGGGGAAGTTCGATAGTGAGAAACGCCTCGTCAAGCCCAAAGGAAAACGTATCCGCGAGGCATTTCGCAATGATCTCAACCGATCTTTTTTCATCGAACCACAGGGGATACTTTTCAATCGAAAAGTAGGCTTCCGTTTCGAGCAGATTGACGGACAACGTCATGGAAAAACCGGGAAGAAGTTCGGCGGCGAATCTCCCCGGTTCCGTCAGTTTGCGTCGATCTGTCGTCAAGAGTGTATCACCCTGCGCGTGGACGTCCGTTCAGACCGACCCTGCGTTCGACATCGGCAATGCTCACGCCCTGACTGGACAGGAACCGTTCGAACCACGCCGTGTCAACGCTGAACGAGCGAAGCTCCCCTCGGAATGCGATGACAAGCTGTTCAAGCTCGACGAGGTCCCCGACCCGCAGTTTCGGCTTCTGCTGTCCGGCACTCAGGGTGCGGAGGTTGTCGAGGGCCGAGCGGATGGCGCTGGCGAACTCATACCGGGTGACCTTTGAAACATCGTAGAACGGCATGCCGGGCAGCAGGCCCTTCGAGATGACGTGTTTCAGAGATTTGAATGTCCAGTGGCCACTGGGAACATACACGAAACCGGTTCCGGCGGGAGTGGCTGAAGACGTCGGCTGACCGGTGATGGCGGCAGCTTTTGGCATGGCAGCCCTGCCGTCAGCGAGTGGAATATAGAATGCCGCATCAGCTTCGGCCGCGCGGGGTTTCGCGTATGAAGTGCGTCGGGACTGGCGCTCGTTTTGAGTGATGAATTGCCAGGAGTAGCGGGCGGAAAGCTGTTCGCCGACCTGACTTTTGATCTTGTCACTGATAAGAACTTTGTACTGCGTTTCTGCTTCCAGCGGAGAAGCGGGAATGAAGATCGCCCGGTTCTTGCGCGCATCGTAGGATACGCGGCCTTCCACCCGCTCCTGGTGGCCGAAGACGGAGATGTTGATCGGATTCACCGTATTCTGCTGGGCGGGCTCACTGAAATGAATGATGATCCTGGCATTGCGGGCAACCTGCTCGGCATTCGCCGCAGGCAGAATCCCCGTAACCTTGAACGTGGAAAGAGCTTCACGCGGTGCTCTGCGGACAACGGCCCGGGTGGCCTGGGTCGGCGCAGGCGCGTTCCAGTCGGCGTCTGCTTCCATGCTCGATGCATTGCCGGAGGGATCTGCCGATCCGGCCTCATCGTCAAGCACTTCGAGCTCGCGGGACTCCTGTGCCGGCTCTCTCAGGGCGGGGCGGGCCTGCTGCGCCGTTGTCCGCCGCATGCCAGGCGCATTTTTTCTCGACGATGAAGAAGGGGTTGCGGCGAATGCTTCGGGCATAGCCGGGGCTGCGGCGGGGGAGGTTGTCGCAAATGTTGCTGCAAGGCCGTTCTGAAGGGGGCGGCCGGTGATGTCGGTAATACCCTGGGTGATGATGACGCGGTATGAGCGGTTCGCATCAAGCACGCCGACCGGTGTCAGCATGGCGCGCTTCTGGCCGCTTAGATACTGAATCTTCGCAGGCACGGGGCCGAAATCATCCTCGACCCTGAACGTGAACTCGTTGAGCGTTTCCGGGCGGATTTCCTGGTTGAATGCGACCGTGACGGGTTGGCTGAGATTCGTGACCATCGCGCCGTTCTGGGGAGACATTCCAACCAGCTTCAGGGGGATTGCGGACTGGACCGGGGCAGCGGAAAACGCGTCGGGAGCGTCGAAGGGAGTCGTGTTCACGAGTCCCTGACGCCGTGCAGGGGCAGAAACCGGAAGGGCCGCATCGCTCGGGACTTCCTCGAGGACATTGGCGGGCACTTCCACATCTGACGAGCCGGCCCCGCCGATTTTAAAGGGAATAACGGTATTTTTTGGCAGCCTGGCACCGGAGCTTCCGGAGAGGGTTTGATTGATGGCGATTCCATAATCGTTTCCCATGCGCAGAGGCTGACGGGGAACAAGCGTCAGCGTCTTCAGGTCACGCGAGAGTCTGTAATCGACGCCGACCGCTTCACGATTGCACATCAGCTTTACCGGCGCAT
>Ga0079303_10000234_pt1 | contig 12894 bp, 11 predicted proteins | sample Methanogen_OWC_FD_77073 | JGI IMG/M metagenome (GOLD analysis project Ga0079303, IMG submission 77073) | Enriched soil microbial communities from Old Woman Creek wetland in Ohio, USA - Methanogen_OWC | ecosystem: Environmental > Terrestrial > Soil > Wetlands | place: USA: Ohio | collected...
GATGGTGGCGAAGATGGACATGTAGTCGGCCAGACCGCCGTTGGTGATCCAGTACTTGGTCCCGTTGAGGATGTAGTCCTCGCCGTCGCGCCGGGCGAGGCAGCGGATGCCGGAGACGTCCGAACCCATGGTGGGCTCGGAAGTGGCAAAGCAGATGAGCCTGAAGTTGCGGGCGATCTCGGTGAAGTACTTTTTCTTGAGAGCGGCGTTGGTCGACAGCCGCAGGGGTTCGGTCCCGAGGGAGTTGTCGAAGATGGAGGTGGCCAGCCCTGCGCAGGCCGCGGCCAACTCCTCGGTGATCAGGACGTTGTCCACCAGGCCGCAGCCCCGGCCGCCGTACTCCCGAGGGATGTCGGCGTTCATGATGCCCGCCTCCCAAGCCTTGCGCAGGACGGGAAGCGGCGTGTCGTCGACCGCATCGTAATGCCAGGCGACGGGCAGGATTTCCTTCAACGCGAACGCGCGCGCTTTTTTCTGGAGTGCGACCTGTTCGGGGGTCAGGTGAAAACCGAGCATGGCGGTTACCTCCGGCCGTGGGATGGGAAAAATCTGCGTCGATCTATACCGAATGGGCAGGCGCAACGCAAGGCCGGCATGCGGCGCGGTCTTCACGATGGACAACCGCCCATGGTCGTGCTACACACTCGCGCGCTTTTCACTTCGGCAGGGAGCGGGCGGGCTGCCGTGCGCGGGTTCGTTGAACGGGTGGTTGCGGCTTGCCGCGGCGGGCGCCCCGCTCCGCTTCTGCGTGAGATGTTGGGGTTGGCATGTCCGATTGCCGGAGTAATAACCCTGACCGATGGGGCTGTTTCATGCTCGGCACCTACATCAAACTCCTGTTGATGGCCCTTTTCTGGGGCGGGACCTTCATCGCCGGCCGCAGACTGGCGCAGGAGGTCGGGCCCTTTTCCGGGGCCTTCCTGCGTTTCCTCGTCGCCTCGGTCTTTCTGGCGGCGATGACGCTGCGGGCCGAAAAGAGGCTTCCCGTGCCGAAACGGGGCCATCTCATCCCGCTTTTCCTCATGGGCATGACCGGGATTTTCTTGTACAACGTGTTTTTCCTGAAGGGGCTCAAGCTGATCGAGGCCGGCCGGGCCTCGATCATCATCGCCAACAACCCGATCTTCATCGCGATCATGTCCGCCCTGGTTTTTCACGACCGCCTCAACCTGCTGAAAGTGGCCGGCATCCTGATTTCCGTCAGCGGCGCCGTCACCGTGATCACGCACGGCGAGTTTCTGTCGGGGCTGGGGGGCGGCCTGGGGTGGGGGGAGGTGTTCATTTTCGGCTGTGTGGCCAGCTGGGTCTCCTATTCCCTGCTCGGCAAGTCCGTGATGTCCGACCTGTCGCCGCTGGCGGCCGTGACCTACAGTTCGGTGATCGGCGCGGTGTGCCTTTTCCCGCCGGCGGTGATGGAGGGCCTATGGGATTCCGGGGGCTATTCGCTTGCCGCATGGGCCAGCGTCTTTTACCTGGGCTTTTTTGGGACCGTGCTCGGCTTTGTCTGGTACTACGAAGGGATAAAGCGTATCGGGCCGGTGCGGGCGGGGCTTTTCATCAACTTCGTGCCCATCAGCGCCGTTTTCCTGGCGTTTCTGATCCTGGGCGAGCCGCTCACGCTGTCCCTTTTGATCGGCGCCTTTCTGGTCTCCTCCGGGGTTTACCTGACGACCCTCGGGTCCCATCGTGCATGAGCCGCTTTTGAGCAGACGACACGGGCCGCGACAGACTTGCCCCCCCGCCCTTTGCATTTGAAGCGCCTGCATTATATTGTCCCACTGCGTCACCACCCAAGTTCATTTCAGGAGGATGAATTCCATGACCTTGAAAGATTACTTCGAAGAGAAAAAAGGCACGGGGGTCCTGGCGACGGCCGACAGCACCGGCAAGGTGGACGCGGCCATCTACTCCCGTCCGCATTTCATGGAGGACGGCAGCATCGCCTTCATCATGCGCGACCGCCTGACCCACCACAACCTCCAGTCCAACCCCAACGCCACTTTTCTCTTCATCGAGAAGGGGCCCGGCTACGAGGGCAAACGGCTGTTTTTGAAAAAGGTGCGCGAAGAGCAGAACCCGGAGCTCATCAAAAAAATCAAGCGCCGCAAGTACACCGACGACAGCGAGGAGCCCAGGTTCCTGGTTTTTTTCAAACTGGAAAAAGAGCTGCCGCTGATCGGGGGCGGCCCCGGGTGAAACGAAAGGCTGCCGCCGACCGGCGGCCGTGACGAGATGGAAGACCCTGAAGGCATCCGGCGGGTGTTGCGGGAGCTTCTGAGCACTCAGAGGCTCGCCGTGCTTTCGACCCACACCGGCGGCCAGCCTTACTCCAGCCTGGTGGCGTTCGCCTGCTCAGACGATCTGCGTTTTCTGCACTTCGTCACCCCCCGCACCACCCGCAAGTTCAGCAACCTGCAGCACGACGGCCGGGTGGCGCTGCTCGTCACCAGCAGCGCCAACCAGGAGGTCGATTTCCACGAGGCCATGGCGGTGACCGTCGTGGGCAGCGCCGGGGAAATTCCCGGCCCGGAAAAAGAGGCGGCCCTTGAGCGCTACCTGGGGAAACACCCCTACCTCGAGGCGTTCGCCCGCTCCCCGACCTGCGCGTTCGTGCAGGTCCATGCCCGCACGTACATCCTGGTGAAGAATTTTCAACATGTCATGGAGCTTCATCTGGAGCCATGAACCTGATCCTCTCGGCCCATGAGATCGGCGCCTCCGACCTGCCCCGCGTGGGCGGCAAGGCGCTCGCGCTGGCCGCGCTCTCCCGGGCCGGCTTCCGCATTCCCGATTTTCTGTGCGTGACCGCCGAGGCATACAACGCCTTCCTGGACGGCGCGGGCCTGCGGGAGCGCATTCTGCTTGAATTGCACCGCAAGGACTTCAAGGAGATGCGCTGGGAGGAGATCTGGGACTGCGCGACGCGCATCCGCAACCTGTTTCTCCGCAAGCCCCTGCCGCCCGGCCTGGCCGCCGCCCTTCACGCCGCCGCGGCCGACCGGTTCGGCGGACGGGCCGTCGTCGTGCGCTCATCCGCACCGGATGAAGACGCCCAAGGGTCCTCCTTTGCGGGCCTGCACGAATCGTTTGTCAACATCCGCGGCGCGGAAGCCGTCGTGGAGCACATCCGCCGGGTCTGGGCCTCCCTTTGGTCGGATGCGGCCCTGCTGTATCGGCAGGAACTGGGCCTGGATGCCGGGCGGAGCACCATGGCGGTGGTGGTGCAGGAGCTGGTTGCCGGCCGGGCCTCCGGCGTCTGCTTTTCGCAGAGCCCCACCGAACCATCCCAGGCGCTCGTTGAATCCGTCCACGGGCTCAACCAGGGGCTGGTCGACGGGGACGTGGAGCCTGACCGCTGGGTCATCGACCGCGATGTCGGCAGGCTCCTGGGCCACACGCCGGCCCCCCGAACCCGGCAGATGTCGGCAGCGGACGACGGCGTTGAAATGGCCGTTCTGCCGGCCGAGATCGGCAGCCGACCGCCGCTCACCGCCGAGGAGGTTCGGGCGGTCTATGAGCTCGGCCTCAAGGCCGAGGCGTATTTCGGGGCGCCCCAGGACGTGGAGTGGACCCTGCGCGGCGGGAAGCTGTACCTCCTGCAGTCGCGGCCCGTCACCACGCGGGCGCAGGCGCCCGCCGGCGATCAGCGCGCCTGGTACCTGAGCCTGCACCGCAGCTTCGAAAACCTCAAGGCGCTCCGGAAAAAAATCGAGGGCGAGCAGGTCCCCGCCATGATCCGCGACGCCGAAGCGCTTGCCGGCATCGACCTCGGTGGGCTGCCCGACCGCGAGCTCGCCGCCGAGATCCGCCGGCGCTGGGACGTCAACCACGCCTGGGTCAATGTCTACTGGGCCGATTTCATCCCCTTCGCGCACGGCATCCGCCTGTTCGGGCAGGTGTACAACGACCGGATCAAGCCCGACGACCCTTACGAGTTCGTGAGCCTGTTGACCCACACCGGCCTGGCGAGCCTGGAACGCAACCGGCGGCTCGAGGCGCTCGCCGACCAGGTGCGGCGCCGGCCCGATCTGGCCGACTGCCTGCGGGCGGGCGACTGCCCGGAAAAGGCGCCCGAATTCCGTCAATCGCTGGAGGGTTTCATCGAGCGCTTCGGCGACCTGTCCTGCAGCGTGACCGGCGGCACCCAGTGCGAGGGGGCCACCCGGCCGCTGGCCAAGATCCTGCTGGAGATGGCCGCCCGGCCGCAGACCCCTGCCGGCGCTGAAAAACGGGCCGACGTCGGGGAACTCACCCGGCGCTTTCTGGGTTCCTTCCCGGAGAGCCGGCGCGGGGAAGCCCTGGAACTCCTCGACCTGGCCCGGGCGAGCTACCGGCTGCGCGACGACGACAACATTCTCCTGGGCCGAATCGAGTCCCAGCTGGCGGCGGCCGTTGCCGAGGGCCGGCGGCGGCTGGGTTCGGGCGGGGCGGCAGGAGGGGACCCCGAGGCGCTGAGAGCGGTGTTGGAAAATCTGGACTTCGGCGGCCGGATGCACCCGGCCGGCCCACCGGAGCTTTCGAAGGGCGACCGGGTCCGACCCCGTCAGCTCACCGGCCAGCCGGCCGGTCCGGGGGTGGCCAAGGGCAAAGCCCGGGTGGTGCGGCGGCACGCGGATCTCGAGGATTTCTCCCATGGCGAGGTCCTGGTGTGCGATGCCGTCGACCCCAACATGACCTTCGTGGTGCCGCTGGCCGCGGCGGTGGTGGAGCGCCGCGGCGGCATGCTGATCCACGGAGCGATCATCGCCAGGGAGTACGGCCTGCCCTGCGTCACCGGAATCCCCGAGGTCACCTCCCTGCTCCGGACCGGGGACCTGCTCACGGTGGACGGGTATCTGGGCATCGTCACCGTCGGGTCGGGCGAGCTTTGACGGGCGTCATCCCAGGGCGGCGTGGTGGGCTTCGGTCAGCCCCTTGAGCAGCAGGAAGGATCTGACCGCCACACAGAGGATCTCGTTGTCGCTGTGCGCGAGAAAGTCCTTGAGGTGGGGGTGAAGCGACAAGAGCCGGGCCTGCGCGAGTTTTTTCTCGGAATCGTCTTCGACCCGCGCGCAGGTCCCCTCGACCGTGAGCGCCCGGGCCTGGGAGCGCGGGGCCTCCTCCCGGGTGTCGATCATGAGGCTCACGGCCGGGTTTTCGGCCAGGTTCCTGAATTTTTTCGTCGAACGGTGGGTCGCCATGTAGATCTCGGTGCCGTCTTCATTCGCGGCGTAGGCCATGAGCGAGCAGTAAGGCTTGCTCCCGGAAATGGTGGCCAGAACGCATATGTTTTTCTCTTTTACCAGTTGCTTCATTTCTGCCAGCATGGGGCGCCTCCTGAGTCGTAGGTGACAATGTCCCTTTTACCATTTTTGTGCTATCGATGGAACGCCCATCGTGGGGGCGCCCGCCGCCGACGGCCCGGCCCCTGACATCAGACCGGCCGACCGGCGACGGGTCGACCGACACATCTTTGGCAACCAAGGAGCCTTCGCATGGAAAACCGGATTCGGATCGGAGTCAGCGCGTGCCTTCTCGGCCAGCCGGTGCGCTTCGACGGCAGCCACAAGCACGACCGGTACCTCACGGGTACGCTCGGGGAATACCTGGACTTCGTGCCGGTGTGCCCCGAGGTGGAGGCCGGCTTCCCCATACCCCGCGAAAGCTTCCGGCTGGTGGGCGACCCTGAGAACCCGCGCTTCATGACCACCCGCACCCAGGTGGACCACACGGAGCGCATGGCCGCCTGGGCCGAAAAACGCGTCCGCGAGCTCGAGAAGGAGAACCTGTGCGGGTTCATCTTCAAAAGCGACTCCCCCAGCAGCGGCCTGGAGCGGGTCAAGGTCTACAACGCCAAGGGCATGGCGGAAAAGAAAGGCGTCGGCATGTTCGCCCGGGCGTTCACGCGGCACTTCCCCCTGCTGCCGGTGGAAGAGGAGGGCCGTCTGAACGACGCCAAGCTCAGGGAGACCTTCATCGAGCAGATTTTCACCCTGAAGCGCTGGCGCGAGACGCTGGCCCCGGCTGCGGACATGAAACACCTGGTCGATTTCCACACCCGGCACAAGCTGCTCGTCATGGCGCACAGCCCGGCGCACGCCAAGCTCATGGGAAAGCTGGTCGCCGAGGGCAAGCGCACGCCGATCCGGGAGGTCTACACCGAATACGAGCGGCTGCTCATCGAAGCCCTGCGGCTGAAGACCACCCTCAAGAAAAACATGAACGTCCTGCAGCACATCATGGGCTATTTCAAGCGGCAGCTCACCTCCGACGAAAAGCAGGAGCTGCTGGAAGTCCTGGACCAGTACCGCAAAGAGTACCTCCCGCTGGTCGTGCCCGTCACCCTGTTGAACCATTACGTACGCAAGTACGACCAGCCGTACCTCAAGCAGCAGGTGTACCTGAACCCGCACCCGGTGGCGCTGAAGCTGAGAAATCATGCCTGAGACGGAGCGTGCCGAATGACCGATATTTATCTTGGGCCCAGGCGGTACGTGCAGCGCCCCGGGGCCCTGGCCGACGCGGGCGCGGAATTGAAGACGTTCGGCCGACGGCCGCTGATCCTGGCGGACGACATCGTCGGCGCGATCCTCCGCCCCGTTCTGGAGGAGCCGCTTCGGGCGGCCGGCCTGGCGCCTCTCTACGTGCGCTTCGGCGTGGAATGCAGCCCGGCTGAAATCGGGAGGGTTTCCGAGATCGGCCGAGCCGAAAAGACGGATGTGATCGTGGGGACGGGCGGGGGCAAGGCCATCGACACGGCCCGGTCGGTCGCCGGGCGGCTTGACCTTCCCCTGGTGACGCTGCCCACCAGCGCCGCCACCTGTTCGGCCGCCTCCACGGTGTCGGTCCTCTATGAAAACGGCATCCGTACGGACACCATCCACGGCCAAGCCGCCGAACTGGTCCTGGTCGACTCGGCGATCGTTGCCGCAGCTCCCTCCCGGCTGCTCGCCGCCGGCATGGGCGACACCCTGGCCAAATGGTACGAGGGCAAACCGACCTACGACCGGACGCCCGACCCGCCGCCGTCGCTGGAAGCGGCCCTGGCCCTTTCGACCCAGGTCAAGGAAACCATTTTCAAAAACGGCCTGGACGCCCAGCAGGACGCGGCCGGCGGAAAAAATTCCCCTGCCCTGGAGAAGGTGATCGAGGCCAATATTTTGATGGCGGGGGTCATCGGCGGCATCGGCGGCAATAGCTTCCGGGTGGCGCTGGCCCACGGCCTGCTTTACGGCATGACCGTCCTTCCGCAGATCCGCCGCCTCCTCCACGGGGAGGTGGTGTCCTACGGCCTCGTGGTCCAGTCCTGCCTCGAAGGAAACGAAACGGAACTGAGACGGCTGATCCCCTTTTTTTCCAAGCTGGGGCTGCCGCTGACCCTGGCGGAGTTGGGGATTCACGGCGTGGAGGAGCCGCTTTTCAGGGAAGGGCTGCGCCGGACCTGCGCCAAGGGAAGCTCGGCTCACAACCTTTCCCTCCCGGTGGACGAGAAGGTTCTTCTGCAAGCGATCCGGGAAGCGGAGCAGCGGGTCAGGGAAACGAAAAAATGAGCGCGACCGCCCCCATCCTCGTCACCGGCGCCACCGGCTATGTCGGCGGGCGCCTGATCCCGGCCCTGCTGCAGGCAGGCCATCGCGTGCGGGCCATGGGCCGGTCCGTCGAAAAGCTGGCCGTCCGGCCGTGGGCCCGCCACCCCAACGTGGAACTGGTCCAAGGCGACGCGCTCGATGCCGCTTCCCTCGAGGCGGCCGCCGCCGGCTGCGGCGTCGCCTATTACCTGGTGCACTCGATGATCGCCCAGAAGGGCCGGTTTGCCGCGGCCGACCGCGCCGCGGCCCGCAACCTGGTGGCGGCGGCAGAGGCCGCGGGCCTCCAGCGCATCATCTACCTGGGCGGGCTGGCCGAAGCGAAGCACGGGCGCCTGAGCGAACACCTCGCCTCGCGCATCGAAGTGGCCAAGGTCCTGCAGTCCGGCCGGGTGCCCGCCACGGACCTGCGGGCGCCCATGATCGTCGGCTCGGGCAGCGCCTCCTTTGAAATCATGCGCTACCTGGTCGAGCATCTCCCGGTCATGACCACGCCCCGCTGGGTGCGATCCCTGAACCAGCCGATCGCGATCAGCAACGTCATCGGGTATCTGGCCGGCTGCCTGGAGCACCCGGAGACCACCGGGCAGACCTACGACATCGGCGGGCCCGACATTTTGACCTATCAGCGGCTGCTCGAGATCTACGCCGAGGAGGCCGGGCTGCGGAAGCGGGTCATCATCCCGGTGCCGGTGCTGACGCCGACCCTGAGCGCTTACTGGATCCGATTCGTCAGCCCGGTGCCGACCGCGATCGCGCTGCCGCTGACCGAGGGGTTGACCAGCGATGCCGTTTGCCGCGACGAGCGCATCCGCGGGATCATCCCGCAGCGGCTGCTCACCTGCCGGGAGGCCATCCGCACCGCCCTGCAGCGGGTCAAGCAGGAGCGATTGGACACCTGCTGGTCGGAGAGCGGCGCGCTTCTGCCCTTTGAGTGGCCCTATCGCGGAGACGCAGACTACGCCGGCGGGACGCGCTTCGTTGCCGCTTATCGGGTCGTCGCCGCCGCCGCGGCCGAGGACCTCTGGCGGCATGTCCGCCGGATCGGCGGGAAGAACGGGTATTGGTACGCCGACACGCTCTGGCGCCTGCGGGGGTTGATCGACCGCCTTTTGGGCGGCCGGGGCATCCAGGCCGCCCGGCCGCATGGGGATGCGCTGCGGGAGGGGGACACCCTGGACTTCTGGCGGGTGCTGGAGGTGGAAGCGCCGCGCCATCTGCAACTCCTGTCGGAGATGAGGGCCCCGGGCGACGCGCTGCTCGATTTTACGATCGTCCCGCTCGGCGAAAAGCGCTGCGAGCTCCAGCTGATTTCGCGCTTCCTCCCGCGCGGACTGGCCGGCATTTTCTACTGGTACGCATTTTTTGTTTTTCATCACGTCATTTTCCGCGGCATGCTGGCGGGGATCCTCCGCGCCGCCGGCGCCCCTCTGACCAGGGGACCGGAGCGCTGGCCGCCGCCGGAGAAGGACGCCTGTTTCCTGCCGAAGCACTGAATGGGCCCGACCATGAAGGCACCGCTTTTCGCGTTGCCTTTTTTGTTTGGTTTTGCCAGAATACCCGCCAGCGGATTTTCACCCACCCGTGCCGGTTGCCACACGCTCCTATGAAGCTTTACGACCTGACACGAACCCAGCATCTGCCGATCACGCGCGAGCAGGCGTGGCAGTTTTTCACCGAACCCTACAACCTTCTCGAAATAACGCCCGAGTGGCTCGACTTCCGGATCGTGAGCGGTTCGGGGTCCAGGCTCTACCCGGGGATGATCATCTCGTTCCGCGTCACGCCGGTTTTCCGTCTCACGTGCCTGTGGGTCACCGAAATCACGCAGGTGGACGCCCCGCACTTTTTTGTCGACGAGATGCGCTTCGGCCCCTACCGCTTCTGGCATCACCAGCACCGGTTCACCGCGAACGCCGACGGCGTCACCGTGGAGGACATCATCCATTACGCCGTCAAAGGGGGGCCGGTCGGCCGCCTTCTCAACCGTTTTCTGGTCAGGCCCAAGCTGAACGAAATATTTTCGTTCCGAAGCCGGACGCTGTCCACGCTGTTTAAACCCGAAACGTTGCAGACAGGAGCCCGCCCATGAAAATCGTTTGTGCACTGGCCGTCGTCGGATCCGTCTTTCTGCACCTGGGGTCGAGCGCTGCCGCCGAGGTGAAGGTGAGCGAGGCCACCCAGGCCTGCATCGAGTGCCACCGCGTCGTTCACCCGGGCATCGTCGAGGGGTGGCAGCGCAGCCGCCACTCCCGGATGACGCCCGCCGATGCCATGGCCGTGAAGGGCCTTGGGCTCAAGGTCTCCAGCCCATCGGTGCCGGAGGAGCTGCAGGGCGTTGCGGTCGGATGCGCCGAGTGCCACACCCTGCGGCCCAAGGAACACGCCGACACCTTCGAGCACAACGGCTACGACATCCACATCGTGGTCAGCCCGGGCGACTGCCGCACCTGCCACGCCCAGGAGGCGGAGCAGTACTCGAAGAACATCATGGCCCACGCCTACAAAAACCTCGCCGGCAACAAGGTGTTCAACGATCTGGAGCACACCATTCTCGGCGGCATTCAACGCAAGGGCGGCAGGATCGCCATCCAACCGGCCCTTCCGGCCACCCAGGCGGAGGCCTGCTACTACTGCCACGGGACCCGGCTGAAGGTCGCGGGCAAGGAGACCCGCAACACCGAGCTGGCCGGCGAGCTCGAGTTCCCGAAGATCGAGGGCTGGCCGAACCAGGGGGTGGGCCGCGTCAACCTCGACGGCACCCTGGGCTCCTGCGCCGCCTGCCACACCCGGCACCAGTTTTCGATCGAAATGGCTCGCAAACCTTACACGTGCAAGGAGTGCCACGTCGGGCCGGACGTTCCCGTGAACAAGGTCTACGAGGCGAGCAAGCACGGCAACATCTTTTCGACCCACAACAAGGACTGGGAGTTCAAGGCGGTGCCCTGGACCATCGGCAAGGACTTCACGGCGCCGACCTGCGCCGCCTGCCACGTCAGCCTGGTGGTGAACACCGAAGGCGACGTGGTGGCCCGGCGCTCGCATCAGATGAACGACCGCCTGCCCTGGCGGATGTTCGGGCTGGTGTATGCGCACCCCCACCCGCGCGAGCCGGACACCACCATCATCCGCAACAAGACCGGGCAGCCGCTGCCGACCGATTTCGACGGCGGGTTTGCGACCAAATACCTGATCGACCCGGCGGAGATGGACCGGCGCCGCCAGGCGCTCCAGGCCGTGTGCCTGGGCTGCCACGGGACGTCCTGGGTGAACGGCCAGTGGGCGCGCTTCGAAAACACGCTCCGCGAGACCAACGCCAAGACCCTGACGGCGACGCAGCTGTTGATGGACGTCTGGGCGGCGGGGTACGCCACCGGCCCGGCCAAGGGCGGCAGCCCCTTCGACGAGGGGGTCGAGCGCCGCTGGGCCGACACCTGGCTGATCTACGCCAACACCATCCGTTTTGCCTCGGCCATGGGCTGCGGCGGCGACTACGGGGTGTTCGCCGACGGCCGCTACCAGCTCAACAAGGCCATCATGGACCTGCACGACTGGCTGGAGTTGCGCAAACAAATGCAGCCCTCAAGAAAACCGTGAACAGAGTATGATGCCCTGCCAGCTAAAGAAAACCCTATTCACCGCAGAGGAACAGAGGACCAGGGAAAGCCGCCTTTTTGAACCGCCGTGAGAGGCGGCGGTTCAAAAAACCGCTCGCCCTGCGGGCAGCTCCGGAATAACTCCCCGCCCAGCGGGTGAATGTTTTTCGCTTTCCGGCCTCTCACCGGCAAGTGAAAAGATCGAACCCTCAGCGCTTTCTGTGCCTCTGCGGTGGACTTTCTTTTGATTGCTATAGGATATCATCATGGCATTTTCCGGTATTCAAGACACGCGCATCAAGCTCCTAAACGACCGTCCGGTCGTTCAAGGGCGCTATGTTCTCTACTGGATGCAGCAGTCCCAGCGCGCGGAGATGAACCATGCGCTGGAATATGCCGTTCAGGAGGCGAACCGGCTGGGGCGGGGGGTGGTGGTGGCCTTCGGGCTCACGGACGATTACCCCGAGGCCAACCTGCGGCACTACACCTTCATGCTCGAGGGCTTGAAAGAGACCGAGCAGGCGCTGGGCCGGCGCGGCATCCGGATGGTCGTGAGGCGCGGCTCCCCGCCGGAGGTTGCCCTGGCGCTGGGGCGCGAGGCCTGTCTCATTGTCTGCGACTGCGGCTACCTCCGGCATCAGAGGCAATGGCGGCAAGCCGCGGCGCAAAAGGCCGCCTGCCGGGTGGTTCAGGTTGAAAGCGACCTGATCGTGCCGGTGGAGACCGCTTCCGCCAAGGCGCAGATCGGCGCCCGCACCCTCCGGCCGAGGATCCACCGGCAGCTGGGCGAATACCTCCAAACGGTTTCCCCCGCGCCCGTGGGCACCCCGACGGTCAAGCTCAGGATCGATGGGCTCTCCATCGCCGACACGGCAGCGGTGCTCAAGGCCCTCCGGATCGACCGCAGCGTCTCCCCCGTCTCGGGGAGGTTCAAAGGAGGGGCCTCCGAGGCCAAACGGCGTTTGGCCGAGTTCGTCAAAAACCGGCTGCCGCGGTACGATCGGAACCACAACCAGCCCCAGACCGACGACACCTCGCACATGAGCCCCTATCTGCACTTCGGGCAGATCTCCCCGCTTTACATGGCCCTCGAAATCATGAAGGCGCCCGGGCCGAAAGCGGCCAAGGACGCATTCCTCGAGGAAATGATCGTGCGGCGGGAGCTGGCCTGCAACTTCACGCACTACACCCCGGCGTACGATTCGTTCGGCTGCATCCCGGGCTGGGCGCAGGCGAGCCTGGCCGAGCACCGCCGCGACCGGCGCCCGTATCTGTATTCGGCGGAGCAGTTCGAAAATGCGGCCACCCACGACCCCTACTGGAACGCCGCCATGCGCGAGATGGCCTGCACCGGCTTCATGCACACCTACATGCGCATGTACTGGGGAAAAAAGATCCTGGAGTGGTCCCGGACACCGGAGGAGGGCTTCGCGGCGACCCTGGCGCTGAACAACAAATACTTCATCGACGGCCGCGACCCCAACTCCTACACCGGGGTGGCCTGGGTCTACGGGGTCCACGACCGGGCCTGGCCGCAGCGGGCCGTCTTCGGCAAGGTCCGCACCATGATGGCCTCGGGGCTGGAGCGCAAGTGCGACATCCAGGGATACGTGAAAAAGGTGGACGCGCTCTGCAGTTCCAGTAGGCAGCTTTATTAATCCGACTATTAAACAGGTTATACTTCAGCCGCTGTCGGGCGGAGCGGGGTGCCCGCCGCGGCGAGCCGCAACCAC
>Ga0079303_10000235_pt1 | contig 12800 bp, 15 predicted proteins | sample Methanogen_OWC_FD_77073 | JGI IMG/M metagenome (GOLD analysis project Ga0079303, IMG submission 77073) | Enriched soil microbial communities from Old Woman Creek wetland in Ohio, USA - Methanogen_OWC | ecosystem: Environmental > Terrestrial > Soil > Wetlands | place: USA: Ohio | collected...
CATATCATAGTCACCGGTATATTTTTGAATTCCACACACGAGACCGTATCCGTCGAGCTTCTCACGGCTGTGGTTGACAACATTGAAGGTATCGGGCCGGTCAAACTCGAAAACCGGTTCGGGAATCGGCGAAGCCTTCTTGATGATCACCTTCGGGGCCGGAGCCATAAATGCCGGTTTTTCAGCCTTCGTGGGCTTGGCGACAGGCTTGGTGACAGGCTTGGCAACCTTGACAGGTTTTGCAGCCAGAATCGGCTTCACAGAGGCCTTTGCAGGCTTAACAACCTGTTTGGCAGGCGTCAGTGGCTTGACGGCCTTTTTCACCTTGGCCGATTTGAGAGGCTTGATTGCCTTGGCTGCTTTTGCAGCTTTCACCGCGACAACCGGCTTTACCGCTTTAACGCTCCTGACGGCGGTCGTCTTCACCGGTTTCACAACCGATTCTACCGTCTTGACGACGGTCGGTTTCTTCGCGGCGGACATGGCTTTAACCGCCCTGACAGCTGGCTTGACAATCTTCACCGAGGTTTTTCCCGCCGGTCCGGTCAGTTTGACCGGCTTCACGATTTTGACGGCGCTTTTGACGGCAGTTTTTACAGGCTTTGCGGTCCTGGCCGGCTTCGCGGCGGATTTTACGACTTTCTTCATGCCTTCTTACCTCCCGAGGCGACGTCCATGACAGCTTCGATGCGTTTGACGTAACCGGTACAGCGGCAGAGATTCCCGTCAAGAGCTTCCCTGACATCGGATTCTGTCGGATGAGGATTCCGGTCGAGCAGCGCCTTGGCGGCAATAAGCGAGCCGGGATTACAGTATCCGCACTGGGTCGCGCCATGCTTCACAAAGGCCGACTGAAGCGGATGCGGGTTATCGGGAGTTCCCAGACCCTCGGTCGTGGTGATGGCCGCGCCTTCGCACTGGGCGGCGAAAAGCAGGCAGGAGTTCTTCGGACGGCCGTCGATGATGACGGCACAGGCCCCACAGGAGCCTTCGCCGCAGCCTTTTTTGATGCTCTTATACCCGTTCGCGCGCAGGAGATCCATGAGCAGTGTACGGGGATCGGTTTCGAACGAGCGCTTTTTCCCGTTGATCGTCATCGTGACGTTCATGTGTTTTTTCCCTTCCATCAGGAGAGAGCCTGGTGCAGCGCTTCATCAATGCAGCGGCGCACGAAGACCGGCAACACCTCTTCGCGATATTCGCGCGAGGCACGGAAATCGGTTGTCATATCGAGATCGCGGGCGGCGGCGGCAGCGGCGGCGGCAATGCGCTCCGGCGTCGGAACCATGTTCTCGAGCTCTTTTTCAGCCTCGGGCCGGCGCTGGGCTTTTTTGCATACCGCGTTCAGGGCAATGCGCGCTTCCTTGACCGTTTCACCCTGCATCGTGATACGGACAGCAACGGTGATCATCGCGAAATCATTGCTGGTCTTCGAAAATTTATGGAAGGCAACACCGGTTCCGAGACCGAATTCCGGCACCTGAAGCTCGACCAGAATTTCACCCTGGTCCATGTAGTGTCTGGGGCCGGTTTCAATGAGGTTTTTCACCGACACGGTGCGTTTGGGAACGCCACGCCGGCAGAGGGCCTGGGCATCGAGCGCCAGCAGAACCGGAGGCAGATCCGACCACGGGAAAAGAGCCATCAGATTACCGCCCGCAGTGATCGCATGGCGAAGCAGGGTCGAGCCAATCTTGCCCGAGGCCTCGCGCAGAAGCTGACCGGCCGGGCCTACCAGCATCGATGATTTGAAAATGTCCTGAACGGGTGTCATCGCACCGATCGCATAGCCTTCTTCCGTGCGACGAATGTAGGAAAGGTTCAGAGCGCCGAGATCGACCAGCCCCTCGATCGTCGTGTCGTTGACGGCCGCCACATGGGTTCCACCGGCAAGAACGGCGTTGCGGCGGTCCTTGGCGGCCAACAGAGCGCAGGCCTCTTCCACGGTCGCCGGACGATAAAACTGTGTGAGATTTTTCAGCATTCCCTTCTCCTGTGAAGTATTCACTGCCAATATGATTCAGTAGGTCAGATTATACTTATCACATCAATCTTTGTCATCAAATCCCCGTTCTCATGAAATGAATTACAAGCCGTCACCGCTTTACACGCGACGGCAGGTATCGGATAATGCTCGTATACCATCTCAAAGACCGGATCTGCCACGGTTCAAAGGAGTTGAACATGAAACGGTTTGCATTGACAGCGGCTCTGGGAGCATCGCTTCTTATCGGAGCCCCCGCTGTGTCGGAAGCAGGCAACATTCTCGGCAATCTGCTCAAGGTTTACCAGACGTACGAGCAGGTAAACATGATGCTCTGGCTGACAGGCGACACGAAAGCCGAAAAACGTGTCGGCCAGGAGATGAAATGGATCATCAATCTGACAAGCAAAAAGTACAAGGATCCGGAAGCCAACCGCTGGGTTAAATCGGTTTTCGAACGGGTCAAGCCGCAGTTCAGGGATCGCGGATTCGATTACAACATCACGGTTCTGAACGACAGTACCGTGAACGCCTTCGCCATTCCAGGCGGAAACATTTTCGTCTACAAGGGAATGCTCGATTTCGTCGGCTCTGACGATGAACTGGCAGCCGTGCTGGCGCACGAGATGGCCCATGCCGAGCGCCGCCACTCGCTGAAACAGCTGAGACAGAGCACCGCTTTTCAACTGCTGCTCCAGCAGGCTGTCAAAAGCGGCCGCGAAAGAGATACCTGGGGCCAGGTCGTCGGCGCCGTCACGATGTTGAAATTCTCCCGGGACGACGAGTATGAGGCAGATGAAATCGGACAGACCCGACTTGCCAAAGCCGGTTACAATCCCGTCGGACAGGTCGTTCTCTGGGAAAAGTTCGTCCAGAAGTTCGGCAAGGGCGAAAAGGGCATCATGCAGTATCTGAGCACGCACCCACCGTCCCAGGATCGTGTCGAACGCGCCAAAAGCCGCCTGGTTTCGCTCGCTCCGGGCAGTTCGGCCTCTCTCTCGTCGTCTCACGGGGTTCCCGCAGCGCAGGTGGCCGCAGCCGATCTGACACTGTCATTTAATATTCTTTCGGACATATCAGAAAATATACTTCAAAACAGCAGCTTCGAAACAGACTTGGCGAAGAAGGGCCTTCCTGACGCCTGGAAGGTCAAGGAAGGAAAAGCCGTTTTCGATACGGGTTCATCCGTGACCGGTCGCGGTTCTCTGTGCCTCAAGCCAGAATCTCACCTCAGGCCCGTCCGGGTCGTATCCGAACTGATAGCGGTCAATCCGGCTGAGAAGTATGAACTTTCAGGCTGGATGCGTTCAGGCGACGGAGCAGCAAAGGCAAGCATCGGAGCCGAGGTTTATGACAAGGCGAAGCGGCTGCGCGGGTTCATCTGGCCTGTTCTGTCAGGCGCTCTCGTTCCGGAGTCCTGGCAACATATTGAAGGCCTTTTCACCGGCGGAGCTACACCGGCGGTCAGCCTGCCGAAGGATGCTGCATTCATCCGCGTTCTGCTTCAAAACGGCCCGCTTTCCCGTGGTCAGGTCTGGTTCGATGATCTGATCGTGCGCCGTGCCACCGCGCCGAAGTCTGAAAACATGATCGCCAACGGCGACTTCGAGTATGACGGCGGAAACGGCATTCCGCGCGGTGTCGTCGCCCCCGCCGGCCAGGCGGCACGCGACCTGGACCATCCGAAAACCGGCTATGCGTCTTTGCGCATCATCGGAAACGACAGCGGGGAAACAACGGTCGAACTCACACCGATTCCTGTTTCAACGTTCAAGGAAGGGCAGCAGTTTCAAGGCTCTTTCCATTTCAACGGCTCTGGTGAAATACGCGCCCGGCTGGTGATCGAGCTTCTCGACGAAGCGGGAACTCCCCTCGCCAGGCGGCTTGTGGAACGCGGTTTCACCACAAAGCCAAACCTCTGGCAGTCCACCGGCTTCAAAGCGACCTGCCTGCTGCAGCCTGAAGAAAAGAATGTCGTCAAAGCCATCGGAATCAAGTTCGCAGGCTCGATTTCCGCCACCGCCACTCTCTGGCTCGACAACATCGTCATGCGCTGAATACGTCCGACAAAAAAACAGGCCCCCGAAGATAAGCCCGGAGCCTGTTTTTTGTCTGAGCATGCAGGCTGCTCGCCATGAACTTTTTGGAGGGTGGAAGGATCAGCTCTTTTGAAAGTCGGAATAATGAGTCGCAATAACTCCGTTTCGCGGAGCGAGACAAGGTATTCCATCCAGCTCCGGATACAAAACCAGGGCTGATTCCGACCAGTAGCCACCATCGATTCTCGCGAGGCGACCTTTTCCGACCGGGCACACGAGTTCCGGATGAGGATTCGCAGGTGCCTTCACATTTTTTTCAATTACGATCACAGCGGTCGGATTTGAACTCCTTGCGGAAACGTTTGCCAGGCGGTATTCAACGATCTTGAATCCGAGTCTTTTCGCAACTTCCGGCAAACCCTTCACATATCCGTGTCGATCGATATGAGCCTTGCCTTCTTCCGTTGCCATTTCATATGATGGCTCGAACAGGATCAGATACTTTGCGGCAACGCGATGCAGTTCGGCAAGTGCCTCTGCTTCCCTGCCGCCGTTCGGCTCTATCGAATGAGACGTATACACAACGTCGATGGAATCATCTGCATAGGGCATCTGAAAAAGATCCCCGATGAAAAGGCTCGCTGTCCCGCCGACCGTTTTTTCATAATACTGTTTCGCATATCTGATTCGCGACCAGGAAATATCAAAACCCGAAATTCCGGAGGGAATCCGCTTCAGCCGCTTTACGACGTTCGAAAGTGTCGTCGCCTCGCCTACGCCAGCCTCCAGGAGAGAGCCGACCTCCACGTCAAGACCATCGATCAGATGCGCTATCTCTTTTGAATAATTGTCGATATATTCAGCATACAGAGTGGTCATGTCTTTGATATACGTGCCAGCCTGAAGATCGTAGCTCATTTCGACGGCTGTATTACGATCAATGCCCTGTTTCTGCAGATATTCGATGATATTGACTCCCTGGACAAACAGCTCCTGAAGTTTCTTCAGACTTGTTCTGGACATCCGTCATTCATCTCCAATCTTCGGGAAAAACGGCGGCCACCCGATTGGTGACCGCCGTTCCATGCATTCTACCGGTCGATTTCAGGGATTCGGACGAGTTTCGGAAGCAGGGACCACAGGTGCCGGCCCGGAGGCCTGAATGGCAGATGAAGCAGCAGATTCAGGAACGGCGATAATATCGCCGGCTGTCGCAGGCTCGGAAGCAGCAACCGCCGGGGTTGCCGGCTCTGTCGGCGCCGGGGCGGCGGCTTTCAGCAGAGGTTCGATTTCTTTTTCAAAGGCAGCCGGCTCAGCGTAGCCGACATGTTTGGTAACGATATTCAGCTGACGGTCGAGAATGAACGTGGTCGGAATCGACTGAATACCACCGTAGGCTTCAGTGACTTCTTTCGTAGAGGTGACGATCGGATAGTTCACGCCGTTACCCTCGACGAACTTCCTGAGTTTCCCTTCATCCTTGTCGACACTGACTCCAACGATCTCAAGGCCCTGATCTTTATATTTTTTGTATAATTCAATGAATCCGGGAATTTCTTCGCGACAGGGCGGGCACCAGGTGGCCCAGAAATCGATGATGACGACCTTGCCCTTGAGAGACGACAAGGCGAGATCTTTCCCGTCGAGAGCCTTCAGGGTGAAATCAGGCGCCCGACCTGAGTCAGCGGCAAAAACCGGAACGGCAAGAACGACGATCAGCACCAGCAGCCACAGAATACGCTTCATGAGAACGACTCCTTTAAAACGATTTACCGTGATAATGAATATTCAACAGAGAATAACGGAGCATCCGATCCGCAGATTTTTCCCGGGTTCATGGAAGACGTTCCAGCCGCGCCGGCCCTTCCGGGCCAGAGGTATCGGCTCGCTCTTCGGTAAGCCCGGGGGAAATGGCAGTGCTGCTATTTTCCTGAAAGCCGGGACCTTTCACAAGTATGGCTTTCATGGGACATACGTCCACGCACTCCAGGCATCGGATGCAGTCCGCAGAATCAAGCTCTTTCTCGACATCCAGTCCCGAGGGACACTTTTTTGTACACAGCCCGCAGTTACAGCACCGTTTCTGGTCAATTTCAAGTCTGTAAAGGCTTACACGGTTGAACGGCCCCAGCCATGCACCAAGGGGGCAGGCCCAGTTGCAGAATGGCCGCCTGTAAACTGTCATGAGAGCCAGGAATGCGACCAGGATAGCCATTTTCCAGGCGAACAGGCGACCAAGCATTCCGCGAAGATCCGGCTGAAGCAGCGGAAGAATCATCCCGCCTTCCAGGGTCCCTGCCGGACAGACAAGCTTGCAGAAAAATGGCTCGCTGAAACCGAATTTGTCCACGACGAACAGCGGCATCAGAACGACCATGACGGCAAGAATTATATATTTACCAAAGTATAATATACTCGGACCACCGTCACGTTTTCTGAAGGGAACCGGGATCCGGTGAACCAGATCCTGCACCCATCCGAACGGGCATGTCCAGCCGCAGGACGCCCTGCCGACAAATGCGGCCAGAAGTGTTAAAAGACCGATAACGAAAACAGGCGTGCCGGAAAGGATACCAGAAAGCTTCGTCCAGATGGTTTGAGGCGCGGTCGGATCGAAGCCGCCCCCGCCGGCCAGAATGACCTGGGCAGCGCCCACCGGACACGCAAATAGAGCTCCGGGGCAGCTGTAACAGTTCAGTGTCGGCACGCAGACATGCTTGAGAGGGCCAGTATAGATATTACCCGTTACAAAGCCTTTGATATAGCCATTTGTCAGGACGGTGGAAACCGCCTGAACCAGCGTTCTCCGCTCGCTCATCCGATGCCGATGCACTGCAGGCAGATGGCAGTGGCCTTTTCAAAAATCTTTCCCGGCTCGCCGAGCCAGAGCCCAAGCACCAGCAGGATCAAGCTTCCGACGGCAACCACAAGCCAGCCGTTCGTTCGCAGGAAACCGTCGCCCGTTTCCGCCCTCTTCACCTGTTCTGACATGCCCGGAATTGTAACCGAATCAGGGCGGCATGGCAACGCCGGGCAGCATCACTCGATTTCGCTCAACGATCTCCCTCCTTGCGCCGATAAGAGACTGGAACCGTTAAAATCATTTAGCAAAAGGAGGCCTGCATGGGTGTCGTGATCCCTCTGTTCAGGAAGAAGGATTCCACCGGCGACCTGCCACTCTCTCCCGATCAGCGCATGCGGGTGACGCTGCTCACCAACTCGATCGAGGCACTGCGCAAGGAAGAAAAGTCGCTTGAAGACGCAATTACGAAAAAATGCCGGGAAGAGATCGACAGGTTGAATGCCGTTGATTTCCGCATCCGGCAGTATGAAGTCGAGATCGAACAGCTCTGCATGCAGGGCGCGGTCAACTCGGCTCCGAACAAGGCGTGATTTTATGCTCAGACATGGCGGATGCTCTGACGCATTTGTGAAGCGGAGGAATTCATGCTCATCACAACCACCGACAACATCGAAGGATACGGCGTCGAGCAGTATCTCGGCATCATCACAGGCGAAGCCGTATTCGGCGTCGGCACTCTGGCCAACTTCGCGGCAGGTTTCAAGGATCTGGTGGGAAGACGGGTGGAGAGTTTTGAAAAAGAGCTCGAATCCGTCAAGAACGTCGCTCTCGTCGAAATGATCAAGGAGGGAAAGACCCTCGCCGCTCATGCGATCGTCGGTGTCGACATTGATTATCACGAGTTCATGGGCAAGTATGTGATGGTCGTCTGCAACGGCACTGCCGTCAGGCTGAAAGATTTTCATGAAAAGGAAATGCCCGGCAACTACATGATGCCCGTCAGTAACGAGGGACCGCAGACCGAGCTTCCGAACCCTGAAGAGTAGCGATCGTCCGCGTTCCGGCCATGACCGGCAGTCTCGTCGTGAGCGGAGTGAGGTTCAGGGAACCATTGTTCGGCTGTCTCTGAGATAAGGCAGGACGGTTGTTCCATGGAATCCCTTGGGCTCGCCCGCCGTCACCTGGATGGCATCCATCCCGAGGGCGTTGGACAGAAAGCCGATCTCGTTAATTTTTATGTTCTTGGGGATATTCAACAACTTTCCGATCGTTCCCATGATGATGCCACCCCCCATCGTCACCGGGGTACAGATTGAAAAAACATCGTCACGGAGAGGGTCATCGTCATTGGAAATCGCCGTCGGCACCGTGCGTGCATCGGCCATACAGGACAGAAGACCTGCAACACAGGCAATCAGAAGGGGTTTTCTCCAAAAAATTGATTCCCAAGTCTTTCGATTATACGAATGGATTCGAATATCGCCAGTGTCCGAAAGGCAGACCATTTGTTTCGGCTTCGAAAGCATTCATTCAGGCAGTTCATCCGCACGAATCGTTACATGCGGGGATGTTTTTCCCCATTAAAAAACCGCCCGCTCATGAACGAGCGGGCGGTATCTATTTATACAGATTTTCACTCAGACGGCCGTCAAACGACGGATTTTTCCCGGTGAATTTCCTGCTTACCACGGAAGCGGCGGACGTGCAGATCGTCTATCGGGAAGGATGTCTTTCCCTTGATGGCCTTCTCCGCCAGAAGTTCGGAAGCCGCGGGAGCCAGCATCAGGCCGTGGCCTGAGAAGCCGCTTGCCTGGTAGAAGTTTTCGACCTCATCGACGGGGCCGAGGATCGGCTGGGCGTCGGCGGTCATTTCATACAGGCCGGCCCACTGGCGCACGATGCGAAGACCTTCGAGTTTCGGGAACAACATCGTGAACCGGCGGCTCATCTCGAACATGAAGTGCATCGAGCTTCCGACAAACGTGCCAACCGGTTCATTCGGGTCGCCCATTCCCATCACCACGCCGCCACTCTGCTCCTGGCGGGCATAGAGACCAACGCCGAAGCTGATGATCATCGGGTTCCACAGCCTCTCGACCGGCTCGGTAACGAGAATCTCGTGCCGGTAGGGATCGACCGGGATATCGACATTGATCATCTGTCCGATCGTGCGGGAGAAGCTGCCGGCGCAGTTGAACAGCAGCGGCGTTTCGTAGGTCACGCCCTTGTCGGTCATGACAAAGAACACGTTGCTCTTTTTCATCAGGCCCGTGACATTCGTCCAGAGATGGATCTCGGCGCCCAGTCGGCGTGCGGCATTCGCGTAGGCCTGGGTCAGCAGGAACGGGCTGATGTGGCCGTCCTTGGGGCACCAGGTGGCGCACTTGATCAGATCGACATTCAGATACGGATCGATCTTTTTCGCTTCAGCCCGGTCGACGATCCTCACATCGAGGCCGAGCTTGCGCTGCATCGCGACGTTCTTTTCGAACTGGGCAACTTCCTCGTCGCTGTGGGCAAGAATCAGATACCCGCCCTGGAAGAACTCGGTCTTGTATCCGAGCTCTTCTTCGATGTGCTCAAGGCGTTTGACGGCCTTGATCGCAAGCCGGGTGTTGGATTCGGTGCTCCACTGCTGGCGAAATCCGCCGCCGCAGCGGCCGGTCGAGCCGCTGGCGAGATACCGCCGCTCGATGACGCAGATATTCTTCATGCCGGCTTTCGCCAGCTCATACGCGGTGCTGACTCCAAGTATACCGCCACCTATAATAATTGCATCAAAGGAAGTTTTCATTTTTTCCCTCCCTTTGCAGCCGGTTTTTTCGTTGCAGCCTTTTTGGCGGCCTTTTCTTCCGCCTTTTTCTCGGCTGTCAGCTGGTCATTGTATTCGGCCATGATCAGCTTGAACGGAACCGGCCGGTTCGGCGGCCGGAAGGTCGGCGGGTAAATATCGGCCGCGGGCTTTTTCAGCTCACGGCTGATGATCTGCGACACAAGGCGGCGGCAGGTGCGGCCCTGGCAGGGCCCCATTCCGGCTCGCACCAGGCGCTTGATTTCATCGATCGTCGTGGCACCCTGGCGGATGGCGGCGATCACTTCTTCTTCGGTGATATCCTGACAACGGCAGACTATCTTCATCGTCCGGTCTCCTTCCTCACGCCAGCCTGATCGCACGCACATCCAGCGCGCGATCTTTCGGAATCTCGATGGTGACCACATGGGTTTTGTCGAACTTTTTCGCCGACATCACCTTGAGAACCTTGGCTTCGCAAACAGCCTTCCCACTGCGATCAAGGCCCTTGACCACCTGGCCGATCTTCGGCACGGGCTGCATCTCATACGGCAGGGAAAGAGCAGCCGAGCGAGGAGCGTGGGTCATGTCGAGAACGAAGATGGCAAGCCCGGGACAGCGCGGAACGCAGAGGCCGCAACCGATGCATCGTGCGGCATCGAGTTTCGGCCGGTCGGTGATGCCGCTTTTCATCGAAATCGCCTTTGACGGGCAGGCGGAGACACACGGATCGCAAGGGATATCCTGCATACACTCGATAATCGCAACAGGCCCCTTCTTGAAGCGTTCGTCGGTCGGAAGGACCGTTGCGAGTTCCTCGCGGGTAATGATTCCGTCATTGATCAGCATGCCGCAATCTCCTTCTCGATCTTCTCGCGGCCCCAGCGAATGCGTTCGCCGGTCGAGCCGGACCGCAGCGTTCGCAGTTCGGAAGAAGCATCGGCAATGACTTTCGCCGCCTCCGCGCTTTCGCCGTGAATGCTCTCGGTTGCACGGGCGCCCGCGACACGGCCGCCCAGAATGGCCGTGGTCGCCTCTTCGATGCCCGAGGCATCGCCGGCAACATAGACATGCGGATTCGTGGTGCGCATATTCACATCATGCAGCGGAACCAGGCCGCCGAGCTCGCCGACATGCACCATTTTGCAGTCGGCCTGCTGGAACAGTTCGATCAACGGCGAGAGACCTACCGCAAGGCAGATGCAGTCGCACTCGACGTCGAATTCGGTGTTGGGAACCGTCTGGAATTTTTCATCCAGGCGACACAGTTTCGCGCCGGCGACACCGCCGGTTCCAAGGGCACTGACAATCGTGTGGCCGGTATAGATCGGCACGCCCATTCTGCGGATCTTGCTCGCATGAACGAGATAGCCACCGATCGTCTGCATTGCTTCGACGAGCCCCACGACCTGTACGCCGGCCTGCATCAGCTGGTAGCTGACGATCAGGCCGATGTTGCCCGAACCGACCATCAGAATCCTGTTCCCGGGCCTGATGCCGTGAACGTTCATCAGCGTCTGAACCGCGCCTGCGCCGTAAACGCCGGGCAGATCGTTGTTCTCGAAGTTGAGGCTGTTCTCGACGGCGCCAGTGCAGACAATGACGCGCTCGAACGTGACTTTTTCATACCGTTCCGGCGAAAGCAGGCCGGCTTCGGTATCGCCGTAAAAACCGACGATTGATGTATTGAGTAATATAGTAAGGTTTTTCTTCAACCCAGCGGCCTCTTCCAGAAGCTGTTCCGCAATGTTGAAGCCACGAATGCCGGCATCCCGGGCACTGCTGCCGAAGAACCGATGAGTCTGTTTGACGAGCTGCCCGCCCAGATTCGGATTGTCATCGACAAGCAGAACCTTCGAGCCAAGCTGAGCCGCGACAATTGCCGCGGAAAGGCCGGCCGGACCGCCGCCTACGACCAGAATTTCAGTCTTTCTGCTCATGGCTCGATCACCCCGTGACCTTCCTGGCGGTTCACGACCATGCCCTCTTTCAGAGGCGTAATGCAGGTCATGACATTCACCTCGCCATCAACTTCCATCATGCAGCTCGAACAGCGGCCGATGGCGCAGAAAAATCCACGCGGCCGGTGTTTATGCGGGCTGTGACGCAGCAGTCTTACTCCGGCAGCATGCAGGGCCGCGGCGATCGGTTCGCCTTCGAAGCCCTCCATTTTCTGTCCCTCGAACATGAACGATACTTTCCGTCCCTTTTTGAACGACAGAACGGGATGATCGCCGATTCGCAGGCTCATTCCTTTTCCTCCTTGGCCGCGCGCTCATGTGTAAGAACAACGGCGACCGCCGCCATGATAGCACACCGTTGCAATCATGCACGAAATTCCCGCACCTCGATTCATCGGCAGGCAGATTGCATCATTTCCGGAACACACCGACTACAGAGCAACATCGCGAATGCCAGTTGCGGCGAGCGGAATCATACCCGTGTTTTATCTGTAAAAATCTGTGATTTTACTGCGATGTTCATGCGAGAATTCAACAAAAGTCGGACCGGCATTCTCTGAATCATCCCACGGAGTATGGCGAGAGCGGAGGCTTCTGTGGTACGGTTGTCAGCTATTCTCAACAGATGACGGAGAAGAAAGATGCGGACGCTTTCACGTACGACGCTGGCGCTGGTGTTTTTTGGGCTTGCGGTCATCCTGCTCTGGCTGCCGCCGGTTGCCGACCTCGAGCGGTGGAGCATCGACCAGCGATTTGCCTGGCGCGGCGTCCGGCCACCACTTTCCGATCTCGCGATCATCGGCATCGACGATGCCTCGGTGCGGGCTGCCGAACGGCCCGGGTATCTCTGGAACCCGCTGTATGCCGAGTTCTTAAATGGAGTCGCCCAGGCTTCGGCATCGACCGTTCTGCTCGATCTGGTTTTCAAAGCCGGTTCCGACCTGGCATTACGTGATTTTGTCGGCCGTTTTTTCGCCGACCGCGGCATTATGATCCCGCCTCCTGTCCTTCGTCAGTTCAGCCTCGATCAGCCGCTTCGCGAGGCGGTGCTGATGGCGGGCAGGCTCGGTCTGCGCATCGTGCTCGGCTACACCTGGGAAAAAGGACAGCCGCTGACGATCGAAGACGCTCTCCTGCGCTCGATTCCGTTCAACCAGGTCGGATTCTTCAACGTCTGCACGGACCCCGACAGGACGATCAGGTCCGCGGTGCTGTATGGACG
>Ga0079303_10000238_pt1 | contig 12782 bp, 16 predicted proteins | sample Methanogen_OWC_FD_77073 | JGI IMG/M metagenome (GOLD analysis project Ga0079303, IMG submission 77073) | Enriched soil microbial communities from Old Woman Creek wetland in Ohio, USA - Methanogen_OWC | ecosystem: Environmental > Terrestrial > Soil > Wetlands | place: USA: Ohio | collected...
GCGCTGTCTTTGCCGGAGCGGTCGATGTCGACGGCATGGTGGGTGTGTTTGATCGTGCCGATCCGGTAGCCCCGTTCCGTGAGCAGAGGGATCAGCTTTTCGATCAAGGTGGTTTTGCCGGATTCGGACTGCCCGACAATCGACACGATGGGCGGCATAGGGGGTTCCTAACCCTCTAAACGGTTCCGGCCAGTATGCCGGAGTCGTTCGGAGTCTTGATGGGAATGCGGCGGATGCCCTGCACGCCGGCCGTCATCAGCATATCCCTCAGCTCGCGCTCCGAGTAGGCACGGCCCGACTCGGTTTGCAGCAGCATGTTGAGGGAAAAAAGCGCGGGAAACTCGGGCCCGTCCAGGGCATCGTCGAGGATGAATTCGTGGATGATCAGCATGCCCCCGGGCTGCAGCGCGGCGACCGCCTTGCGGATAATCTTCAGGCATTCATCGGGGCCTTCGGCGTGCAGGATGTGGGACAGCCAGGCCACGTCAAACCGGCCGGGGATTTCGTCGTCGTGGTAGTCGCCCGCGGCGAAGGCGATGCGGTCGCTCAAGCGGAAGCGGTCGATCGTTTTTTCGGCAAACGGCCGGGTGGTCGGCAGGTCGAACACCGTGGCCGTCATCGCCGGGTGCTTCAAGCAAAAGTGAATGGCATAGGTGCCCGGCCCCCCGCCCAGATCCAGAAAGCGGCGCCGCGAGGAGAGGTCGACGGCTTCGACCATGCGAGGCGCGAGGGCCATGGCCAGGTTGTACATCCCCAAGAGAAAACTTTCCCGCCACGCCTCGTTGCCGACCGAGGTGCGCTCCCGGAGGGGCCGGCCGGAGGACACCGACCGGTCCAGCCTCGCCCAGGACTCCATCAGGTGGTGATGGTGCATCATGATGTGACCGAGGTAGGTCGGAGAGTCTTGCGACAGCAGCGCCCTGACCGACGGGTTGCAGGCGAACCGGCCGTTGCGTTTCTCCAACAGCCCCATGGCTGCCAGCGCGTTCAGCAGGCGCGCGACGCCGTCGGCCGACCCGTTCACCCCAAGAGCCACCTCTTCAGCGCCGAGTGCGCCAACGCCGATTTTCGAGAACACACCCAATTTGACCCCTGCGTGCAGGACGCAGGTTTTCCAGAAATGGCCGGACAACTCCAGAAGGTCACCGGGCGTCCACTCCGTTTGTTTCATTCCGCGCTCCTTTGGAAAGCAACCAGGTTGCGCCGGCCCACGCATCGGCCGGCCGTCAATCATCCTTGCTCGCTCGCTCCTTGGCGAGTTGCTCCGGCGTCATGGTCCAGAAGGGGGTGCCGTCCTTGGTCAACCGCACCTTGAACTCCTGGGATTCCCCCTTTTTCAATTTGGACGCCAGGAACACGTCCTTTCCGTCGATCTCCGCCCAGGACCCTCTGAGGGTGACCGCATCCCCGGGTTTCACGCCGATTTCCGCGGGCTTGGCAAACCACGTGGGGCAGAGGTGCACGACGATGGTGCTGTTGCCCTCGCGCACTTCCATCGCGGTGGCCGGCGACATGCCGGGCATGGGCACCACCTCCATGACCTTCACCACCTTGGCCTTGATTTTTTCCAATTCCTTCGGGTTGTAAAGCTTGGCGTAGGGATCGTTTGCCCCCCATCCTTTCTTTTCGACCGAGTCGGCAGCAAAGGCAATGGCGACGCCAAACACCACGGCCAACAAAACGATCGGCCCGGCCGCTGATTTAAAATTCATTTTCATGGTTCCTCCTTCGCATTGTGCCGGCGACGGCCGGCAGTCCATGTCGACCCGCCGACTCCCCAGCAGGGCGGCTCATCCGGTGCATCCACATGCATACCTTTCAAAGGGCAGGCATCCCGGCCGCTCAAGTCAGGTTCAACATAAGTCAGCCCCTGCGTCTCTTCAACCACCCGGGATCGGAAGGGTTCCGGATTAAAACCGCATGAGGCGTTTTTCGATAACGACAATGGGCTCATAGCCGAAGAGGGCGTTCAGGTGGTGCAGGAAGGCGTGCCGGCCCTCGTTTTGCCAGAGGGCCGTGATGTCGGCGCTGGTGCCGGCGTAGCGCTCATCGAGGTCGTCGAAGGTCGGCGGACTTCCTGCCGGTTGGTCGCCGCGGGCCATCCGGCAAACCAGGTCCAGCCACATTTGGCTTGCCCCCATCAGGTAATAGGGCCACGCCTGGCGCAGGGGGGCGGACCAAGAGGGGTCGCTGGCGTCGGCGACGGCCGGCAGCGACCCCGCCGAGGGGTCGTCACACACGACCGTGATGGCCCGGCCCGAGGCGTTCGCCTGCTCCAGCAGCGGGTTGGAGGATATCCCGGAGAAAACCCCGCGCGCGGTCGCGGCCGAGGCATAGAAAATGAAGCTGAACTGATGCCCGGCTTCATCCCGGGCGGCCCGGCGATGAAACCGCCACAGCGCGATCTCCTGCGCATGGCGGTCAAGGACCGGCTTGACGACCCGGTGGGCAATCAGCAGGTCCCTGTGCCAGGCCGGGTCGGCGCCCTCCGGCCACTCCATTCGAAAGCGTGCATACCACCATGAGGCGTCGGCTGCGGGGGCCGGCGCCGGCCGGGGCACTGCGCCCGCCGGCGGCGCCGGCAAAGAGGCGCAGCCTGCAAGGACCAAGGCGACCACCACCGAACCGATGGTTCGCAGAAAAGGTCTTTTGGTGAGAGATAGACGTCTCATTCGCGAATGATCAGCCAGATGCCGGCCAGCACCACCGCCATGCCGGCCAGGCGCGAAGCGTTCAAGGGGCGTGCGGCCGCCCCCATCCAACCGAAATGGTCCACGAGGGCGCCCACGGCGAACTGGGCGGCAACAAAAACGGTGAAGGCCACGACCAACCCCAGGCGGGGCGTGCTGAAAGCAAGAGCGCCGACAATCACCAGTCCCAGAACTCCGGAGGTGTAGGCATACCACGGGGCCGCTCCGCCGGCGCCAAGATTCCCTCCACGCTGGAAAAGCATGATCAGGCCGATCAGAACCCCGCCGCTGAAATAGGTGATGAAAACGCTTTCTATGGTGCCGAGCCGCTTGTCCAGCAGCCCCATGAAGTGGGCTTGGAAAGCCGTAGCCGTCCCGCCGACCGCGGCAACTGCCAACAACCAGTAGACATTCATGTGTTCGGTTTCCTTTCCGATCCTGCTGCGAATATCGTTTCACACACTTGTGAAAATTTTTCCACAAATTGGTGGCCGGGGGGAAATGGCTGTAGATATAACTATTTGTAAATATATGAAAAAATATTTTATTAAGTGGGCATAATTCATGCTTAAAGGAGTCAATACATTCAGTCGGAGTGAAGCTATGGAAGACACCCTTATTTCGCTGGCCACCGGCCTGATCAGTGTGCTGATGGTGGTCATGGTGTTTCAGATCTGCATTCTTCTGTAAGACTTGGCTTCCCGCCGGGGGTCTTGGATGGGTGGGAGAATACCCTTAACCCTAAAAAATGGAAAAATGGACCCAACGAGCCAAGTGTCAAAGAGCGAACAGCGCGAGAGCCAGCGGCTTCCCTTCACAGCCACCGTCATGTTTGAAAATTACTTGACGGGCAACTACCATGGGGGCCGCATGGTGAACTACAGCCGGGGCGGGATGTGTTTTGAGGCGGACGTGCCCCCCTCCATCGATGCCGAAGTTTTCATCGGAATCGAAAAATCGCCCTATTCCTCCCACCACGATGTCTTCCGCGCCAAGGTGGTTTGGATTCGCGAACGGCCGCTGAAGGAATCCTACTACGCGTATGCCGTCGGCGTGAAGTATTGCTGAGGAATCCTCTTGATCACCGGCGGATCGACTGCGCCACGTCGTTCAACCGTTCGCGAATGGAGATGACGTAGCTCGCCGCTTTTCCGCGATGGTCGGCCATGATGGAATCGTGGCGCCCCCGCAGTACCACCAACGGGTCGAACGTTGAGATCCGCTCCATTTCGTGGAAGGCGATCTTGATGTTTTCACTCCCGCCTTTTTCCCGGATCGTCGGGTAAAGCTGCACCGTCGCCCAAAGGAAATCCCGCAGTACCAGGATCACGCCCTGTGTGTAATAGATGCGGTCGTCCAGCTCCGTGTAAGGAACGTCCTCAGTGGCTTGGACCAGCAGGCCCAAGGGCTGGTCCAGGAACTGATTGGAGAGGATGAAGGTAAAAAGGTTGTACATGTCGTCGGTGCGCATGTTGTAAACCGACTTGCCGTCTCTGAGCCCTGCCTCGTATTTTGCCACCAGCTCGAGAGCTTTGCGGTATTCGCTTTCACTGGAAGGCAGCCACCAGTTGTCCTCCGAAAAGGCGAAGCGCTTCTCCCGCGCCTCTTTCAGCCACTCGTTCTCCGCATCCACGGTGCCGTACTTGGCGAGGTGGGTTGCGTAAAACGTGGCCAGCATGCGCGTGGCGAACATCGTGCCGCGCTGCCGGTTGGCGCGGTTGTCCAGCCAGCGTGTGGGCGACACCCAGAGGTCGTTCACGGACCAGCCGAAGGTCGAATTCAGTTCTTCTTCCAGCCGGTTGGTCATGGCCTGCATCAAAGCGGCGCCTTTTTCCGCCTCGGTTGAATCGGATTTCACCTTCTGGAGCACGGCGTGGATCTTCGATTCGGAAAACGGGAAGCGGGTGGGGTCGATGGACGTGTAGGCCTGGTCGGTCAACCAGATGAGGCCGAACGTCAGCGGCCAGGCCAGCAGAAGCGTCAACAGGAGGCCTACCGCAATTTTCAGAAACCGCTGCGTTTTAGGTGTTGATCCGGGTGCATCCATGGTTTGATCCTCGATGAGAGAAGCGTTTGGGCTGCCATTCGCCGCGGCCGGCAACGACTCCGCAGTACCTCAGATCATGACCTCGTCGACCGAGTTTCGTGACGCAACGGCAGTAAAACCTTACACAGGGTGCTCGGCAAAGTCAATCACGTGCTGAGCGCGCCGCTCTTGACAGATTCTTCGTTCCTGATAGGGTGGTCGGCATCGGTCAAAATTTTTTCATTTGGAGTGAAAGGCGTCATGATGAGAAAAATAGCCGCAGGCCTCGTGGTCCTCGCGGGCCTGCTGACCGCCGGCTGTGCGGCGCTGGTGGTCGGAGCCGGCGCGGGCGCAGGGGCCTATACCTACGCAAACGGCGAGCTGGCGCGGACCTACCAGGCCCCCTTCCCCCGAACCCTGGAGGTGTGCACCCAGATGCTGACAGACCTGGGCATGCCGATCAAATCGCAACGCAGCGAAGGGGCGCAGACGGTCATCGAAACCGAACGCAAGGACGGGACCCCCATGACCCTTAAAGTCAAGATCGTCGGTTTGGACCTGACGGAGGTGTCGGTGCGCACCGGGGTGGTCGGCTACTGGAACCGGGACCTTTCCACGCAGTTCCAGGAGTTCATCGCGCAGCGGCTCTAACCCTGAAGGCGCCGCAACGGAAGCTCCAGGTTCAATGCCGCGATGGTTTCCTGTTCCAACCGGTTTATGGCCGCGATGTTTTGCTCCATCACCTTGCGCAGGGTCGGATCCATGAACCGGTGCAAGCTGTGGTTTGCCGTTGATTTGAAGCCGCGTCGCAGCTTGTGAGCTCCTCCCATGCCGGGGTCGAACCTGCGGATCCCTTGCTCGATGGCCCACTCGATCGGCCGGTAGTAGCAGGCGTCAAAGTGCAGAAATTCAATTTCCCGGCTGCACCCCCAGTACCGTCCGTAAAGCTGATCTCCCTTGGTCACCAGTAGCGACATGCCCACCGGGGCCTCGCGGTGTTCGCCCTCGAAGGCCGAGGCAAACACCAGCCGCTGCCGGAAATGGTCGGGCAGCGCCGTGAAAAACTCCCGCGTGAGATACTTGCAGCCCCACGGGCCGAACTGGTCATTGGTCCGCGCATAAAAGGCGTACATGCGGCCGTAATGTTCTACCGGCATCTCAGCGCCCGGGATCATCTCGACGCGAATCCCCCGGCGACTCAATTCCCGCCGCTCGCGCCGGATGTTGCGGCGCTGATTGGCGTTGAAAGCAGCCAGATAATCCTCGAAGCTGCCATAGCCCTTGTTTTCCCAGGAAAAGCTCTGGTGGGCCCAGGCACAGTAACCCAACCCTTCCATGACCTCGCCCCAGCCGGGGTCCACGAAATGGAAGCTCGATCCGGACAGGCTGTGGCGCCTGCAAAAGCCATCGATTTCATCGACCAGGCGGCGGGTCAACTCCCTTTGATCCATTCCCGGCGCCATCAGGAAGCGATAGCCGATCATCGGGGTAAAAGGGCTCATACCGACCAGCTTGGGATAATAGGCCCTCCCGAGCCGGCCGGCCACATCGGCCCAGGCATGATCGAAGACAAACTCGCCTGCGCTGTGAAGTTTGACGTAGAGAGGGGCGGCGGCAACCAGCTCGTTTCCGGACCACAGCGTCAAATGCCGGGGAACCCAGCCGAACTCCGCTGCGGCGCTGCCCGAGGCTTCCATCAGGCGCAGCCAGTCCCACTCCAGAAACGGAGTCCGCAACGGCTGGGCCAGGGCGTCCCACGCGCCCCGGTCGATGAGGGACAGGGATTCGACCCAAGCGGTTCTCAAGCTGGCAGGGTGCATGCGGTTATGGTCCGGATGAGCTGAACGACAAAACGTTTTCAGAAAGATAGGCACTGCGGCCGGCCTGTCATCACCGTCGATTGCGGGACACTTCTGCGGCAATAGTTGGAACCTGCGTCAACGATCCCTGCTGCCGCCGATCGCCGACCAGATGTGAGGCGGTTCGGCGCTGCCTTGTTTTGGTCCCGTTGTGCTTGACAATCCGGGCGACATCCATAATACTATAATATTACTGAAAAACCTTCTTGGAGAGGCGATCTTCATGCCGATTTACGAGTTCAGGTGTTTGTCCTGCAATGAGTGCTTTGAAATCCTCGTCTTGAAAAAAGATGAAACGATCGAATCCCGCTGCCCGAAATGCGGTGCCGAGGAGTTCGAGCGCGTGCTGAGCAAGACCTGCTACGCCATGGGGGCGGGCGAAAGCAAGGGCGCCGGTGCGTCCGCCCAGACCCGCACCTGCTCGGGCGGTTCCTGCACGACCTGGGATATCCCCGGCCCGACCCGCTGACACGGATCACATCACACCCTTCTGGCTGAAACGATGGCGCCGTTGCACGCACAGGAAAAAGAGCAGTTCAAGAAGCTTTTTCAGCAGGAACGCATCGAGAACTTTGACGACCGTTTCAAGGTTCTGGAGGCGTTTCTTGCCACCGAAAAGCATGTGACCGCGGACGAACTGGCCGGGCGGCTCAACGCCAAGGGTGCGGGGCTCTCAACCGATTTTGTGCGGGACACTCTGAAGATGCTCAGTCGCCTGGGTTTCGCCCGTCAGAGCCGGTTCGACAACGGGGTGGTTCGCTACGAGCACCACCACCTCGGCGATCACCACGACCACATGATTTGCACCAAGTGCGGCAAGATCATCGAATTCAAGGTGGACCGTCTCGAAGCCTATCAAATCAAGATTGCCGCGAACCATGGATTCCACATGCTGCGGCACAAAATGGAGATCTACGGCATCTGCGCCGACTGTTTGAGGGAGAGATCCCGGCAGATGCCCCTGACCATGGCCAAGGCCGGCGAAAAACTGGTGATCCGGGAGATCACCGGGGGTGCGAACGTGCGCCTGAGGCTGATGGCCATGGGGCTGCGTCAGGGGGATGCCATCGAAGTCATCACCAACAACAACCAGGGCCAGATGGCGATATCCGCTGATTTGAAGCGGTACGTCCTCGGCCGGGGCCTGGCGCAGAAGATCGTCGTCGAACCCCCCGGCCGTTGAGCCGCCCGGCCGCCCCGGGATCCGCCGCTGCGAAACCGCCATGCCCACGCTCGAGCCGGCCTACCTCCAGACCCACCGCAGCGGCCTTCTGCGCCGCAAGGCGGGACAGGCGCTGGAGCGTCTTTCCGCCTGCACGCTGTGCCCGCGCCGGTGCGGGGTGAACCGGCTGTTAGGCGAGACCGGGGTGTGCAAGACCGGTCGCCTGGCTTCGGTCTCCAGCTTCAACGCCCATTTCGGCGAAGAAGCCCCGCTGGTCGGCGAGCGCGGTTCGGGAACACTCTTTTTCGCCCATTGCAACCTGCTGTGTCTTTTTTGCCAGAATTTCGAGATCAGCCATCAGGGCATCGGTCGGGAGGTCACGGACGAGCGGCTGGCCGGCATTATGCTGGGGCTCCAGCGGCAGGGGTGCCACAACATCAACTTCGTCACGCCCTCGCATGTCGTGCCGCAGATCCTGGCCGCGCTGGAGATCGCCGCAGCTCGCGGGCTGACCGTGCCGCTGGTCTTCAATTCCGGTGGATACGATCTGCCTGAAACTCTGGCGCTTTTAGACGGGGTGATTGACATCTACATGCCGGACTTTAAATTCTGGGACCCGGAAATCGCACGTACGACCTGCGAAGCGCCCGATTATCCAGAGGCGGCGCGGCAGGCGCTGGTGGAGATGCACCGCCAGGTGGGAGACCTGGAGATCGGCGAGGGCGGGATTGCCCGGCGCGGGCTGCTGGTCCGGCACTTGGTCATGCCCGCAGGCATGGCCGGAACCCGTGAAGTCATGCGTTTCATCGCCCGGAGAATATCGCCCCGAACCTATGTCAACGTGATGTCCCAATACCGGCCTTGCGGCAGGGCGCAAGAGGTGGCGGGGCTGGAAACGGCGCTTTCGCCGGCCGAATACCGCCGGGCCGTCGAGGAGGCCGCTGAAGAGGGCATCACAAGGCTCGACCGGCCGCACCGGGTTTTACGATGGGTGTGAACACCCCTATGGAACGCATTTTTGCCATCGGCGATGTTCATGGATGCCATGACCAGCTGCTCGATCTGCTGGGCCGGATACCCATCGACTGGTCCGGCGATCAGCTGGTGTTCATGGGGGATTACATCGACCGCGGCCCGAAATCCTATGAGGTGGTGGAACACCTGATCGGGCTGCAGGCCCTGCATCCCGGCATCGTTTTTCTGAAGGGCAACCACGAGCAGATGCTAATGGATTATCTTTCCGGAAAAGACCGCATGACGTATCTGTACAACGGCGGCCAGCAGACCCTGGAAAGCTACCTGAATCACGCCGGGCCGAGGGCCAAATATCCGATTCCGGACGCGCATCTTCGTTTTTTCGAATCCCTGGCGCTGTTTCATGAGACTGAGACCTACATTTTTGTGCACGCCGGTCTGCGCCAGGACGTACCCATGGATCAACAAGCCCCTGAGGACCTGTTGTGGATTCGCGAGAAATTCATCTACACGACCCGGTCCTTCGGCAAGCGCGTGGTCTTCGGTCACACCCCGTTTGACGAGCCGCTGGTGGACCCGAACAAGATCGGAATCGACACCGGTGCGGTCTTCGGGAACAAGCTGACATGCCTGCAGCTGCCGGAAGAAAAATTTTTCTTTTCATGAACGGCCGCACGGCAGGCCGTGCGGCCGTTCATACCGATAAAAAAGCAGTCCAATTTCAGAAGCTGAAAAGGACAAGGGCATGCGAAGGGGTTTCAGCGTTTTGATCCTGGTGGTCTTTTTATGCCCGGCGGTGCAGGCGGCCGAGCGGATGGCGGTGAGCGTCAAAGAGGCAAACGTCCGCGCCAACCCCCAACCCAATGCGGACGTGCTTTGGAAGATCGAAAAATACCACCCGGTCGAGGTCTTCGAGACCTCCGGGGTCTGGCTGCGCTTCAAAGACTTCGAGGGCGACGGCGGTTGGGTCCACAAATCCATGCTGGACAAGACCCCGACCGTCATCACCAAGCAGAACGGCTGCCAGCTGCGTGCCGGCCCGGGCACCGACCAGCCGGTGCTCATCAAGATCGACAAGGGGGTCCCTTTTAAGGTGCTCAAACGGGAAGGCCGTTGGCTCCAAGTCGAGCACGCCGACGGCGACAAGGGCTGGCTGAACGACTCCCTGGTGTGGTAAGCACCGGTCGCACGGCCGCTTTTTACGGCACATTCCATCAAATTCCAAAGACATGAGCCGCGGATGGCCTCTGAAAAAAGAACGGGTCAGCGAAAAACGATTGTGGGTGTCGGCTCGGCGCTCGTCGACATCCTCACCCACGAGGACGATGCGTTCCTGTCCGAATCCGGCGCCGTCAAGGGCGGCATGGTGTACGTCGACAAGGAGCACATCGAACAGGCCCTGGCGCGCGCCTCCGGGCGGCCGGCCGTCGTTCCCGGCGGGTCGGCGTGCAACACGGTGGTCGGGGTCGGCCGGCTGGGCGGCCGCGCGCGTTTCGTCGGAAAGCGCGGCAACGGAAAGATGGGCGATTTTTTCGAAAACTCGCTGCGTTCCAACAACGTCGACCCTCGGCTCTTCCGGTCGACCGTCTCAACGGGCCGCGTGCTTTCGATCATCACCCCCGACGCTCAACGCTCCATGTTCACCTTTCTGGGTGCGGCCGCCGAAACTCGGCCGGAAGACATCCGCGAGGATTTGTTTGCCGACGCCGCGATCGTGCACATCGAGGGCTACCTGCTGTTCAACCCCCGGCTGATCCTGGCGGCGTTGACGGCGGCCAAGTCCGCAGGGGCCTTGGTGTCCCTGGATCTCGCCAGTTTCAATGTGGTGGAGGAGTCGCGAAGTTTGCTCTCGGAGGTGGTGAGAGAACACGTGGACATCCTCATCGCCAACGAAGATGAAGCCCGTGTCTACACGGGGGAATCCGAGGCGTTGCCCGCCATCCGGGCGCTCAGCCGGGGGGTGGATATCGCCGTTTTGAAGCGTGGGGCGCAGGGCAGCTTGATTTCACGGGGTGGGCGCATCGTCACGGTTCCGGCCGAAGGCGACGGCCGGGCGGTCGACACCACCGGGGCCGGAGACTTGTGGGCGTCCGGTTTTCTCTTCGGCCTCGTGGAAGGGTACCCGCTTGAAAAATGCGGCGCTGTGGGCTCCGCCTGCGGCTATGAGGTGTGCCAGGTGGTGGGCGCGAGCATTCCCGAGGACGGCTGGCGGAGGATACGAAAATTGCTGGAAAAAAGAGACAATTAGGGCTATAGACACCCGGTCGCGAGCATGCGCGGCTATTCCAACGGCCCGACCCGATGTGCCGGGGCGGCAGCCGGAGATTTCGATTTAGGAGGACACCCGTGGCGGCAGCAAAAAAAAAGACCCGCAAGGAGCTTCTGAAGGAGCCGGATGAATTCCTCACCCTCTCATCACGGGCCCTCAACTGGTTCGCGCAGCACAAGAAAGAGATCAACGGCGCCGTGCTCGCGGTGCTGGCAATGGCCGTGCTGGTTTCCGGATACGTGTTTTATGTCAACCAGCAAGAGGCCAAAGCGGCATCGCTTCTGGCGCAGGCCCTTGACAAGCTGGATCGTCTCGGCGCCGGGAAACCCACGCCTAAGACTGTTCAGGACGTGTCCGAAGATTTCCGGAGGGTTTTCAACGACTACGGGAGCCGCTCCAACGGCAGCATCGCCCGGCTGATTTACGCCAACCTGTGCTATCAGGCCGGCGACTATCAGCAGGCCGCGGATCTATACAAAGCCTCCCTGCCCCGATTTGCCGACCAGCCGCTGGTCCACTTCCAGATCCTGAAGAGCCTGGGGTACACCTACGAAGCGCTCAAAGACCCTGCGACGGCGGTGGCGTATTTTGAGCAGGCGCAGGCGGCCGGCGACAAGGGTCTCCAGGATGACGTTCTGTTTCTGCTGGGGGATCTTTACGCCCAGATGGGCCAGAAGGAAAAGAGCGTGGACGCGTTCAAGCGGATCCTCAGCGATCACCCCGAATCGGTCTACGCCAGCCTGGCCCGCCGACGTGTGAACGGATAGAGCCATCGTCAGGATAGGGTCCCGATTGCGGCCGGGATGTCGATGCGGGAGCGGCACCTTGCCGCGAACAGGATCGAGGCGGGGCGCCTTTCCCACACCTTAGGCTGGTTGACCGGATTCATGTGGTTCCGCCCGAACGGAGCCTATTTCTGCCAGTCGCTCTAAACCAAGGGCGTGTGTGATTCGGGCGGCTCAGTTGCCGATTCGACACCCGGCTATCGTTTGGTGCCCACCTCAAGGTTATACCGCTTGATTTTCTGATTGAGCCCGCTCTTGCCGATGCCCAGAATCTCCGCCGCGTGGGATTGGACGTTGTCGGCCATCTTGAGGGCGCGCAGAATCATCGACTTTTCGACCATTTCCAGCGTTTCATACAGCTTGGCACCGGCCGGGATTCCCTCCAGATGCAGGGCGTTGTCCAGATTGCTCCTGAACCCCTTCGGCAGATCGTCGCTGGTGATAATTTCGTTCGGGCACAGAATCATCACCCGCTCGATCACGTTCTCCAGTTCGCGCACGTTCCCGGGCCAGCCGTACTCATAGAACAGTCGGTCCACGTCTTGGGCAACGCCCCGGACCGGCGGGGCGGATTTTCTTTCACCGCTGTATTTTTCAATGAAGTGATTGACCAGGAGGCGTATATCCTCCCGGCGTTCGCGCATGGGCGGGATGGCGATGTGAACGACGTTCAGCCGATAATAAAGGTCTTCACGGAAACGGCCGGCCGTCATCTGCTCTTTAAGGTTCCTGTTGGTGGCGGCGATCACGCGGATATCCACGGCGACCGACCGCACTCCGCCGACGCGTTCAAACGTTTTTTCCTGGAGCACCCGCAGCAGCTTGACCTGCAGGTTCAGGGACAGCTCGCCGATTTCGTCCAGAAACAGAGTCCCGCCGTGGGCGAGTTCGAATCGCCCCTTTTTGCTTGAGACGGCACCGGTGAAGGCCCCCTTTTCGTGGCCGAACAACTCGCTTTCGAGCAGGCCTTCGGCCAGGGCGGAACAGTTGACCGCCACGAACGGGTTGTCCCGCCG
>Ga0079303_10000239_pt1 | contig 12773 bp, 10 predicted proteins | sample Methanogen_OWC_FD_77073 | JGI IMG/M metagenome (GOLD analysis project Ga0079303, IMG submission 77073) | Enriched soil microbial communities from Old Woman Creek wetland in Ohio, USA - Methanogen_OWC | ecosystem: Environmental > Terrestrial > Soil > Wetlands | place: USA: Ohio | collected...
TGAAACAATATTCCATTTTGATAAAAAGTGGATTGGCGAGGATGGAAGGGTTTTCGGAGAAATGCTTCCAACCGGTTATGTTCCGATATTCATTCGGGAAAGCCCCGGGCGACTCCTGGAAAGAGTTGCGAGCCTGTTCAAAAACGAGAAGAGTTCGAATGAGCGGACATCTTAAGGAGGATCTATGACTCTCAGCCTCTTGACACTGTTAAAGGTAATGGCGGTCCTCGCCGTGATCGTTGGAATCTACCTGTTTCTCGAAGAACAGATAGAGATCTCCATGCACGCCAGGCGGTCACAGTCCCAGGGAGATGCGGGCAGACCATCGATCCTTCGAAGTATCACTGGCGCCAACTTCGAAGATCAGCTCATCGAGGCTCTGTTGATGATTAATTCATCACTCAAGGCGGGGCGCAACCTCGACCAGGCATTCGAACTGGTTGCCGTTTCCACCCCCGCTCCGCTTTGCAACGAATTCAGAACGCTTGTCCAAGAACGACGGCTCGGGGTTTCGATGATTGAAGCCCTTGGAAATCTTTCAAGACGAGTGCCCAGCGCCGATCTCAGGCTTGCTATCAATGCAACGATCTTTCAGCAGGATACCGGTGGAAATCTCGAGGATCTGTACAAGCAGATCGTGGTCACCGTCGCTGAACGTAAGAAAATCATGGGGAAAATTGTTGCGGGAACGGCTCATGCGCGCATTTCGGGCAACCTTGTCGGAGCCCTCCCTCTTATATTTGCAGGGTTGATTTTCATGTGGCATCCGACATACATGCTTCCGCTGATCGATAATCCCATTGGCCAACTGGTTCTCATGGCATCAATCATGTCCTCCGTTCTTGGGTTGCTCTTCATCAACCGTATGACGGGCGGAATCATGCCCGATCCCGAAGATCAGATGGTTGTTGCAAATGATCCCAAGCAGAAGGGGCGAAAACTGATCGTCATCAGGCCTTTCCTGAAGATAATCGCAAGCATCAACGAACGCTTTTCAGGCGGGCTTGTTGATCGGCTGCGTGAAGAACTGAGATTTCTGCTCGGCGCCGCAGGCAACCCCGGGGACCTTTCGGTAAATGAATTCATTGCAATGCAGGAGATGTCCGCGCTGATTTTCGTTCTCCTCGTCGGTTTCTTCTTTAACCCCCTCAAATACGGGTTGTTGGGCCTTGTTTTGCTGATCATCCTCCTGCCGATCGGATTTTATCTGCCCCGGATCTATCTCACGCAGCTTATTCGAAGGCGTCAGCAGAACATCGAATATGAGCTTCCCTACACGATTGATCTGCTCTCCCTTTCGATCGAAGCTGGCCTCGATCTCATTGGTGGCATGCAGAAGATCGTGGAAAAGTCCAGGCCAACCGACATCGTCGTTGAGTTCCAGATGTTTCTTGCGGATATCAAATACGGAAAAAGCCTTGAAGAGGCTTTGACCGAGATGGCTGACCGGGTCCAGGTTCTGTCGTTCTTCACGTTTGTCAGTTCGCTCGTTCAGGCTCAGCGACTTGGCGCTGAAATCGGGCCGACCCTGCGAGCCCAAGCTGAGCAAATGCGGTATCAGAGAATGATTCAGGCTGAAGAACGGGTGAACCAGTTGCCGGTGAAACTGTTGATTCCCCTCGTTTTCTTCGTTTTTCCGAGCATTTTCGTCTGGCTTATCGGACCTTCCCTGATCTACATGCTCAGAAGTTTTCCGGGAGCACTGGGTCAGTAACGGCCGACCCATGAGCAGACGCATTCTGCTCGTAAGCGCCTGTCTGATGGGCGTGACGAGCAACTACAAGGGGCGGGCTCATGCGGACTGGCTGAATGTTTTCCGTGTTTTGTCGCCTGTCGCGAAAGCGGCAGGCGTTGTTTTTGTCCCGGTATGCCCTGAACAGCTGGGCGGTCTCACGACTCCGCGGCCTCCGGCTGAAATGCAGGGAACCGCGGTCGCCGTGTTCGAGAATCGAGCCCGGGTCTTGACCGTGAATGGTCTTGATGTGACGGGGCAGTTCATTCTCGGTGCGGAAATGACCGCTCACATTGCTTCAACGATCGGGGTTGCAGGAGCAATCATGTCCGAAAAAAGCCCCTCGTGCGGGGTACACCGGGTCCACTCGGGCCGGTTCGATGGAAAGCTGATTGCCGGCCCGGGACTTGCCGTTCAGGCGCTTTTACGTGCCCGAGTTCCTGTTGTGAGCAATGAAGAATTTGCAAGATTATGGAACAGGACAGATGATCCGGAGGGTGTACAACTAATGAAATTAGGCTGGATCGGCAGCGGAATCTGAAAGAGTGTACATTGGCTGGTGCTGATGTGACTGGCGGCGACTCGGATGACATCCGGGTCGCTTTATTTTTGCTGTGACGTTGATCAATAGCGGAGTGTCGGTGTACATTGAAAATAATTTATTCGGCGAATCATATCATGGTCACTCATGTCGAGGGTACGCCATTTTCAACATTAAAATAGATTGACCGAGTTGAATAGTTTTGATAAAATCCGCCTGCTTTCGATATAAATCGAATTAAAAAATGAGTGAGAGCGGAGTATTGAGGATGAAATTCCTGAGTTTTATAAAGGGGATGAAAATCGAGGATAATTGCCCGATCGACGTCACATTCAGGACTTCCCGCAGTTGTTCGGCGTTAGGCTTCGGATTCATCTGTGCCGGCCTCAGCATGGCCTGGCAGATTTGTGTGGGAAATAAACTTCTGTGCTTTTTCAGCCTCGTCTGGCTTGGCAGTATCGGTGCTTCCATGCTGCTGGCTCTGATCGGCGGAATGATCATGACCTACAGAAAAACCGTCATCATCAGCAAGCGCAGAACAAAGATCGATGTTGAAGAAACCGGCCTTCTGGTTCACCACTCGGCGTCCTATCACTTCATGGATATCCTTCAGATCGAGGTATGCCCGATGGCTGAATGCCTCCTGACGGCAAAGGCCTGCATGTGGACCATCAAGGGATATGTCAGAAGACATGATGGCTTTGATACCGTCCGGTTCTACTGTGGAAGAAATATAGCCGATACTATTGAAGCTGCATCACTGATCTCACAGGTTGTCGGCTGCCCGGTCGTCAATGATGTCGCGGTTGCACGTGCTTTGTCCTTCACGAGAGAGGTTGGCAATATCTAATCTGCCGCCTTTTCGCTTTGCAGTCCCCCTGCCGTAAGGCCGGGGGACTCTTTTTCTGAGTTTCACTTGCGATCCTGCTTTTTGGCCGGGCGGTGCAGGATGCTCTGAATGCGGGCACGCTTGGCCTTGAGGAGTGTCGCAAAAGCCTCGAAGTCCGATTTCCCTGCAATCTGGTCTCCGGAGTCTGGAGTGACGAGATTCAGGGTTGTGAGAACGGCCTGAAAGATTCCTACGGCTTCGTATCGGGAAATGACCTCATCCCCGTTGAAGGTTCCGTTGGGATACCCGAGAAACAGACCTTTTTCACCGAGAGCAGTCAAGGCATTGGCTTCCCTGGTTCCCGCTTCAACGTCGGTATAGGTGAATGACTCCGCGCTCACGCCAAGCTTCGCCGGAAAAGCCTTGACCAGGTGCCCAAGCAGGATTGCCAGGTCTCCACGGGTCGCTGGCTGCGCTGGAAGACGGCCGATCAGAAGATTCCTGATCTTCGCCGACTCGGAAGCCTGATCATACCTGGTTAATATACTCTCAACGATACATACAGCGTCCCTGACCTTCAGCGGAGAATATCCGTCAAAGCTCATGCCGAACTTCATCTGGGTGAACGCCCCAGCTTTTTCCATCGCTTTCAGGCTATCCATGGCCGGATGATCGAGGGGAAGATCGACGAACTGCAGAACGTCTGAATTCTGTCTGATCATGAGGCTTCCGGCGACCTGCTCGTAAAAACGATACAGCAGGAATACCGCTTCCCGTTTTGTCAGGGCACGCGATGCACCGAAACGACCGTCCGGATATCCGCGGGCGATTCCTTTTGATTTCAAAAAGGAAATGGCGTCTCGATACTTTTCCGGAATGCGATAATCGGAAAAATTCGATGTCGCCTTCGGCTCAAGCGTCAAAAACCCGTTATCCGCAAGGTGCAATGTGCCGCGGGCAAGAGCTTCGAGGGCTGACTTGCGCTGAACCGAGCGTCGCGAAGGGGATGGATCGAAAATACCCGCGGTTCGCAGATCAGAGAGTTCGGAGCCCGCGGGCGCACCAAGCATCTGGAAAACACGCTTCAGAAGGACCGAGAATGACCTTCTTGTGATGGGAGTATCGAGAGATCTGCTTTCGAGATCTGACGCGTCGATGATACCTATATCCATTCCCAGCCGAAGTTCGGGACTGAGGCGGCCGAAGGCTGTGTTATCCGAAATGGCTTCCAGAACAGGCAATTCCGTCATGGAAGCAGTCAGGAAAACAGCCGCAAGACTTCCAAAAATGAAGTTCCGTGTTCGTTGCTGCATCGTATTTCTCCAGAGAACAGAGGTTTTCTCTGCTATCGACAGAAACGGGAGATAGATGAAGCATCTGACGAATAATTCCCCAAAAGAGTGATGATTTGCCGTCCGGGGAAAAAGCTGGCTTTGCGACCCTCTCGTGCCCGTGCAGAAAGCGCTTACCGTGCACTGCCTGCGGATGGGTTTCGGCGGCGGAAGAGCTGTGATACGACAATCACGAGAGAGAGAAGCAGTATCTGAGCCGCATGGAGGTTTTCCCGCGCGACCTGATCGGGCTCCTGGTGCTCAAAATCGTATCCTTTCCCGGTTGCAATTTCCGTTGATGGCGATCCGGTGCTTGTTCCAAAATCGAGATCCCGCGGATGTGCCGGAACAGGCAGGCCGCTTCTATATCTCTGAAGATAGATGGCGACAAGGTCGGTCGATGAGGCCAGAGATTCGCCGGATTTTTCCCAGGCGGCGATTGCCTTGTCACGCTCGCCTTGCTCGAGCAGCACAACCGCTATCAGTTGATGATATCTTGCCGGGTGGTAGACATCGGTGATAGTGGGGGAGGCGGGAGAGGGTGGAGCAAGGCGCAATGCCTCTTCCAGCCAGGCGAGAAGCCGGGCGGAATCGAAAGGGCGTTGAGGATTGCGTCGGTGGGACTCAAGAGAGGAAAGCGCCATCGCACCCAGAAAAATATGTGCGGAATCCGCTGCACCTGGTGTTTTTGTCCCTTCTTCGAGAAGGTCCATTCCTTCATCTTCCAGCCCGGCAGTCGAAACAAGGATTTGCGCAAGGAGCAGACGGGCTTCCCTGTTGGACGGATCGAGACGGAGCACGAGCCGGAGAGGCGGAATCAGTTCGAGTCGCGCCGCCGTGACCGGCGGAAATCGGCGGGCGAGCTCCATCGAGGGTTCGGAATGGTGATAATCGACGGCGATTGTCCAGATGCAATTCGCCAACATCCTTCCGGGGGCTGAGCGTAGCCGGGGGGCCGGGGCAAAGAGCATGACGGCGCACAGAACCGCTGAAATGCAGAAGATTCGCCAGGTGAGAGTCATGAACCATCCGTCCTTCGGCTCGGGAGTGAAAGGGAAAAATAAAACAGGCACAGGATAAAAGAATATAATATACTATTAACAATATGAAGCATTCCCGGCTGCCATTCGAATACGAGACAGTCCCGGGCGTTGAAAAAGGAGAGGTCTGGAATGGGGAAGGTGAGGAAGGTTTTCAGCCAGGATCCGGATGAATCGAGTCCGGGGAGGTCCGGGCCGTAGCCGAGCACCAAGGCCAGAATCAGTAGCAACAGGGCGGTCATCTGGTGAAATCTGGATCGTGCCGCCGTATACAGGGAAGAAAGAATCGCGAACTGGCATGCAAGAAGCAGCAGGCCGGCAGATGCTCCGTGTGGTTGGGCACCGGTCAGCAGCCAGAGAAGACCAATGCCGGTCATTCCGGCAAGGAGTGTCTGGATACAGACGGCTGCTGCCGCTTCCAACAGCGCCGTCCGGTAAGAGCCGGCCGGATTCTCTTCGCCGGCATTTTCTGAAAGCGTCAGGGAGTGAACAATGCAGAGAATAAGCCCTTGCAGATTCAGAAGGAAGAAAAGAATATCACGGGAAAATCTGCCGTTGTACAGATGTACCCCATCGGTCATCGGCAGGAGGCAGCCTCCCGATACGGTTAAACCCAGCATGAACAGAAGAAGCCGGCGACGCAGAAAGAGAATGGAGATATTGCTTAATATAATACGTGCGGCGATTCTCATGCGCACAAGTGCCGGCCTGGATCATCTGACCAGCCTGATGCACCGATGACCCGTTCGCCCTGAAGAACGATGAACCAGGCACACGCCCCTCCCCAGAATGCCCCGAGAGTCAGCAGCCAGCCGATCTGGCCCCCTGCGACAATGCCGGAATTGTAGAGGACATGCAGAAGCAGGCTGAGAAAATATCCCTGGCCTCCGCGGCTTTGAATACCACCCGCGATACCGTGAAAAGGCGCGGTTGCCAAGACCCTGAACATCCAGGTGCCCGAAGAAATATCCTCGGTAAAATATTTTAGAGCGTTTTCTGAAATCCCCATCGCGCCGCCGGTCAGCGTTCCCGCTTCAATCCTGTCCGAGTCCGAGATCCTGATCCAGGCGAACCTGGCCGATTCTTCGACAACTGGAGCAAGCAGGCCGATGCGGAGCCAGGCCGAACTTGGCAGCAGTTCCGAAACCGTTGTTTCGACAAGCCGGCAGATGAGCAGGATGAATGCGCCACCAAGAGCGAGCCGCAGACCGCGGCTGAACAGGATCGGATTCCGCCGGTCCCGTGCCCATGAAATCAGCAGCATCGTTGGAACAGCGCCCAGAAAGGCGATGATCAGAGGCGAAAAAGAAGTCGGCATCATTGTCGGGCTGAGTATACCATGCCCGATAAATGCGACCAACAGCAGATGCCGCTGGTGATTTTCCGAGCTCTGTTCTGCGGAATGCGCCGCTCTGTGCTACCATGCAGGCAAAGATAAGCAAGGAGGCCCTTTCCGTGCAGACCAGGTTCATCAGATATCAGCCTTTTTTTGTTCTTTTGTGCGTCATGCTGCTGGCGATCTTCATCCCAATTCCTGCGATAGCAGCTCAGACGGCCGATACGGGCAAGCTGTTCACTTTTGAAAACGGCCTGACCGTCTTCATCAAGGAGATGAGATCCGCCCCGGTCGTTGCTGTGAATATCTGGGTCAGAGTCGGCTCACGGCATGAAAAACCGGGCGAAGAAGGTTATACGCATCTGATCGAGCACATGATGTTCAAGGGAACGCCGACGTATCAGACCGGCAGGCTCGACGCCGAGATCAAGAAACTTGGCGCTTCCCAGAATGCCTTCACTTCTTCAGACTGCACCTGCTTTCATGTTACAGGGGCTCGCGAGCATTTTCCCCGGCTGATGGAGCTTCAGGCTGATGCCGTTCTCAACAGCTCTTTCGATGAGTCTGAATTTTTCAAGGAGCGGAATGTCGTTCTGGAAGAGCTGCGCATGGACAAGGATCAGCCGGAAGACCGCCTGTACAATATGATGAAAGAGACCGCATATGCGGTTCATCCCTATCGCCACCCGATCGTCGGATATGAAACGACCCTCGCATCGGCGACCAGGGATTTGCTGTATGGATATTACAAGCGGTGGTATGTTCCAGCGAACATGTGGGTCGTCATTGTCGGTGATGTTCGAACGGATGAAGCCATTGCCGCCGTGACGCGCACGCTGGGGACTGCTCCCGCAGTTCCCGTTCCTGAACAGGTTGTCGCAACCGAGCCGTTGCAGGTTGCCCGGAGAGAAATGCGTGCGGAAGGGGATATTCAGCAGGCGTATGTGAATATTGCCTGGCATGCGCCTTCGATCGATAATCCAGACAATTTTGTGTGTGACGTAATCTCCACGCTGATGGGCGGCGGCCGGTCATCCCGGCTGTATCGCACCCTCGTCGAGGAGGAGAGCCTCGTTACGGATGTCAGCGCAGGGTATTACACGACAAAAGATCCGTCGCTCTTCCTTGTTTCCGGTCAGATGCCCCAGGGAGCGATCCGGAAGTTCGGCGATCGTGTTTTTCAAATCATGAAGGGGCTTGCCGCTGGTGAAATCGCTGACGAAGAGCTTGAAAAAGCCAAGCAGCAGTTGGTTGCTGCGACGGTTTTCGGCCGGGAAACGGCTGAATCCCAAGCTTTCACCTATGGCCAGTTCGGCATTCTGGGGCGGCTGGAAGAAGCCGATGCCTATCTCGACCGTATCCGCAAAGTATCTGCCGATGACGTGAAGCGCGTTGCCCGCAGCCTTTTCACGGAAACCGGGATGTCGGTTGTTTCATACGAACCCGTGATCGCCTCTGGCCCTCAGAAGCCGGAAATGATAACGCTCGAAAATGGGATCAGGCTGATTCTGCGCGAGAATCACTCATCTCCGCTCGTTGCCGTCTCGGTTCATGCTGATGCCGGCGGTCTCCGCGAGGGCAGAAAAGGCGCAGGACTGGCCAATCTGACGGCCGAACTCCTGATGAAGGGCACGGAAAAATACAAGGCTGACGAGATTGCCAAAACGTTCGAGTCGCTCGGGACCCAGATTACCTGTGAAGCCGCAAAAAGCTTCGCGTCCATTGAGATGCAGTGCCTGTCCGAGAAGTTCGAGCCTTCGTTCGACATGCTCCTGGAGATCATGACTTCGCCGGCATTCCCGGAGGAAGAGTTCGAAAAGGAGCAGGAAAAAGCTCTCGAGGAAATCAAGGAACAGGAAGACGATCTGTACCAGTTTACGAATCATCGCGTCATGGAAGTTCTCTTCCCGGATCATCCGCTTGGCTACTCGAACCTGGGTCTTGCCGACCAGGTCAAGGAGATGAGCCGGAACGACGTGAGTGAGTTCTTCAAGGAAAATTATGTCGGCTCCGGAATGGTGATCGCCGTCGTTGGGGATATCTTCATCCGCGACGTGAAAGACCGCCTGATGTCGAAACTGTCCGACATCCCGAAGGGGAGTTTATCCGAGCTGCGTGAGCCGAGATTGTCGAGAATCGAGGCACCCGTGACTATCCATGAGCGCAAGAACCGTGAACAGGCCCAGATCATGGTTGCAACACGAACGTTCAGCAGAAATGACCCGCGTGGCCCGGCCATGGATATTCTCAAGAATATCCTTTCCGGCAGCATGTCTTCGCGGTTGTTCACAAACCTTCGCGGGAAGGATTCGCTCGCATATTCGGTTTTTGCGGCGAATGTCGGCACTCGTGTCACGGGATATTTTTTCGCAACGCTCAGCACGGCCGTTGAGCGGGCAGAAACCGCTCAGACCAGACTTTTGGAAGAACTCGAAAAAATTCGCACGGCAGGATTTTCCGACGAGGAAATGAACGATGCCAAACAATATATTATTGGCCAGCATGCTCTCGAACTCGTTAACAATCAGGCACAGGCGGATGTTTTCTCCAGCGATGAGTTCCTGGGTCTGGGGTTCGATTATTTCGAGAAGTATCCCGAGCTGATCAAAGGCGTGAAACGTGAGAATGTCACGGACATCATGCAGGAATACCTGCTCGGAAGCGGATCCTATGTTCTTGGCATGACAACGCCCTGATTTGCCCTGATTTCTCGTCCGAATAACAAAACCCCGGGGGTTCCAGTCGGAAGCCCCGGGGTTTTTTGTTGTCCGTGTTCTCAGTGTGAGCCGTATCTCTGTTTCAGGAGATCGAGGCAGTGAAATGTTGCATCAACGGCCGCCCTTCCGGCAAAAACCGGCAGGGCAAGCAGGAGAATTCCCATGGCAAACATCGACATGACCGACAGCCCCTTTTCGGATCAGACGGCCGGCTGGGCCGTGAGTTCGACGAGCTGCTGTGCCCTGTTGCGCATCCGTTCAAGAAGCGACGTGCCCAGATTGGTGATCGTTCCGGCGCCAAGCGTGAAAACAACGTCGCCCGGCTCGAGCATCTGCATCAGCTGGAACGCCAGGTCGTCGGATGTTCGGACGAGCTTTGCCTTGCGGCGTTCTGCGACCGGCATCTGGTCGAGGATGAGCTTGCTGGTAACGCCCGAAATCGGCTGCTCCGATGCGGCGTAAATTTCCGTGATGAAGAGCTTGTCGCAGTCGCTGAAGCAGCGGCCGAATTCACGGGATAAAAGCTGCGTGCGCGTATAGCGGTGCGGCTGGAATACGACGATCACCCGGTTCGCGTTGAGTGAACGCGCTGCAGCCAGGGTCGCGCTGATTTCGTTCGGGTGGTGTCCGTAATCGTCAATTACCGTGATTCCATCGAACGATCCCTTGAGTTCGAAGCGGCGGCCGGCTCCACGGAAGCGCCTGAGGCCGTCCTGGATCTGGCGGACCGTCAGTCCGATATCGAGGCCGAAGGCGATGACCGGAAGGGCATTGAGCACATTGTGGCGGCCTGGCACGCGAAGTTCGAACGTGCCGCGCAGAACGCCGCCGATGATCAGGGTGAATCGTGAGCCAAAGGGCTGCAGATCGATCTCGGATGCCATGATATCAGCCGGGTTCGAGATCCCGTAGGTGATGATCCGGCGGTTTTCAGGCAGCGCCATGTTGCGGGCGATCGGGTCGTCCGTGCAGATATACAGGGTTCCGCTTGGGGTGATATGGCCGGCGAAAATCTCGAAAGCCTTGACGATCGCGTCGAGGCTTTCATAGTGATCCATGTGATCGTTATCAATGTTGGTGATGATGGCGCTGTGCGGGAAATACTTGAGGAACGTGGCATCGCTTTCATCGGCTTCGGCGACGAACAGGCCGGAGCGGCCGGCGCGGGCGTTTCCGTTGAGCGCGGGCACGTATCCGCCGACAACGCAGGTCGGGTCCTGGCCGGCTTCGACCAGCATCGTGGAAATCATGGATGAAACCGTGGTTTTTCCGTGGCAGCCGGCAACGGCAATGCCCGTGCGCGCATCGAGAAACAGCTCGGCGAGCAGGTCGGAACGATGGCAGATCGGCAGATCGCGACGGCGGGCTTCCTGCAGTTCTTCGTTTTCGGGGGAAATCGCGGTCGATACGATGACTTTCGCGGTATCGGCCGGGATGTTCGAAGCTGAGTGACCGATGAAAATTCGTGCTCCGGCCGCTGTGAGAGATTTGGTGTTGGCGTTGGAGGCCACGTCAGACCCGCTGATCGGTTTGCCGGCGGTGAGACAGATCTGGGCCAGACCGCTCATCCCAACTCCGCCGATACCGATAAAATGGATCCTTGTGCTTTGTTCCATGGTTAGGCTGATTGCCTCCTTGCGTTTGTCATCTGTGGATCGATCTTCTTCGTAAACCATCGGCTCGGGTCAGGACTTTACTGAGCGGTTTGTTACGGAAAACGGCACAAACGCAAAAAAGATACTGCCTGGAACGGCGGACTCTGCCAAGAAAACGGCCTCCTGCACGAATTTGACGCGACACAATATCATACGGTACAGCGAATTGCAAATGAGCGCTGTCTTCCGGTCATCTTTTCGGGGAATAGAGCAGGCATGCCATGCCGGAACTCATCTGAACGACGATCGAAGGCAGCTGCCGGGATTTGAAGCCATGGCCGCGGCAGCCGTGCGGAGAAGACCGGTCCCACGTCACGTAATAGTGGGCGCAGCGGAAACAATCGATTCTGGGCTTGCCGGAGGGGCTTTTGGCGCTCGAATTCATGTTGTGGGCGGTCATCGCAACCAGCATTTGTACTGGTTGAGACGGGAAATGTCAATATATCGGCGTGCGTGCAATTGCCGAATGAAGGACCGGCGGAGTATTCTTTCATCCGATTGCCGGAGGAGCTGGATGATGAGATATGTGTGGGGGATGGTTCTGATGTGGGCGATTATCCGGGCTGTGCTGCTGGGGCTTGCCTGGTATGGTGATGCCGACCCGGTCAGGCATGAGCGGGTTTTGACCTTTTTCACTGCCGATGATGTTGCGCGTGGCCGAGAATATATGAAGAACGGCTTTGCTGCGCGCGTTGCGTATGGGTATGCTCAGCTTGCGGTTCTGCTGCTGCTCTGGAGAAGCGGGGTGCTGCGGCTTCTCGAATCAAGGCTGGAAGCGGCTATGCCCGGAAGCTTCTGGTGCTCCGGTGCCGTGATGATTCTTGCAGTGCTGGCTGTGGAGCGGCTTGTCATGATGCCCTTTGATTTTTATCTCGGCCATCTTTGCGAGCAGCGCATGGGTTTCAGCGAGATGACGGCGGCGCAATGGCTCTGGCGATATGCGAAGAGCTGCATGGTCGGCTGGACCCTTCAGATCGCGGGAATCCTGACGGCGCTGGCGGTGCTGAAATGGTGCGGAGACTGGTGGCCACTGCTGCTGCCTGTCGCGACAACGGCATACGGCATTGCGATTACCCTGTTGATGCCGTATCTGATAACCCCGCTGTTCTATGAACAGAAACCCCTGGCCGAGGGGGCTTTGCGAAGCCGGATCATGGAAATAGCCTCAAATGCAGGCGTGCCGGTCGATGACATTTATGAAATCGATGAGAGTCGATATTCAAAACATACGAATGCATATTTTACCGGCCTGTTCGGGCGCAAGCGCATCGTGCTGTATGACACGCTCATCAAGAGCCATACCGTTGACGAAGCGGCACTGATTTTTGCTCATGAAGCCGGCCACTGGCGGCATGACCATGTGCGGATCGGCCTGACGCTCGGCTTTCTCGGTGCGCTCGCAGGGTCACTGTTCCTCTGGTGGCTGTATCCGGTTCTCCTGGCAGATCCCGCGATGGAGCTTGCTGAGATCTGGAAGGCGACCAATCTGCCGTTTTTCCTCGCGACGGCGATCGTGCTCGGACTCCTGACCGCGCCCGTCGAGTCGCAGATCAGCCAAGCGTTCGAGCGCCAGGCCGACCGGGCGTCTCTCG
>Ga0079303_10000240_pt1 | contig 12754 bp, 14 predicted proteins | sample Methanogen_OWC_FD_77073 | JGI IMG/M metagenome (GOLD analysis project Ga0079303, IMG submission 77073) | Enriched soil microbial communities from Old Woman Creek wetland in Ohio, USA - Methanogen_OWC | ecosystem: Environmental > Terrestrial > Soil > Wetlands | place: USA: Ohio | collected...
ACTGTCAGTCCCGCCCTGCGCGACAGAATGGAGCTGATAGAGATATCCGGCTACCTTGTCGAGGAGAAGAGGGAGATAGCTGTCAGGCATCTTATACCCAAGCAGCTAGAGGCCCACGGAGTGAAGAGCTCACAGTTCTCGCTCTCAAACCAGGTCATAGAAGAGATCATCCAGAAATATACCCGCGAGTCGGGGGTAAGGGAGCTTGATAAACGCATTGCCAAGCTTGTCAGGCACAGGGCCAGGGAGATAGCATTCGATAAAACACCGGCACAGAATCTGTCAGCTTCCGAGGTGATGCAAATCCTCGGACCGCCGAAATATCTGCAGGACATTTATGACGGCAATGATCAGGCCGGGGTGGTGACAGGACTGGCATGGACAGCCACCGGCGGTGAGATCCTGTTTGTGGAGACCAGCCTCAGCAGGGGCAAGGGGAACCTTACCCTTACCGGTAACCTGGGCGATGTGATGAAAGAGTCAGCCGTGATTGCACTTGAATACCTCAAGGCTCATGGATCCATGCTTGAACTTCCGGACACTTTCTCGGAGAAGTGGAACATTCATATTCATGTTCCCGAGGGTGCAATTCCGAAAGACGGTCCGTCGGCAGGGATCACCATGGCAGTCTCCATCGCCTCCGCTTTCACACAGCGGAAGGTGAAGAAGTACGTGGCCATGACCGGTGAGATAACACTGAGGGGTAAGGTCCTGCCTGTCGGCGGCATAAAGGAGAAGATACTTGCTGCCAAACGCGCAGGAATTAAAGAGATAGTACTGTCAGAGCTTAACCGCAAGGATGTGGAGGAGATCAATGAAAAGTACGTGCACGGACTGAAGTTCAAATATGTTGACACAATAATGGATGTGATTGATCATGTGCTGCTCAGGCAGAAAGTGACCGATCCGAGAACAATAGATTTCAACTAACCGATAAACTGTTCATCATGAATAAGACAGCTGTTTTCCCCGGTTCATTTGATCCGTTCACCATCGGGCATGAAGCCCTGGTAAGGAGAGCATTGTCTCTCTTCGACAGGCTGATCATTGCCGTTGGCGAGAATTCCGAAAAGAAAAACCTTTTCACCATTGAGAACAGGATGAAAATGATTTCAAAGGTTTTTGAGGGCGAGAGCAAGGTCGTGGTCATGAGGTTCAGGGGCCTGACTGTCAACTTCTGCAGGAAGAACAACGCAGGTTATATTCTGAGGGGCCTCCGTACAGCAGCCGATTTCGAATATGAAAGGGCTATGGGTCAGATGAACAGAAAGATGGCTCCTGAAATTGACACCGTATTTCTCCTGACCAGCACAGAGCATACACCAATCAATTCTACAATTGTCCGTGATATAATTGTAAATGGCGGTGACGCTTCAATGTTCGTTCCCGCGGCAATAAAAATTTCGGATTATCTCGGCAAATGATCACTTTACCCTCAGGGTAAGGTTCAGCAGGTCAAGTAAAGACTGGAATGTGTTTGATTTGATTTTGGCTATCTCGTCCGGTGCCAGCCATTCGGCATGAGTGATGCCCTCTTCCGCCTGAGGTTCGGTTATCATTTCCCCGTCATAGTCCATCCTGAACCAGTAAGTCTTTTTCATGTACGGCTTGTTGTCGTAGAGATACGTATGATAACTCATCGGCAGCGGTTCGGTGATGATATGACCTCTTATATTGCACTCTTCCGTCACCTCCCTGAGAGCACATTCCTCAGGTGTTTCGCCCTTTTCGATATGGCCTTTGGGAAGATCCCATCTGCCGTACCGCTTTATGAACAGGTATCTGCCGGAAGGATGACCCACCAGTCCGCCTGCTGCCTCGGTCACGACAAACCATCCGCAAAACATTTCCCACAGGTTGTTGATATCAGATGAATAAATATTCAGCGAAGGGATATCATTATTGACGGCAAACCGTGATATTTGAATGTAGAGTTCCTCCTTCTCGTGATATTTGTGGAAAAGGGCGTATTTTTGAAGCCTGTCAGGATCAGGAGAGAGAGTGATAACCCTGTTGTCAAAATATACCTTATACTTAACCATATGGATGATATAGCAAAGAAAACCGCAGAATATCTTTTACAAATAAACGCAATAAAATTACAACCGGCAAGACCTTTTACATGGGCGTCAGGATGGAAATCTCCCATCTATTGCGATAATCGGATGACGCTTTCCTTTCCGGAGGTGCGTTCTTTCATCAGGGATGCATTTGCCGCCATGGTCAGGCAACTTTATCCGGATGCCGAAGTGATAGCCGGTGTGGCCACCGGCGCCATAGCTCACGGTGCACTGGTGGCCGGTCACCTGGACCTTCCTTTCATCTATGTAAGATCAGGCGCCAAGGATCATGGGCTGGGCAACCAGATAGAAGGCCATTTTGAAAAGGGGCAGAAGGTTGTCGTGATAGAGGACCTCATCTCTACCGGCGGCAGCAGCCTGGGAGCCGTCAAGGCGCTGCGGGAGGCAGGCTGCAATGTCCTGGGCATGATAGCAATTTTTACCTATGGCTTCAGCAAATCTGCAGATGCCTTCAGGGCTGAAGGATGCCGGCTCGATACTCTCAGTAATTACGGTGTACTGGTAGATATGGCAGCTGCATCAGGCTATATCTCCGGTGATGATGTGGATACTTTGAAAGAGTGGCGGAAAGATCCGTCAGCTTGGGGGACCGAGCGTTAAGTCCCGACATAGTATGTCGGGATAGCGAGGAGACAGACTGCAGGGTAAGCAATCAAAAAAGGCAAAAGGTAAAAGGCAAAAGGAGAAAGTAAAAGGAATGAGTCATTCTACAACATACACAAGCCGGACAGGTGAGGTTCCATGCGGCGATATGGATCTCTATGAATTCCTTACCGATATACGGAATTTCAGGGGGATCATTCCCGACGGTATGATATCCCAATGGGATGCATCTGCAGACAAATGCAGCTTCAGGGTCGAGAAGGCGGGTAAGGTGACCCTCAGTCTCGGGGAAGCCCTTCCTCATTCAATGGTCAGTTATAAGGCGGAAAATCTCTTCACCGGCAAAATACTGATCCAGGTAGCGATAGAATATATAACAAACGTCAGGTCAAAATTTTACATCACATTGACTGTCAACTTCAACCCGTTTGTGAAGATGCTCATAGGGGATGCTACCCCGCAATTCCTTGACAAACTGATCGATGAGATAGAGAATTATAAAGGCTACGATAAGATCAGAGGATGTAATCAATCTCTTTGAAGACATACCCTCTTATGGTTCCGTTTTCTCTTTTCACCAGCAGGCGACCGTCAGGACTGACGCCCTCGATCATGCCGGTGAACCCTCCGTCACTGTCAGTGTACCGATGCCATTCGTTGCGCTTGTAAAGTGCATTATGGTAAGCTTTTGCGAGTAAGTCTTTGTCTCCTTTGATGACCATGTCATACCGCATGTCGAGAAGCTTTATTATCTGGCCAGTGATTAACGATAAATCATATTTTCTGCCCGTGACCTGTGCCAGCGAGACCGGGTTGGGGGCGTTGCTCCTGAAGATTTTCTGGTTGACATTGAGCCCGATCCCGATTATGCTGTTGCTTATAGTCTCACCCATTATGGAGTTCTCTATAAGGATACCTGCAATTTTGTCATCTGCGACGTAAATGTCATTAGGCCATTTTATCTTCGCGTCAGGTGTTTCAGTTCTCACCAGGTCGTAAACTGCGAGGGAGACCATCTGTGAAATGATAAACTGTTCTTCCGGTCTGACCATTACCGGATAGAGTATTATGCTCATCAGCAGATTCTTACCTGGTTCGCTCTCCCAGGTGTTGCCTTTCTGCCCTCTTCCATCTTCCTGAAATGCGGCAGTTATCACAGTACCTTCTGCAGGTTTTTCACCCCTGAGCATGAAAGAGGCAATGGCATTTGTGGATGACACTTTTTCATATCGTCGTATGGCAGACCCTATGATCATGGCTGACAGGTCGTTGAATTATTATTACCCACTATTTGCCAGGCTTTAAAGGTTATTGAACAAATTGGCATCCTAATTGTAAAAAGAAATGCTGCCGGACGAAATTACGGATAAATGTTCGTAATTTTGCGCCAGCAGCAGAAACTGTAAATTACTGAAAGTAATATTGATGAGAAAAGCCAACAAAGAGGCCGCCCTGGTGACAGAAAGCATTGTAAAAGGGTTATTTGAAAAGAAGGGTGAAAAGGTGGCCCTGATTGATCTGAGAAGTATTGAAAACAGAATTTGTGATTATTTCGTGATCACAGACGCTCCCTCAACCAAACAGGTTGATTCACTTGCATGGTCCGTGGAGGATGTTGTGCGGAAAGAAACAGGCCACAAACCTTATCATATCGAAGGCAGGGAGAATTGTATATGGATACTTCTTGATTACGGTGATATCCTCGTTCATATTTTTCAGCAGCCCTACAGGGAATTTTATAATCTCGAGTCGTTGTATGCCGACGGTAAGATAACGATACTCGAGGACAAGGCAGAAAAGAAAGGTATTTAACATATGGCAGAAAATAAGGAACCACTTAAGCCAAACAAGAATGACAAGAATGCAAAAGCGAAGTTCAACACGAACTGGTTCTTTTTTATACTTCTTCTGGCATTTATAGCTTTTCAGGTATTATTCTCCGGCAAATACACCAAAAAGGCCGGTCAGAGAGATATTGAGCAGATGGTCATGCACCACGACATCGAAAAGGTTGTCGTGGTTAACAAGGATCAGGCTGAGATCTATATTAAGCCTGATTCGCTCAAGAGCGGCCGTTATCCTGATTTTGTGGAACATAAGGGTTTCGGGCTCCAGCCTCCGAGGCCCCAGTACTACCATAATTTCGGTACGGTAGAACTGTTCGAACAGTTTTTTGCCGCGGCGCAGGAGAAAGCCGGTTACACCCAGGATGAATGGATACATCCTGAGTATCAGACCAGGAAAGACTACCTGGCCACCTTCCTTGGTGTCATCCTTCCGTTTCTGCTGATAGCCGTAGTATGGATATATTTCATGCGGCGCATGGCTTCGGGCGGAGGCGGAGGCGGAGCAGGCAACATTTTCAGCGTGGGAAAGTCGAAGGCGCAGATCTTTGACAAGGACACCCACATCAAAACGAATTTCAGCGATGTTGCCGGTCTCGAGGAAGCCAAGACCGAGGTGATGGAGATAGTTGATTTTCTCAAGAACCCCAAAAAATATACTTCCCTCGGAGGGAAGATACCCAAGGGTGCGCTCCTGGTAGGCCCTCCCGGCACGGGAAAGACATTGCTTGCCAAGGCTGTTGCCGGAGAAGCCAATGTACCTTTCTTTTCAATCTCAGGCTCTGACTTCGTTGAGATGTTTGTCGGGGTCGGCGCTTCACGTGTGAGGGATCTCTTCAAGCAGGCCAAGGAGAAGGCTCCGTGTATAGTCTTCATTGATGAGATTGATGCCGTCGGACGTGCCCGCGGCCGTAACCCGAACTTCGGCGCCAATGATGAGCGTGAGAACACCCTCAACCAGCTCCTTACCGAGATGGACGGTTTCGGAACGAACAGCGGTGTGATCATCCTTGCAGCCACCAACAGGGCTGACATCCTTGACAAAGCCCTGCTCAGGGCAGGTCGCTTTGACCGCCAGATAAACGTCGAACTGCCTGACATCAGGGAGCGTGAGGCAATCTTCAAGGTGCATCTGCGTCCGATAAAACTTGAAGAAGGATTTGACGTAGCCTTCCTTGCTAAAAATACACCCGGCTTCTCGGGAGCAGATATCGCGAACGTATGTAATGAAGCCGCCCTGATAGCAGCAAGAGGAAATAAAACAGTGGTTGAGAAGCAGGATTTCCTTGATGCAATTGACAGGATCATCGGAGGACTTGAAAAGAAGAACAAGATCGTCTCCATGGAGGAGAAAAAAACGATAGCCTATCACGAGGCGGGTCATGCCACGGTGAGCTGGCTCCTCGAATATGCCAGTCCGCTTCTTAAAGTTACTATCATCCCGAGGGGTAAAGCCCTGGGAGCAGCATGGTACCTGCCTGAGGAAAGGTCGATTTCCACCCGTGAGCATATACTTGACGAGCTTGCCTACGCTCTTGGCGGCAGGGCTGCCGAAGAGCTGGTAATAGGAAAGATATCTACCGGTGCCCTGAGTGACCTTGAGAAAGTGACCAAGCAGGCTTACGCCATGGTGGCTTATTTCGGAATGTCAGAGGAGGTCGGCAACATGAGCTTCTACGATTCGTCAGGGCAGTCGGAATTCGGATTTACCAAGCCCTACAGCGAGAAGACAGCCGAGCTCATCGATCACGAGGCAAAAAAGATTGTTGAGGAATCATACAATAAGGCGAAAGAAGTTATCTCCGCCAACATCGACGGCCTCACACAACTGGCAGAACAGCTGCTTGAGAAAGAGGTGATCTTCAGCGAGGACCTGGAGCGCATCTTTGGCAAGAGAAAGGGCGACAAAACCAAGGGATTGACTGAAGAGCCTGCTAAGAGTGAGTGATGGAGTACGAATGGGTGGTCATAGCAAGGTTCTTTGATGATGTAAAGTGCCAGATCGCCATCGATCAGCTGCACAACAATGAGATTGAGGCTGTGGCGATAGACAAGCGCGACTGGAATTACAGGTTTGGTGAGATCGAACTCTGTGTTCACCGCGATAACGTCATCGCAGCCAAGGAAATAATCAAAGATCTGTGAAGTGACCAATCTTGTCAGGCGTACCATTACAGGAGCTTTCATCGTGATATTGGTGCTGGGAGGTCTCTGGCTTCATCCTGTCTCTTTTTTTCTCATCGTGGCGGTCATGATAGCCGGAACGCAGATTGAATACTACAAGATGATCCGGAGTACGGGCATCAGGCCACAGGCTGTAGCAGGGATAATTGCCGGTTTACTATTGTATGTCATATCTACAATGGTGGCAGCGGGATGGCTGCCCGGAAGCGCTTTCCTGATACTTATCCCGGTGGTGTCTGCAGTAATGATAATTGAGCTTTTCAGAAAGGTTGAGAGGCCGTTTGATTCACTGGCGCACACATTCTTTTCGATATTATATACAGCGGTGCCTTTTTCAATGTTCCCGTTTACAGCCTTCAGCCACACAGGCCTTGAACCGCTGATTCAGATGAAGGGGGTTGAGTTCTCACCTGGTATACCCGTAGGCTTCTTTTTGCTCTTATGGACAAACGACACAGGTGCCTATCTTGCAGGTTCATTGATTGGTAAGCACCGGCTCTTTGAACGGATCTCGCCAAAGAAGAGCTGGGAGGGCTTTTTCGGAGGGTTGATACTGACCCTGCTCGTTGCACTCCTCTTCTCCGGATGGCTTGGCGTGGCTGATGCCGGCGGCTGGATGATAATTGCCGTTATCATTTCAATCGCCGGAACTGCCGGTGACCTTATTGAATCAATGCTCAAACGCAGCCTGGGCCTTAAGGATTCAGGCACGGTCATGCCGGGTCATGGTGGATTCCTTGACAGGTTTGACAGCGTTGTGGTTTCATTTCCGCTGGTTTATCTTTACATAGCTCTGTTGGGATAGTATGAAGGTAAGAAGACTGAAAATACACAGGGAAGGGTACAAGATAATATTTGTAGTACTGGTCATGCTCGCCGTTATCAATGTTGCAGGGCAGATTATCTGGCCTGACCTGCGCATTGTTCATTATCTGGTTCTGGCTGCCTCCCTGATATTTTTTGCTTTTATAGTTTTATTTTTCAGGACCCCTGCACGGCGGCTCGACCCGGACCCCCTTCTGATCTACGCTCCTGCAGACGGAAAGATTGTCGTGATCGAGGAGACATTTGAAAAGGAGTACTTCAATGACAACAGGATTCAGATCTCCACCTTCATGTCTCCGTTTAATATGCACAGCAACAGGTACCCGATCTCAGGCACGGTCACCTATACTAATTATCAGCCCGGCAAAAAATATCATGCCCGGAGCCCGAAGTCGTCTGAACTGAACGAAAGAAGCAGTATAGTTGTTACTTCTGACAGCGGGACCGAGATACTCATCAGGCAGGTGGCGGGTGCGGTAGCCCGCCGGATAGTTACCTACTCGAAAAAGGGAGACAAGGTGCACCAGGGTGATGAGCTGGGCTTCATCAAGTTCGGATCGCGCGTAGACATATTCCTTCCCGAAGGAACAGAGGTCGATGTACAGATGTTTGAACAGGTCAGGGCGAACAGGACAATAATTGCAAAAGTTATATAAATATAGATATGAAAAAGGATGACAAAATACTGGAGCTAACTCCTGATGTGAAATGGATAGGAGTGCTTGATCCGGACATTAGAGTTTTCGACATAGTGATGCATACTGAACATGGCACCACTTATAATTCATACTTTATTAACGCCGCGAAAAAAACAGTTGTGGAGACTGCCAAGGAGAAGTTCAGTGAAACATATCTCAGCAAGCTGAAGAAAGTGACAGACCCTGCTGATCTGTCATATATTGTCATTGATCACTCCGAGCCTGATCATTCCGGTTCGGTGAGACAGCTTCTTGACCTGGCGCCTGAGGCTGTCGTGGTGGGCAGCGGCAATGCCATCAGGTACCTGGCTGACATAGTCAACAGACCTTTCAAATCACTTGTCGTCAAAGATGGAGATACCCTTGACCTGGGCAATAAAACCCTGAGGTTCATATCTGCTCCAAACCTGCACTGGCCCGACAGCATCTTTACCTACCTTGTCGAGGATAAGATACTTTTTACATGTGATTCTTTCGGGGCACATTACTGCCCGGAGGAGATTTTTGATGATCCTTCAGACGACTATACCAAGGCTTTCAGGTACTATTTTGATACGATACTGAAGCCTTACAGCAAATTCATGATCAAGGCAATTGAAAAGATAAGGCCGCTGGATATTTCCATGATTGCCACAGGCCACGGTCCTATACTGAGAAAAAACTGGAAAAAGATTGTCGATGAAACATACGCTCTTGCCGTTGACTATGTGAAGCTCACTTCAGTCTCAGAGCAGAAGAGGCTGCTGATAACCTATGTCTCGGCCTATGGTTACACGAAGGAGATGGCAGAGCTGATAGCCAGCGGAGCCTCATCGGTAAAGAATATTGTGGTGGAGGTGATGGATATAGAGACTGCAGAGCTTGGTGCCATTGACTCAAAGCTGACCATTGCAGACGGGCTTATAGTCGGTTCTCCGACCATCAATCAGAACACTCTCCTTCCCGTTTACAGGCTGGCTGCGATGATCAGTCCGCTGCGCGACAGGGGAAAGCTGGCAGGCTCTTTCGGCTCGTACGGATGGAGCGGGGAAGCCCCTGCAATTATTGCCGGGATGCTGAAAAGCCTTAAGCTGTCATTTTTCGAAGAGCCGGCCGCTCATAAGTTCATGCCTGAGAATGACAAAAAGGCAACCCTTATCGCGTACGGAGAACGGTTTGCGAGGGAACTCGCGGCACAGAAAACGGCGGAATAGATTAGCTCGGTTATAAACGCATAACGACGCCCTGCTAGGGCGTCGCTACAATGTAACGGCGCCCTATCAGGGCGCCGCTACGATCAAACGGCGCCCTATCAGGGCGCCGTTACGACGTAATTACCAACCTGACGGTTGGTATCGTAGATTACGAAATTGAGATCGAGCGGATTTTTTCCTTTTTCTTTTCCTCTTCAAGCTTCGGTATCTCCACATTAAGAATTCCATCCTTGTATGCGGCACCGATCTTGTCACTGTTTACATCCTCAGGCAGGTAAAAACTGCGGCAGAAAGAACTGTAGCTGAATTCCCTGCGCCTGTATCCCTCAAGATCCTCCTCCTTATCTTCCTTGTGCTCGGAAGAAATCGTGAGCACATCATCCTTAACCTCAATCCGAAGATCCTTCTTATCCATTCCCGGAACGGCAAGCTCAAGATAAAAAGCCTTTTCATCTTCCCTGATATTCACTGATGGCAGACTGCTTGTGTTCCTGGCCATTGTGGGAAAGAAATCTTCATTGAAGAAATCTGAAAGCGTAAGCGGTTTGTAACCTCTTGTTCTGATCACTGGTAACATAACGACCTCCTTTTTATTGTTGTTAAACATTATTTGCATTTTCTGTAGATATATTTCAATCTGTATGCCGTTGATAATAGAATGCCAATATGGCAGATAAAGTAAAATATGGCATGACATAATGGCATAGCAATTATCAGGTTGTTTAAACGGGAATTCTTTTTAATTTTGATGAGAAGAGTTTTGATTGCATCCTGTCACGGCAGGGAATTCTGACCTGATCCAATTGCATTATGAATGCTACTCTGCGCAATTTTCTGATTATAGTTGGTATAGCACTGACGGCTTATCTCTTCTGGTATTTCCGCAGTATTTTTGCGTATATTATTGTTGCGGGTGTTATTTCTCTGATCGGCCGTCCGATAGTAGAGCTTCTCAGCAGCATACATATCAGGAAGCTGAAATTCCCGAGGTTTCTGAGTGCATTGCTTACCCTGCTGCTTATCTGGGGTCTCGTAGCGCTTTTCTTTGCGATCTTCATTCCGATCATAACCAGGCAGATAGACACCTTTTCAAGCTTCGACGCCGGTGCAATAGTCAGGGGTATCGAGCAGCAACTCGATAAGATTGATGTGCTGCTCAGGAAGGTCTATAAGACGATGCCTGTTGACAAAACCATTTATGATCTGGCAGTTGAAAAGGTCAGTGAAATTCTTAATCCCGCCTCGGTAACTGATTTCGCCGGAAACCTTGCAGGAGGGATTGGCAAATTCATGGTTGCAGTTTTTGCCGTTACTTTCCTCGCCTTCTTCTTCCTGAAGGATGAAGGGCTTTTCAAGGAGACGGTGATGGTGATCGTTCCCGAGAAGTATGAAGAAAAGGTCAGACATGCACTGCACTCGATCAAGAATCTGCTGATCCGTTATTTTATAGGTATTATCCTCGAGAGCACCATTGTCATGATAATAGTGACCATCGGGATGACCATTGTCGGATTGTCGTTCCAGCAGGCACTGGTGATGGGGCTGATCATAGGAATATTCAATGTGATACCCTACATTGGTCCGTGGCTTGGCGGCGCCATCGCAGTGGTTATGGGTATAGGGACCGCGATCAGTGTGGGAGGACTTCCTTCAATACCAATGCTGGTCATTTATATGATTATCGTTATTGCCTCAGCTCAGGTCATAGACAATAATATTGTTCAGCCGATGATCTACTCGAAAAGCGTCAATGCCCATCCGATAGAAATATTTATCATCATCATGGCGGTGGGCAGTTTTGCAGGCATCCCCGGAATGATAGTGGCAGTCCCGGCTTATACAGCTGTAAGGGTCTTCGCCAGAGAGTTTTTTTACAATTTCGGTCCTGTGCGAAAAATTACGTCAGGCCTCGGTAAAGACATTGAAAGCGACAGGTAATGACCAGGATAACGTCTTCCCTAAAAAGTTTGTTTCTGTTCTATTTTGAGGGTTTCCGGACAATGTCATGGTGGGGAAAAAAGGTCTGGTTAATCATTCTTATTAAGCTTGGTATAATCTTTCTCATACTGAGACTTTTCTTCTTTCCTGATTTCCTGAAAAGTAATTTCAGCTCTGACAGGGAGCGCAGTGACTATGTGATCGAACAACTAACCGGTAATAAATGACACTATGATTGAAAACATTGATCTCTCACTGGTAAACTGGTCCAGGGCACAGTTTGCACTGACGGCCATTTATCACTGGCTATTCGTGCCTCTCACCCTTGGTCTTTCATTTATTCTTGCATTCATGGAGTCAATCTATGTTCGCACGGGCGATGAGACATGGAAGAAGATAACGAAATTCTGGATGACGCTTTTTGGCATCAACTTCGCGATAGGAGTGGCCACCGGGATAATTCTCGAGTTTGAGTTCGGAACCAACTGGTCGAACTACTCATGGTTCGTGGGTGACATCTTCGGCGCACCGCTGGCAGTTGAGGGTATTCTCGCCTTCTTCCTGGAATCGACCTTCGTGGCTATTATGTTTTTCGGATGGAACAAGGTGGGGAAGAAATTTCACCTTGCCTCCACATGGCTGGTAGCCATAGGTGCCAACCTCTCGGCTTTATGGATCCTCATTGCCAACTCATGGATGGAGAATCCGGTTGGAATGGTATTTAATGCGGATACCGCCCGGAATGAGATGAACAGCTTCAGGGATGTCGTGCTTAACCCTGTCGCCATCGACAAATTTACCCATACCGTGACTTCAGGCTTCGTGCTTGCCTCCGTCTTTGTCACAGGCATAAGCGCATGGTTCCTTCTGCGTCACAGGGAGGAGGTACTGGCAAAAAGGAGCATAATTATTGCAGGGATTTTCGGCCTCGTATCTTCCCTGGCTGTAGCCCTGACCGGTGACAGCTCCGCACGCACTATTGCTCAGGTTCAGCCTGTGAAGTTCGCTGCCATGGAAGCCCTCTATGAAGGTAAAAGCGGTGCAGGACTGACGGTGATCGGTGTCCTTGCCGACAATGACGACAGGATCGGAGAAAAAAAAGTACATGATGTAAGGCTGAAGATCATGATCCCCAAGCTGCTTTCAATAATGACCACCGGCGAGGGCAGCGGTTACGTGCCAGGCCTGAAGGATCTGGTCAACGGGAATCCTGAAAAGGGAATTCTGTCTGTCAGCGAGATGACCGAACGCGGCAAATATGCGAGGCAAGTGCTGACAGATTACAAAATGGCAAAGGAGATAGGTGATGCAGCCTCCATGGCTTCGCTCGGAGCAAAATTTCAGGATAAGGATTTCATAAATAATTATTTCAGGTATTTTGGCTACAG
>Ga0079303_10000241_pt1 | contig 12740 bp, 8 predicted proteins | sample Methanogen_OWC_FD_77073 | JGI IMG/M metagenome (GOLD analysis project Ga0079303, IMG submission 77073) | Enriched soil microbial communities from Old Woman Creek wetland in Ohio, USA - Methanogen_OWC | ecosystem: Environmental > Terrestrial > Soil > Wetlands | place: USA: Ohio | collected...
AGCGGAATCCGATCTTACCACCCTCGAGCTCGAAGGGAAGCTCGTGGTCCCCGGGTTGATCGACATGCACACCCATCTGCGCGAGCCGGGGTTCGAATACAAGGAGACCGTGCGCACCGGGAGTCTGGCCGCCGCTGCCGGCGGTTTTACCTCCATCGCCTGCATGCCGAATACAGATCCGGTGAACGACACCAGGTCGGTGACCGAGTTCATCTTGAGGAAGGCGAGACAGTGCGGGGTGGTGAACGTCTACCCCGTGGCGGCGGTGAGCAAGGGCTCGGAAGGCGCGGTCATCACCGAGTTCGCCGACCTCCGCGACGCCGGAGCGGTGGCGTTTTCCGACGACGGGAAATCGGTGATGAACAGCGGCCTCACGCGGCGGGCCCTGGAGTACGCCCACACCTTGGGGATGCCGGTGATCTCTCACTGCGAGGACATGGATCTCGCGGCAGGCGGCGCAGCCAACGAGGGGGTGGTGGCGACCAGGCTGGGCTTGCGGGGGATTCCCAACATCGCCGAGGATCTTATGGTGGGGAGGGACATCGCCATTGCCGAGTACACGGGCACGGCGGTCCATATTGCCCACGTAAGCACGGCGGGGGCGGTGGAGCTCATACGGGAGGCCAAGAGGCGCGGCGGGAAGGTTACCGCCGAGGCCGCCCCGCACCACTTCACCCTCACCGATGAGGCGTTGAAGAATTACGATACGAATGCCAAGGTAAACCCGCCGCTCAGAACCCTGGCGGACGTGAACGCCGTGAAAGAGGGGCTCAAGGACGGAAGCCTGGACGCCATCGCCAGCGACCACGCGCCCCACTCCACTCTGGAGAAGGACGTGGAGTTCGACTACGCGGCAAGCGGCATGATCGGCCTGGAGACATCCCTGGCGCTGAGCTTGGGCCTCGTGGAGGAGGGGCTTCTCAGCCTGAATCAACTCGTGGTAAAGATGAGCACCAATCCGGCCCGGATCCTTAAGATCCAGAAAGGGACACTCAAGGTGGGGGCTGACGCCGACGTGACGGTCATCGATCCCGACGAAGAGTGGACCGTCGATACACGCACCTTCCAATCGCTGAGCAAGAATACTCCCTTCAACGGCTGGCGCCTCCGGGGCCGGGCCATATTCACTATCGTCGGCGGCGACATCAAGTACCGGGCTCGCTAAGCTCGCCGCCGAGATCAAGCATCCATGTCACGAGATGAGCTGCAAGAGATCATCGCCCGCCTGGTGGGGAAGCCGGTTGAGGTGACCATCACCGATAACTCCCACGCCATGATTACCAGTCGGTGGTCAAACCCCGGCTACAGGGTGCGCCTCCATCACATGTTTCTCGAGGCAGGTGCACCGGTGTTGAAGGCACTCGCCGGTTTCATCGCGAAGCGGAGCGGGCGGCCATCGCTTATCCTGCGCGAGTTCGTCACCGCCCATGGGGAGAAGATCAGGAGGGCACCTGCGAGGATGCGGCACACGGCTGTCCGGACGGCGGGGCGCTACTTCGACCTCCGAGAGATCTTCGTCCGGGTGAACCGGGAATACTTCAACGGGCAAGTCGACTGTCGTATTACCTGGGGGACGAGAACGCGGGCTCGTCTTAGGCACTCCATCCGCCTCGGAACGTACTCGGAGCAGACCAAGACCATCAGGGTGAATCCACACCTCGATCAGAGCTTCGTTCCCCCTTACGTGATCGAGGGAATCGTCTACCACGAGATGCTTCACCACCTCGTGGGAAACACGGCGGTGAAGGGCCGCAAGGTGGCCCACTCCCCCGTGTTCCGTCAGCTGGAATGCCGCTATCCTCACCATGGCCAAGTGCAGGCCTGGATCAAGACCCACCGCGACCGGCTCCTCGGCAGGTAGTGTTACTCAGCGCAGCGAATTGTTGCCCCCTCCTCCCCCCCCGTTTTCTTTGGCTCCGCCCAGAGACGGGCTGGCGCATAGCGCAGCCGCGTCCGGCCCTTGCATTGACAGTCTCTTCTCCCCTGTGTTACAGGTGCAGACATAGCCGGCGGCTGCATACTGCGCTTCTGCCCCCTGGCCTATTCTCTCGACAGCAACTCATCCCGGGATCGATGCAGGAAAGGAGTCGGCCATGCTGGTGGTGATGAAACGTCAGGCCACCAAAGACGAGGTCCACCAGGTAGTCCAGGCCATCGAACGGGCAGGCTATGTGGCCAGAGTCATCGAGGGAGGAGAGCGGGTCGCGATCGGGATACTTCAGAACCTCGGGCCGGTCGATCCCACGCCCTTTCTCCATCTGCCCGGGGTCAAAGACGCCATCCCGGTTACCAAACCATACAAGCTCGTGAGCCGGGAGTTCAGTCCGGCCGATACCCTGATCACGGTCGGCGACTGTAGGGTCGGCGGCGATCATTTCATGCTCATCGCCGGGCCGTGTGCCGTGGAAAGCGAGGAACAAGCCCTTACCATTGCCCGCGAGGTGAAGCGGGACGGGGCCAGATTTTTTCGCGGCGGCGCCTACAAGCCGCGCACTTCGCCTTACAGCTTCCAAGGACTGGGGGAGGAGGGGCTGAGGATCCTCGCCAGGGTGCGCGAGGAGACGGGCCTGTACATCGTTACCGAGGCCCTGGATCACGAGATCTGTGACCTGGTGGAGGAATGCGCCGACATCATTCAGATCGGGGCGCGAAACATGCAAAACTTTTCGCTCCTCAAGAGAGCCGGTCGGGCGCGGAAGCCTATCCTCCTCAAGCGGGGTTTGGCCGCGACGATTCAAGAGCTGCTGATGGCGGCGGAATACATAATCTCCGAAGGGAATCCCCAGGTGATCCTCTGCGAACGGGGAGTGAGAACCTTCGCCGATCACTCGCGCAACACCCTCGATCTCAGCGCCATCCCGGTGGTGAGGAAAGAAAGTCCCCTCCCCATCATCGTTGACCCGAGCCATGCCTGCGGTCGCCGTGACCAGGTGATTCCCATGAGCCGGGCGGCGGTCGCCGCCGGGGCCCAGGGCCTCATGGTAGAGGTGCACCACGAGCCGCACAAGGCGCTGAGCGACGGGCCCCAGGCGCTTTTCCCTATCCAGTTCGAGGAACTGGTGCGCGGGATTCTCCCCCTCCTGACAGAAAGCCAACGGGCTGAGCTGCACCCCGAACCAAGGTAACCATGCGGGGGAGGCGCGGCGAATCGGCCCGTGCTCGCCGTCTCGGTTCGGCTCGGGCGCCTGCGACAAGCCGAGGTTCCTTGGCTGTATTGAGATTGGTATGACCACGATCCGTCTGAATCTCTCGAGTCCCGATCGCTCCCACGACGTGGTGGTTGAACGGGGCATTCTTCGGCGCCTGCACCAGGAGCTGAGGCAGGTAGCAGACTTCTCCCGCATCGGTTTGGTGACCGATGATGTGGTCCGGCGTTACGTGGCCGAGGCCTTGCAGACAGAGCTCAGGGGCCGCGGCATGGAGACGGTCCTTTTCTCCTTTCCGGCAGGGGAGAAGACGAAATCGGTGGAGACCGTCCTCGACCTTTGCCGGAGGCTCCTGACGAGCGGCTTCGATCGTCGTAGTGTGCTTCTCGCCGTCGGGGGCGGGGTGGTGGGCGACATCACCGGATTCGCCGCCGCCATTTACCTCCGAGGAATCCGCTTCATCCAGGTGCCGACGACCCTTCTTGCCCAGGTGGACAGCGCCATCGGCGGGAAGACCGGTGTCGATCTGACCTCGGGGAAGAATCTCATCGGCTCATTCCACCAGCCGCTCCTCGTGCTGATCGATCCGGACGTCCTCGCGACCCTTCCCCGGGAGGCGATGCAGGAGGGGTTCGCAGAGGTGATAAAGGTTGCCCTCGCCGCCGACCCCATTCTCCTGAAGCTCGTGGAAGACCACGGCGCGGATCTCCTTGACCCGCTTCATCGAAAGCTTGAAGAGGTGATTGTTCGCGCCTGCCAGGCCAAGTGCCGGGTGGTGAGCCAGGATGAGCAGGAGGCGGGCCTTCGCCGCATCCTCAACTTCGGCCATACGGTGGGACATGCCCTGGAGGCGGCATCGGGGTACACACTGAGCCATGGGCGGGCGGTGGCCGTGGGAATGGGTGCCGCCATCCGCTGCTCCGAACTCTGGGCGGGGCTGGAGAGAGACCAGGCGACTCGCGCCCTCGGGGTGATCGAGAGGCTCGGCCTCTCCACGAAAATTCCGGCGGAGGTGGAGCTGGAGGCTGTGCTGGCCTCGCTGGAACGGGACAAGAAAATCGAGGGCGAGGTCTGCCACTTCGTGCTCCTCGGCAAAATCGGCCGTCCCGTGGTGAAAGCAATCCCTATCCGCGAGCTCCGCATGGAGCTGGAAGAAATCCTCAGGGAAATGGCCTGAGACGAACCTTCGAGGGCCTTGCGGGGTCAACTCATCAGGGGGTAAACTACGAAGGTGCTGAAAAACTCCTCGACCGGGGCTCACCATGCACAGGTATGCACGGGAGACGTGAGCCGGGCTGGTCGGTTCCGCAAGGCTGCATAGTCGCGCCATGAATAAGGTTGTGGTGTTCCGGCCCGCCTGCAGAGCTGCGGTGCAAGGTTCGGCAGGCCTTCCGCCAGTTCAGAGAGTCACGAGGAGGCTCCAGATGCACCTTGCTTGACCGACCAGCCCGGCTCACGTGGCAGTCTCCTCCGACATCATGAAAAGAGTTTTTCAGCAACCTGCTAGAATGTTAGACCATCCTGAGCCTCAACGCCAACAGGGGCATCGCCGGAAGAGTTCGGTTCCCCTGGAGGGGATTCCTGCATATGCCGCATAAAGAATTCGTCCATCTCCATCTGCACAGCGAATACAGCCTGCTCGACGGGGCGATCCGGCTCAAGGACATATTCAAGGCCGCCCAGGAGTTCGGTATGAACGCCGTGGCGCTCACCGACCATGGGAACATGCACGGCGCCCTCGAATTTTACGAGACCGCCAAGAAGAAGGGGATCAACCCCATCCTCGGGTGCGAGATCTACGTGGCACCCAAGAGTCGCCATGACCGGAACGCAGGGCCTGCAGGGGAACGCACCCATCACCTTATCCTCCTTGCCGAGAACAACACCGGCTACGGGAACCTGCTCAAGCTGGTGAGCCTCGCCAACTTCGAGGGCTTCTACTACAAGCCCCGGGTGGACAAAGAGCTGCTGGCGACCTATCACGAAGGGCTCGTCGCTCTCTCTGCTTGCCTCCACGGCGAGGTGGCCAGCCATCTCCTCGCCGCCCAGTACAGCCGGGCTGAGGAGGCGGCGATGGCGTACCAGGATATCTTCGGCCGGGGAAATTTCTACCTGGAACTCCAGGCGACCGGGAGCCAGGAGCAGGGGATCGTCAACCGTGATCTCCGCCACCTGAGCCAAAGGACCGGGATCCCTCTGGTGGCCACGAACGATTGCCACTACCTCAAGGCGGAGGACGCGAAGGCTCACGACGTTCTCCTCTGCATCCAGACGGGGAAAACGGTGCTCGAGGAGAAACGGCTCCGGTTCTCAACCGACGAGCTCTTCTTCAAGGCCCCTGAGGAGATGTGGGCCTATTTCGCCGAGGTGCCTGAGGCGCTCAAGGCAACGATGGCGATTGCCGAAAGATGCCGGGTAACCCTGGAGTTGGAGCGTGCCCATTTCCCCGAGTTTCCTCTCGCCCCGGGAGAGTCGGTGGAGTCGGTTTTCGAGCGAGACACCTGGGAGGGGTTTGCCCGGAGGCTGGCCGAGATTCGGGCGAAGGGCCCTGTCTTCAGCAAGGCGCAGGAGGAAGCCTACCGCCACCGGCTGGCGACGGAGATCTCGATTATCAAGAAGACCGGCTTCTGCACCTACTTTCTCATCGTTGGCGATTTCGTTAACTTCGCCAAGGGGCACGAGATCCCCGTCGGCCCCGGACGAGGCTCCGCGGCGGGGAGCCTCGTGGCCTACGCCCTCGGTATCACCGACATCGATCCCATCCCCTACGGTCTCTTCTTCGAGCGTTTTCTAAACGACGAGCGCATCAGTCTCCCGGACATCGATGTGGACTTCTGCATGAACGGCCGCGACCGGGTGCTCCAGTACGTGACCCAGAAGTACGGCCAGGACCGAGTGGCTCAGATCACCACCTTCGGGACCATGCAGGCCCGTGCGGTGATCCGCGATGTGGGGCGGGCCCTCGGTATGCCCTACGGGGATGTGGACAGGATTGCCAAGCTGATTCCCGCCGCCCTCCACATGAGTCTGGAGAAGGCTTTGACCATGGAGCCTCGGCTCCAGGAGCTCCGGAGCGACCCGAACTTCAAGGAGCTCTTCGATGTCGCCTCCGCCCTGGAGGGGCTCACCCGGCACGCCTCAACCCACGCGGCGGGTGTCGTCATTTCGGACCGCCCCATTGTCGGGTACCTGCCCCTCTACCGCGGGACGAACGGTGAAATCGTAACCCAGTACCCCATGAAGTACGTGGAGAAGGCAGGCCTGATCAAGTTCGACTTCCTGGGATTGCGCAACCTCACCGTGATCGATAACGCCCTCAAGCTGATCCGCAGGACCCACGGCGAGTCCCTGGACGTTCTGAATCTACCCCTTGAAGATCCTCCCACCTACGAACTCCTCTGCCGTGGCGACACCACGGGGGTATTCCAGCTTGAGAGCTCCGGGATGCGTGACATCCTCATCAGGCTCCGGCCGCAGAACTTCAACGACATCATCGCCGTGGTCGCCATGTATCGCCCCGGGCCCCTGGAGAGCGGTATGGTGAGCGACTTCATCAAGGCGAAGCACGGACAGATGGAGGTGAGGTACGAGCTGGAGCAGCTCCGCGGCATCCTCGAGGACACCTACGGCGTCATCCTCTTCCAGGAGCAGGTGATGCAGATCGCCAGCGCGCTGGCGAACTACAGCCTCGGCGAGGCGGACATCCTCAGGCGGGCCATGGGGAAGAAGATCCCGGAGGTGATGGCGAGCCAGCGGGATCGTTTTCTGTCGGGCGCCGCGGCGAACGGCATCGACACGGCGAAGGCGGTGCACATCTTTGACCTCATGGAAAAGTTTGCGGGCTACGGTTTCAACAAGTCGCACAGTGCGGCCTATGCCCTCATCGCCTTTCAGACGGCGTACCTGAAGGCGCACTATCCCCTGGAATTCATGGCGGCGCTCCTCAATAGCTATCTCGGGAATACCGACGGCTTGGTCAAGCTGATGAACGAGCGGCGGGAGAAAGGGCTCACGGTGCTCCCTCCCGACGTGAACCTGAGCGAGTGGGAGTTCACCGTTGTCGGCACCGCCATTCGCTTCGGTCTCGGCGCGGTGAAGAACGTGGGAGCCGCTGCGGTGGAGTCCATCATCGAAGCTCGCGCCAGCGGGGGGCCCTTCACCTCACTCCATGAGTTCTGCGAACGCGTAGATCTGAGTCGGGTCAATCGGCGGGTCGTGGAAAGTCTCGTCAAGTGCGGCGCCTTCGATTCTCTTCATCCGGTTCGAAGCCGGGTGCTCGCCGCACTCGACGATGCCCTGGAGATGGCGCAGACAATCCAGAAGGATCGTCTGAGCGGTCAGATGAGCATGTTCGGGACCTTCGCCGGGCAGCACCGCCATGCACAGCCGGCGCTTCCCGAGGGACCCGAATGGAACCAGCGGCAGAGGCTGGCCATGGAGAAAGAGGCGTTGGGTTTCTATCTGAGCGGTCATCCGCTCGACGCCTATGACAGGGAACTGGCACATCTGCCTCTGGTTGAAACGGGCGGTCTCGGCGAGGTGGCGGACGGCACCCAGGTTACCCTCTGCGGCATGAACGCCGGCCTCAAGGAGATCACCACGAAGAAGGGAGAGCGGATGGCCTTCCTTACTCTCGAGGATCGGGACGGGAGCGTGGAGGTGGTCATCTTCGCCGACGTCTTTCAGGCGAGCCAACCACTTCTGGAACGGGATGAACCTCTTCTTCTCGTCGGAACGGTCCAGCAGGAGGAGAAGGGGGCGAAGGTGCTTGCCCAGCGCCTCCTGAGCCTCGCCGACGCCAAGGAACAAATGACCCAGGCCGTTCGGGTCCGCCTGCCGCTGGAGCGGGTGAGCCGGGACCGTCTGGAGGACCTGAAGGCCATCCTCGAGCGGCACCGGGGGGAGTGCCGAGCCTACATCCATCTCGTCATTGACCCCAAGTGCGAGACCATCATCAGCCTGGGAGATCAATTCAGAGTGAAGCCCAGTCGGGGCCTGGTGGAGGAGATCAACGGCTATTTCCAGGGGCCGGTTGTCACTACCGTCTTTGGCAACGGTGGGAACCAGCAGCAGTCCGGCTCGCGCGTCGGGGGAAAGCGGGCCCCTCGCGGCAAGCGCTCGGGGAGTTCGCATTAGGGGGGGATGCGCGGGACCGAGGGGCGTGGGGATTCCCGCAAAAAGAAAAAAAGGGGAATCTTTCTCAGCTTTGATTGTCCGGGAGGCGCACGAGCAGGAGATTCAGGTCAGCAGGAGTTCGAACGTCGTCGCTGGAGCAGGAGATTTCTTGCACACCGAGCAGCACATGAGAGCAGCACGAGGATGTTGACTAGAGCAGCCGTCAGGAAGCCGACAATGTGCGAGCTGAGAAAGATCCCCTTTTGGCGTAGCGAGTGTTACACTATGATAAAAGTTTCACATTGTCAAGCAAAAAATCGTTCGCCCCTCGTTTCGAGAGCCTGAAACCTCCACCCGGTCTTCCTTAATTCCTATTCACTGCGAGACTCTGGAGGGGAACACCTCTGATGAAGAAGCTACAACGGGCACTGGGGACGCTCTGCCAGCGCTGTCCCCTCTGCGAAAAGGCACGAAGCGAGCCAGAGAGCACCCTCGGCCGGCTGATGGCGTGGCACGGACGATTTTGCCCGGCCTGGAAAGCGCAGAGGCTCCTCGCGGCGGAATGTCTCAATTCCCGAACGGTCACCGGGGATCAGGGGAGCCTTCCACGGGTCAACGGTGAAGGGTCCATTGACCGCCTCGGTATTGACAGTGGCGGAGACTGGCGGTTATAAAATAAGCAACACGGGGCTGAAGCCTCGGAACGTTTTTTTCACCTCTTCAGGAATAAAGGCCACGAAGGCTTACCGCAAACCTCAGGGTGACCGTCGTGGCCTTTTCTGTTGGCTTGAGGCGCGAGGAGGTTTGCCCCATGCACATGGCAGATGCCCTTATCTCTCCTGCTGTTGGCGGCACCATGTGGACGGCCACCGCAGGGCTCACCATCTATAGCGCTCGGAAGCTCAAGCAGGAAATCGACGACCGCAAGGTCCCTCTCATGGGGGTCCTCGGGGCCTTCGTCTTTGCCGCCCAGATGATCAACTTCACAATCCCCGCTACCGGCTCGAGCGGCCATGTCGGCGGCGGCATGATTCTCGCCATTCTCCTCGGACCCCATGCCGCCTTTCTTGTCATGGCCTCCATCCTCACCGTCCAGGCCCTGTTCTTTGCCGACGGCGGCCTTCTCGCCCTGGGGTGTAACATCTTCAACCTGGGGTTCTTCCCCTGTTTCGTGGCCTATCCGCTCATCTACCGGAAGATTGCGGGCGAGAAGCCGACACAGGGCCGCATCTTAGCCGGAGCCATGGCGGCGGCCGTTCTTGGTCTCCAGATGGGGGCCTTCGGGGTGGTGCTGGAGACCCTCTTCTCCGGCGTCACAGAGCTGCCCTTCGGCACCTTCGTCCTTCTCATGCAGCCCATCCACCTTGCCATCGGGATCGTCGAGGGCCTAGCCACGGCGCTGGTCGTGATCTTTGTCTGGAAGGCTCGTCCCGAGATCGTGGAGATGGCGGGCCCGTCGCCAGCGTTGGCGGCCGGTTCGTTGCGAAGGGTGGTCGTCGGATTCCTCGTACTCGCGGTGATCACCGGTGGAGCCCTCTCTTGGTTCGCCTCGACCCAGCCGGACGGCCTCGAGTGGTCCATGTTCAGGACAGCCGGCAAGGAAGAGCTGGAACCGTCCGAGCATGGCGTGCACTCCTCGCTGGCGGAACTCCAGAAGAAGACGGCTTTCTTGCCCGTCTATGATTTCAGAAAGGAAAAGGCTCAGACGGAGTCGAAGGAGGAGCCCGCGCAGGAACCCGCCGAGTCCTCCCCTGCGGAACAATGGCCCGCAGTGAGCGCCGGGACCTCGGTGGCTGGTGTCGTCGGGGCCGGCATCACCATGGCCGTTGCCGCACTCATCGGCTTCGGGCTGAAGAGACGTCAGCAGAACAAGGGCTAAGGCGAGCGAGGGGATCTGAGAAGTTCAACCACGAGGGCAGGGGCGTCGTCCGCTCCCCTGCCTTCGGTTTTTCGGAAAGATGTGCCGTGGCCACTCCCGATGCTTCTGCATTCGACATTAGTTACCTGGATATCATCTCCTCCCGGGACACCTCTATCCATCGGCTCGATCCGAGGGCGAAACTACTCACCACCCTCGCCTTCATCGTTGCGGTCGTCTCCTTCAATAAATACACAGTCGCCGGGCTCTTCCCCTTCGTCATCTATCCCGTCGTCGTTATCGCTCTTGGAGATCTTCCCCTCGGCTACCTCCTGAGAAAGGTCCTCCTCGCTGCTCCCTTCGCCTTTTTCATCGGGATATTCAATCCCTTCTTTGACCGGGAGATCCTCGTGCGTCTGGGGCCGATAGCGGTGTCGGGCGGCTGGCTGTCATTTATCTCGATCATGATCCGTTTCTTCCTCACAGTGACGGCGGCGCTCCTTCTCATTTCCACCACAGGGCTGAACGGCGTTTGCCTTGCTCTGGAAAAGCTGGGAGCTCCGAGGGCCTTCGTCGTCCAACTCCTCTTTCTCTACCGCTATCTTTTCGTCCTTGGTGACGAGGCGACGCGACTGACGAGAGCGCGGTCCTTGCGCTCTTTCGAGGGGCGGGGCATGGGAATCCGGGTAATCGGCTCCCTGGTTGGGCAACTGCTTCTGCGCACCCTGGATCGGGCGCACCGCATCCACCTGGCCATGCTTTGCCGGGGATTCGACGGGGAGGTCCGCCTGCTGCGGCCGCTGAAATTCACTGGAATGGACCTCGCCTACACGCTCGGGTGGTCAGCGCTTTTCGTTATCATGCGCCTCTATGACATTCCGCAGCGTCTGGGAACCATAATCATGGAGCTCCTACGATGAGTCACCACATTGTCGAGGTCACCGACCTTCGCTATACCTATCCGGACGGCACCCCCGCATTACGGGGCCTTTCCTTCCGCATCGTCCATGGTGAGTCAGTCGCTCTCGTCGGCTCGAACGGGGCGGGGAAGTCGACCCTCCTTCTTCATTTGAACGGTTGCCTCACGCCGGCGGCAGGCACGGTCAGAATCGGGGATTTTCCCCTCACCTCGAAGACGCTCCCCCATGTGAGGCGGACGGTAGGTATGGTGTTCCAGGATCCCGATGATCAGCTCTTCATGCCCCTCGTCCACGATGATGTGGCCTTCGGGCCCCTCAACCTGGGCCTCTCCCCCGAGGATGTGGAGGCCAGGATCGAGAGCGCCCTCGCCACTGTGGGTGCCGCTCATCTTAGGGACCGACCGTCTTATCGTCTCTCAGCAGGAGAAAAGCGGGCTGTGGCCATCGCCTCGGTGCTGGCCATGTCTCCAAGTATCCTGGTCATGGACGAGCCAACCTCCAGCCTAGATCCCCGGGCGAGACGCCAGTTGATCCAGTTGCTTGCAGGCTTCGATCACACCAAGATCATCGCCACCCACGACCTGGACATGGCGCTCGACCTCTGTTCGCGAACGATCGTTCTCAAAGACGGGGGTATCGTGGCGGACGGCCCGACAGGTGAGATCCTGGAGAATGAGGGGCTTCTTCAGGCGAGCAACCTGGAGAAACCGCTTCGACTCCAGGGATGTCCGGTGTGCTCGACTCACTCCGTAGGAAGTTTCCGCACTCCGAGAGGTTCGTAGTCCACGGTCTCGGTGAGGAGCTCCTTGAAGATGCGGTTCCTCTCCTCCTCGAGCTCGATACCGGTGGTCCGCTTCTCGTACTGCCCGGCGAGCCACTCCCATACAGCAATTTCGCGCTCCGCATCGGCGCTGTAACAGAAGCGCTGCTGCCACTGCGTCGGGTCTTGCTTGCTGATGAACGGAACACCGGAAAGCCTCTCGTAGAGGCGCATCGCCCGGAGGCGAAGCGGACCGGGAAGCTGGTCGTGGTAGCGCGGCCTTTTCGGCATGAGGTCCCGGAGGCGTTTAGGAGGCATGGGGAATCCTTTCCTTCACCGCCACCCCCACGATTCCGAAGGGGGTCTCGTGGTACCCCGGGAGCAAGGCCAGACCGGCGGCCTTGAGAGCGCCCCGGAACTCGGGGCCGTGAAAGCGGTTCTCGGTGGGGTGGTCCAGCAGGTGACGAAAGAGGGGATTGGCATACAGGGGGGGATAGATCTCCTCGAAGTAGAAGCCGCCGCCAGACTTGAGGACCCGGGCGATCTCGCGAACGCCCTGCTCCCAATCCTCCAAATGGTGAATGATGCCGAAGTTGAAAACCCCATCCAGGCAGGCGTCGGGGTAGGGGAGGTACTGGGCGTCTGCCACATAGAAGAAGAGATGTCCGTTCCGCTGCCTTGATCGTCTGCGCTTGGCGAGAAGGATCATGTCGTGATCAAGGTCGAGGGCGTCCACCCGGCGCGGTCGGAAGGCGCTGAGGATGAGCTCGGCACCGGCGCCGCGGCCGCAGCCGATCTCCAGCACGTGTCCTCCGGGTCCCATGTCGCGGAGCCGCTTGAAAAACCCCGTCTCCTGCCGTTGCACCAGCAGGCGCACGGGGCTGTTCACCCAGAGCCTCTCGAGCCAGTTCACTTTCATTTGCCGTCTCGTACCCCCATGA
>Ga0079303_10000242_pt1 | contig 12732 bp, 7 predicted proteins | sample Methanogen_OWC_FD_77073 | JGI IMG/M metagenome (GOLD analysis project Ga0079303, IMG submission 77073) | Enriched soil microbial communities from Old Woman Creek wetland in Ohio, USA - Methanogen_OWC | ecosystem: Environmental > Terrestrial > Soil > Wetlands | place: USA: Ohio | collected...
AGGGTTTCCTCGACGTCCTGCGCATCGCTCAGCGGAAAGTGCAGGATGAGGTTGGACAGATTGGCGATCCCCAGAGCCTCGCAGTGCTTCATGATCTCGATGTTCTGGATGGCGGTGGTGCCCTTGCGCAGTTTGCGCAGCAGCCGGGTGCTCAAGGCTTCCACCCCCACCTGGAGCTTGCGCATGCCCGCCGCGCGCATCCGTTCGAGCTCCGCGAGGGGGGTCGTTGCCCGGATTTCGGCAAACAGGTCCATGTCGCGCTTCAGGCCGGCGATGCCGCGCAGGATGTCGCCGGTGGACTCCTTCGGAAGGACGTTGTCGACGATCGCCACGGAGAGCACGCGGTGGCGGCGGGCGAGCTGGTCGACCTCCGAGACGGCGCGGCCGGCGGACTTGGAGCGGTAGCCGCGCCACTGCAGGTTGAGATTGCAGAACTCGCACCCGGAGGAGGCCACGGCGCCGGCATCGCGCTGCCACCAGCAGCCACGGGAGAACTCGATCGGCAGGGTGGGGAAAAAACGGTTGGAAGCGTTGAGCCCGGACAGGGTCTCAAAGTAGTCGTCAAAGTCCGGCAGCGGCAGGTGGTCCAGGTTTTCCAGCTGAAAAAAACCGCCGCCGGCCAGCTGGGAATCGGTGCTCCAACGGGTCAGGACCCCGTTCGCCGGGGGCAGCTCCTCGATGGGGCGGCCCTCCACGACGTGGTGCTGGACCAGGTGCGCAAGCGGCAGTTCCCCCTCCCCGAAGACCACGGCGTCGATGTCCGGGAACAGCCTGAGCGCCGCGGCCCCGGACAACCGGCTGAACGCCGAGCCGCCGACCACGTTGGTGAGATGGGGGCAGCGCTGCCGGAGACGCCGGATGAGGTACAGGCAGGCGGTGAGCTGGCAAAGGACGCTGGAAAAACCGACCAGGCGGACCTCGCTCCAATCGGTTGCGGCCAGCCACGCGTCCGAGGCGGTCTTCACGCGAAGGGTGAGTTCCGCGAAATCCAGACGCCGGATCGACGGAGACCCGCCCGCCTCGCGGCGGAACAGGCGCGCCATCGCATCGGCCCGGTCCGGGTAGAGCAGGGCGCCGTAGACGGTTTCGGCCAGCCAGGTCCGTTCGGATATGGAGTGGTACGGGCGGTAGCCGATGGCTTCGGCCACCTGGAGGTACAGGTGATGGGACCTGACCGCGATGTCCGGGAAGCGCGAGCGCACAAATGCTTTGAGCGTGCCCAGCTGGATCGAAGGGCGAGTGTAGAGCGGCCAGGGGGGGGAGACCAAGGCGATCGTGCCTGAGAAGGGTGCCGGCGGTGGTCCTGGGCCCACGGTTCAGTTCACATCCCGTGAGAGGTCGATGCGGTGTTTTTTCATGCGCTTCCACACCGTGACGCGGCTGACGCCCAGCATCCGCGCGGCGGCGGACTGGTTGCCGCCCGCCTGCCGCAGCACGCGGATGAGATCATCGCGCTCCTGGGCCGGAGAGGCGGCGAACGAAGGCGGGCAAACGGCTTCGGCCGCGATTTTTTGCGGGAGGTGCCGGGATTCGATTATCCCGCCCGGGCACAGCACCAGGGCGTATTCGATGGCGTTGCGCAGCTCGCGCACGTTGCCCGGCCAGGCGTAGGCCGCCAGCCGGGCCACGGCCTCGGGGGAGAGGCCGGTGACCTTCTTGGCGCTTTTCTGGTTGTGCTGTTCGAGGAAGTGCTGAATGATGATGGGGATGTCCTCGGGTCGATCCTTGAGCGGAGGGATGGTGAGCGGAAAAACGTTCACCCGGAAGTAAAGATCTTCGCGGAACCGTCCTTGCACGATCAGCTCCTCGATGTTCTTGTTCGTGGCCGTGATGATGCGCACGTCAACCCGGATGGGGGTGTGGTCGCCGACCCGCTCGATTTCCTTTTCCTCCAAGACCCGCAGCAGCTTGACCTGGGTTGAAAGCGGGATGTCGCCGATCTCGTCCAGAAAAATGCTGCCGCCGCTCGCGGCTTCGAAGCGCCCGATGCGGCTGCGGTCCGCCCCGGTGTACGCACCCTTGACGTGGCCGAAAAGCTCGCTTTCGAGAAGGTTTTCATTGAGCGCGGCGCAGTTGACCTTGATGAACGGCTTGCACTCCCGGGGGCTTGCCCAGTGGATGGCGCGCGCCGCCATTTCCTTGCCGGTCCCGCTCTGGCCGTTGATCATCACCGGCGTGTCGGACTGCGAGACGCTTTGAATCATCTCGAACAGGCGCTGCATGGGTGCGGACTTGCCGAGGATCCCGAAATAGTTGTCGTCCAAGTCCAGGGTCTTGCGCAGCGCCAGGATCTCCTCCTGCTGGCGCACGATTTCGGAGATGTCGGTCAGGGTTTCCACCGCGCCGATGACCCGCCCGTCCGCGTCGCGCAGCACCGTGGCATTTTTAAGGATGCTGACGGAGTGATGGTCCTTGCTGGTGATCAGGCATTTCTTGGCCTTGACCGTGCCGTCCTGGAACAGCTTGCACCACTTCTCTCCCGTCCCCTGGCCGAAGATGACACACCCCGTGCAATCCAGCATCCGGCAGGATTGGCCGATCAATTCGTCGGCGGAATACCCGGTCAGCAGCTCCGCCGCCGGGTTGACAGCCGCGATGGTGCCGTCCGGGCCGACCACCACCAGCCCTTCCTTGAGGGTGTCGATGATGGTTTTCCAGTGCGAAGATAGGTCCATGCAGGCATACCCGATGGCAAGGCAAAATTTTTATCAATAATAACACTGGAATGTCTGTTCTGCAAGCGGCCCGGGTAAATCCGGGAGGGACGCTTGGCCATGGGGCCGGCCGCCTTGACTTGGGGAAGGGCTGTGGTAAGAAGAGACCATGTCGAACGCAACAGCCAACATGGCGGTGACGATCGGCGGCCTGGCGCTCAAAAACCCGGTCATGACCGCCTCCGGAACATTCGGCTACGCGCGGGAATTCGAGTCGCTGGTCGATTTGAACCGGCTGGGGGCCATCATCGTCAAGGGTTTGGCCCTTAAACCCGTCAAAGGCAACCCGCCGCCGCGCATCGTCGAGACCGCGTGCGGCATGCTGAACGCCATCGGGCTGGAAAACGTGGGCATCGACGCCTTCGAGGCCGAAAAGATGCCTTTTTTGCGCACCCTGCAGCCCCCGGTCGTCGCCAATATATACGGCACCTCCGTCGAAGAGTACGCGGCCTTGTCCGAGCGCATCGAAGCCATCGATGGAATTGCGGCCCTCGAAGTGAACATCTCCTGCCCGAACGTGAAGGCCGGGGGGGTCGTCTTCGGGGTGGACCCCCTGGCGGCCGCGCGCGTCGTCGCGGCGGTCCGGAAAAAGACGCGCAAGCCCGTGATCGTCAAGCTTTCCCCCAACGTCACGGACATCACCGTCATCGCCCGCAGCGTGGAGCAGGCCGGCGCCGATGCCGTCTCGCTCATCAACACCATCACGGGCATGGCCATCGACATCGAAACCCGGCGGCCGCGCCTGGCCAACATCACCGGCGGTCTGTCCGGGCCGGCCATCAAGCCCGTGGCCTTGCGCATGGTGTGGCAGGTGGCCCGCACGGTGCGGGTCCCGGTCATCGGCATCGGAGGGATCCGACGGGCCGAGGATGCCATCGAGTTCTTCATCGCCGGGGCCACGGCCGTTCAGATCGGCACCGCCAATTTCATCGACCCCCGCACGGCGCTGGATGTCATTGCGGGCATCGAGCAATACCTCCGGCTGCACGGCATCCGGGACATCGCCGATCTCTTGGGCACGCTGGAGACTTGAGAAACCCGATCGTCGCTACGGGGCGATTGGCATGCGGGGGGAAACCCCGCAAGAATCTTCACCCCGCATCCATTTTTCTCACAGCCCCACCGCTTCCTGCATCGGGTGGCTCTTCAGGTACTCCAGCCGGTTCAGCCCGTTGATGTAGGCCTTGGCGCTGGCCGTGATGATGTCCGGGTCGGCGCCTTTGCCCAGGGCCAGCAGCCCGTTTTCCCGCAACCGCACCGTCACTTCGCCCATGGCGTCGGTGCCGCCGGTGAGGGCGCTGATCGAAAACCGCATCAACTCGGAGCTCGTTCCCGTGAGCTTGGCGATGGTGTTGTAGGCGGCGTCGATCGGGCCGTTGCCGTAGCCGGCATCCTGGGCGGGACGGCCGTTGATCTTGAGCCGCACGCTCGCCATGGGCAGCACCGTGGTCCCGGCCGTCACGTGCAGATAATCGAGCACGAAGACGTCCGAGGTCCTCAGGATGCCTTCCGTGACGATGGCCTCAAGGTCCTCGTCCATGACGTGCTTTTTCTTATCTGCCAGCTCCTTGAACTTCCCGAAGACCAGGTTCAGCTCTTCGTCCGACAGGTCGTAGCCGAGTTCCTTGAGCTGGGTGCGCAGCGCGTGCCGTCCGGAATGCTTGCCGAGGACGAGCCGGTTGGCGCTCAACCCGATGGTTTCGGGTTTCATGATCTCGTAGGTCATGGGGTTTTTGAGGATGCCGTCCTGGTGGATGCCGGCCTCGTGGGCGAAGGCGTTGGCGCCGACGATGGCCTTGTTGGGCTGCACGAGCAGGCCGGTGATCATGCTCACCAGGCGGCTGGTCGGGTAGATGTACTCGGTTTTGATGCGGGTGCCCGATTTGAGGAAATTGGCGCGCGTGTGCAGGGCCATCACCACTTCCTCCAGCGAGGTGTTCCCGGCCCGCTCGCCGATGCCGTTGATCGTCACCTCCGCCTGCCGCGCCCCGTGGTGGATGGCGGCCAGAGTGTTGGCCGTCGCCAGCCCCAGGTCATCGTGGCAGTGGACGCTCAGCACGGCCCGGCCGATGTTGGGGGTGTGCTGCCGGATGTAGCCCACGAGCTCCGCGAACTCGCCGGGGATCGCGTACCCCACCGTGTCGGGCAGGTTCACCGTCGTGGCGCCGGCGGCAATGGCCGCTTCGAACACCCGGCACAGGTAGTCGCGGTCGCTGCGCGAGCCGTCTTCGGCTGAAAATTCGACGTTGTCCGTGAGGGATTTGGCATAGGCCACGGCCTCGACGGCGGCCCGGACCACCTCGTCGCGGCGCATCTTGAGCTTGTACTCCAGGTGGATGTCGGAGGTCGCGATGAAGGTGTGGATGCGCGGCCGCGCCGCATGCCGAATCGCCTGCCAGGCGCGGTCGATGTCCGGCCGGGCGGCCCGGGCCAGGCCGGCCACCTCGGATGTCTTCAAACGGCCCGCGATCTGGGAGACGGCCTCGAAGTCGCCCTCCGAAGCGGCCGGGAAGCCGGCCTCGATGACGTCGACGCCGAGCTTTTCCAGCTGGATGGCAATCCGCATCTTCTCCGCAGCGTTCATGCTGGCTCCCGGGCTCTGCTCGCCGTCCCGCAGGGTGGTGTCAAAGATGATCACGCGATCGGTCATGATGAAAGACTCCTGTTCATATGGTTTAGTGGTGCTTGCTCAACATCCAGGCGTTGGAACTTTAGGTTTAGGAACCAGGGTTCGGGGTTCAGGGATCAAGCAGCTGGCCGGCATCTGATGGGAGCTTCTGCCCGAGAGGATAGCGAACCATACATCGCCAATCCTTGTGAAGTTCCTGAAACCTGAACCCTATCCCATGAACCCTTTAACCGTTGCTAACGGCGACACCGCTGAAGGACTATTAAAAAAAGGGGATAGGAGTCACAACCTGCCCCTACACCATCTTCAGCGGCAGCGGTTCCTGACGGGCGCCGCGCAGCTCCTTCTCGCGTGTCAGCTTGTACTGGAAGCTGTCCGCCAGCGCTTGCCAGCTGGCCTCGATGATGTCCTCCGAAACGCCGATGGTGCTCCAGATGTGGTCCTGGTCGCGGGAGTCGATCAGCACCCGCACGCGGGCCGCCGTGCCCCGGCTGCCGTCGATCACGCGCACCTTGAAGTCCGTCAGGCGCATGGTGTCCAGGTCCGGGAAGAAACGGCCGAGCGCCTTGCGCAGCGCGTTGTCCAGGGCGCTGACCGGCCCGTAGCCCTCGGCGGCCGTGATTTCGCGCTTGCCGCCCACCGCGACCTTCACGGTGGCGTGGGACTGGCAGGGCTGGTCCTTGTCCTTTTCGATGGTGACCCGGAACGACTCCAGATCAAAGAGCGGCTCGAAGGTGTCCGTCAGCTTTTCGATGAGGACCTTGAACGAGCCGTCGGCCACATCGAACTGGTAGCCGTCCTGCTCCAGCTGCTTGATCTCCGCCACGATGCGGCGGCTGTCGACGCCGCCGGTATCCAGATCGATGCCCAGCTCGCGGGCCTTGTACTCCACGTTGCTCTTGCCGGAAAGGTCGGAAACGAGCACGCGCCGCTGGTTGCCGACCCGCTCCGGGTCCATGTGCTCATAGGCCTCCGGCGTTTTCATGATGGCGCTGACGTGGATGCCGGCCTTGTGCGCAAATGCGCTGCGGCCGACGAACGGGCGGATGTGGAGCGGCACCACGTTGGCCGTTTCGCCCACGAAGCGCGACAGCGACTTGAGCTTCTTGAGATTTTCCGCCGACATGCAGGGACGGCCCATCTTCAGGCACAGGATGGGGGCAATGGCCGTGAGGTCCGCGTTGCCGCAGCGCTCGCCGTAGCCGTTGACGGTGCCGTGCACCATGACCGCGCCCGCCGCCACCGCGGCCAGGGAGTTGGCCACGGCCAGGCCGCAGTCGTTGTGCGTGTGGATGCCGAGGCGCACCCGACCCAGGCGGCCGCGCACGTCGGTGAAGACGGGCGCAATGTCGAAGGGCAGGGTGCCGCCGTTGGTGTCGCAGAGCACGATGACGTCCGCCCCGGCCTCGGCGGCCGCGGCGATGGTGGCCATGGCGTAATCGCGGTTGCAGCGGAAGCCGTCGAAGAAATGCTCGGCGTCATAAATGACTTCGCGCCCGTTTTGCCTGAGAAAGGAGACCGTGTCGCGGATCATGGCGAGGTTTTCCTCCAGGCGGGTTTCCATCACCTGCGTGACATGCAGGTCCCAGCTCTTTCCGAAAACGGTGGTGACGGCGGCCCCGCTGCCGATGAGCGCCTTCAGGTGGTGGTCTTCCTCGGGCCGCCGGCCGGGCTTGCGCGTACAGCCGAAGGCCGCCAGGCGGGCGTGCTTGAGCGGGCTGCGCCGCGCCAGCTCGAAAAACTGCAGGTCCTTCGGGTTCGACCCGGGCCAGCCCCCCTCGATGTAATGAACCCCGATGTCGTCCAGGCGCAGGGCGATCTTCAACTTCTCTTCGGCGCTGAAGGAGATGTTTTCGCCCTGGGTCCCGTCGCGCAGGGTGGTGTCGTAGAGCAGTATCGGTTCCATGCATCCTCTCCCCGGAGAGACGGCGTTCGTCTGCGCGGATGTCTCCGCCGGCTGCGGCGGGAAAGGCATCCGCGGCTTGCTTTCCAGCCGGCTCCGCTTTATTTGCGGTTTTCCGGCCGCAGCGAGCGCACGGCGGCCCCCGCCCGCCACATTTCCGAATCGTGCATCGCCGCGAGCTCCTTGTCGAGCTTCTCGCGGTAGTCGGGGGTGCTGTTGGCCTGCAGGACGCGCCGCGTCTCCTCGCCGCTCTTGACCCGCTGGTAGAGCTGAGCGAACACCGGCGCCACCGCGTCCCGGAAGCGGGGGGCCCAGTCCAGCGCCCCGCGCTGGGCCGTAGTGGAGCAGTTGGCGAACATCCAGTCCATCCCCTTGGCGCCCACCAGGCCGATGAGGCTCTGGGTCAGTTCCTCGACGGTTTCGTTGAAGGCCTCGCTCGGGCTGTGGCCGTTACGGCGCAGCAGGTTGTACTGGGCCTCCATCACACCCGCCAGGGCGCCCATGAGGATCCCGCGCTCGCCGGTGAGATCGCTGACGACCTCGCGCTCGAACGTGGTGGGGAACAGATACCCGGAGCCGATGGCGATGCCGAGCGCCAGCGCCTTTTCCTTGGCCCGGCCCGTGGCGTCCTGGAAAACGGCAAAGCTCGCATTGATGCCGCTGCCGTCCAGGAAGTTGGTGCGCACCGTGCGGCCGGAGCCTTTCGGCGCCACCAGGACGACATCGACCTTCGGCGGCGGGATGATTCCGGTCTGGTCCTTGTAGACGATGGCGAAACCGTGGGAGAAGTAGAGCGTGTCGCCCTCCTTCAGGCAGGCTTTGATCCGCGGCCACATGGCCACCTGGCCGGCGTCGGAGAGCAGATACTGGATCACCGTGGCCCGCTCGGCGGCCTCCTCCGGCGAAAACAGGGTTTCCCCGGGGACGAAGCCGTCGGCCAGGGCCCGCTCCCAGGATTTCCCGCCTTTGCGCTGGCCGACGATCACATGGATGCCGTTGTCGCGCATGTTGAGGGCCTGACCGGGGCCCTGGACGCCGTAGCCCACGACGGCCACCACCTCTTTCTGCAGGACCTCCCGGGCCTTCTGCAGGGGGAACTCGTCTTCCGTCACCACTTCTTCCATCACTCCGCCGAAATCGAATGTCGCCATTGGGTTCTTTCCTTTCCTGGTTCAGGTGCGTTGTCCGCCAATTGCAAGCGCGGTGTATTAAAAAGGTCAAAGCTGCAGGGGTACAAGGGTTCGAGGGTTCGAGTGAAACCGCCATTCCACAACTCGCTTGAACCCTGGAACCCTCGGCCCCTTGAACCCTTCTTCTATTTCGGCTCCCGGATCAGCCCGATGGGCCCGGTGCGTGCGAGCTTCTTGATTCCGTAGGGCTTCAGCAGGTTCAGGGCCGTCTGGACCTCCTCCTGCTCGCCGGACACCTCGACGATCAGGTGGTTGAGGCCCGCGTCGACGATCTTCCCGCCGGCAAGGTCCACGATCCGCAGGACCTCGGCGCGCTGCTCCGGTTTGACCGTGATGCAGGCCAGCGCGAGTTCGCGCCGCACGCAGCGCGGCCCGTTCAGGCTGCGCAGCTTGATGATGTTGACCAGCTTGCGCAGCTGCTTTTCGATCTGCTCCACAACCGGCGCGTCGGCCTGGGTGACGATGGTAATGCGCGACACCCTCGGGTCGTTCGTCGGGCTGCCGCAGATGCTCTCAATGTTGAATCCCTTGCCGCTGAACAGCCCCGCCACCCGGGACACCACCCCCGGCTCGTTGTCGACCAGCATGGTCATGACGTGTTTTTCCGCGTTCATCCCGTCCTCTTCATAGTTGTCGGTAGGGTGATCAAAACCCGGCTAGACGAGCAGCATTTCCGTGAGCGGCGCCCCGGACGGCACCATCGGGTAAACGCTCTCCTCGGCATCCACCACGAAATCCATGATCACGGGCCGGCGCACGGCCAGGCCCTCCTTCAGCACCGGTGCGACCTCATCGGGGCGCGTGGCCCGCAGGCCCACCGCTCCATAGGCTTCGGCCAGCTTGACGAAATCCGGCGCGTGGTTCATGCGCGTGGCGCTGTAGCGGCCGCCGTAAAAAAGCTCCTGCCATTGCCGGACCATACCGAGGTAGCCGTTGTTGAGAATGACGACCTTGACCGGCAGACCGTATTGGACCGCCGTGGCCATCTCCTGGATGTTCATCTGGATGCTGCCGTCGCCGGCGATGTCCACCACGGTTTTCTCCGGGCAGGCGATCTGGGCGCCGATGGCGGCCGGGAGGCCGAAACCCATCGTTCCGAGGCCGCCGGAAGTGATGAAATGGTTGGGCCGGTTGAACCGGTAGAACTGGGCGGCCCACATCTGGTTCTGCCCCACCTCCGTGGTGATGATGGCCTCGCCCCGCGTGAGGGCATGCACCTGTTCGACCACGTATTGCGGTTTGATGGTGGTCCCCTGGCAGTAGGCGAGGGGCTGGGAGGCCTTCCACTGCGAGACGCGCTCCAGCCACTCGGTCCGCTGGAAGACCACCTCCTGCATCTGCTTCTCGGTGATCAGCTCGTTCAGCCGCTGCAGGCTGACGCGGCAGTCGCCGACCACCGGGACGCTGACCGGGACGTTCTTGCGGATGGAGGTCGGGTCGATGTCGATGTGCACGATGGCGGCCTGGGAGGCGAAGGCGTCGGTCTTGCCGGTGACGCGGTCGTCGAAGCGGACGCCTACGGCCAGCATCAGGTCGCAGGCGCCCGTGCTCATGTTGGAGGCATAGGTGCCGTGCATGCCGATCATGCCCAGAAACAGGGGGTCCTCGCCGGGGAATGCGCCCAGGCCCATCAGAGAGGTGGTGACCGGCATCTGCGTCCTCCGCGCCAGGCGCGTCAACTCCTCCGAGCCGCCGGAGAGAATGACGCCGCCGCCTGCGAAGATCAGCGGCCGCCGGGCCTCCCGGATGAGTTTGGCCACGGTCCGCAACTGCTTGGCGTGGGGCTGCGGGGTCGCCGTGTACGGGCGTATGCGGTTCTCGCCCGGAGGCAGGTACTCGATGCGGGCGTTGGCGACGTTTTTGGGAATGTCCACCAGCACGGGTCCGGGCCTTCCCGAGCGGGCGAGGTGGAACGCCTCCTTGAGGGTGGGGGCGAGGTCGGGCAGGGATTTCACCAGGTAGTTGTGCTTGGTGCAGGGGCGGGTGATGCCGACGATGTCCACTTCCTGGAACGCGTCGTTGCCAATGAGGTGGGTCGGCACCTGGCCGGTGATGACCACGACCGGGATGGAGTCGGCGTGCGCCGAGGCGATGCCGGTCACCGTGTTGGTGGCCCCGGGCCCTGAGGTGACCAAACAGACCCCCACCTTGCCGCTGGCGCGGGCATAGCCGTCGGCGGCGTGGACGGCGCCCTGCTCGTGCCGGACGAGAATGTGGCGGATGTCGGTGCGGGCCAGTTCGTCGTAGATGTCGATCACGGCCCCCCCGGGGAACCCGAACAGCGTGTCCACGCCTTCCTTTTTCAACATCGTCATCAAGATCTGGGCGCCGGTCATCTCCATGGCGTTTGTCTCCGGTAGAATCTATTTAAAAAAAAATCCGTTACCGCCTTCGGGGCTGGTAACGGATTTTTTGCTTCCTGGCTTTTGGATTGCGCTTAGGCCATTACCACCCCTTTGTCATCATCGCCGATGATGACCTCGGCGATGACGATAATAAGGCTAATGAGGTTGCTAATGGCGATTCGATGAGTCATGCGACAACCAATCTTTTTTTCGAATTCGATTCAGGCTAACAGCCGGCAGTGGAGATGTCAAGCGTTTTCGCGTTTAACGTTTACTCCATCCGCTCCTTGAAGCCGCAGGCCGGGTTCAGGCAGGAGTGCAGGGTGCCTTGCTTTTTGGTGGTGCGCTCCACTAAAAATTTGGCGCCGCAGGCCGGGCAGTCGCGCGCCACCGGCTTGTCCCACGTGGCGAAGCTGCATTCCGGGTAGCGGTTGCAGCCGTAGAACACCTTGCCGCGTTTGGAGGTTTTTTCAAGCAGTTCCCCGCTGCAGCCGTCCTGGGGGCATTTGACGCCGATGCTCTTGGCCGAGCCGTTGACGGAAAGCGACTGGGTGTTCTTGCAGTCGGGGAAACCGCTGCAGGCCAGGAAATCTCCGAAGGGGCCCCGCTTGAGGACCATGGGTTTGCCGCATTTGGCGCAGACCTTGTCCGTGGCCTCATCCGCGGGAGGGACCACCGGCTGGACGCGCCCCCTCTCGTCGCGCGTGTAGTCGCTGGAGTACTTGCACGCCGGGTAGCCGCTGCAGGCCAGGAAATGGCCGTTCTTGCCGATCTTGATGTGCAGGGGGTGGCCGCACTCCGGGCATTTCAACCCCGTCTCGACCCCGACCCCTTTGATGCTCACCATCTTCTCGGCCGCCGTGTCGAGGTCCTTTCGGAACGGCTCGTAGAACTGGGTCAGGATGTCCAGGGAGTTCGCCTTTTCGGACTCCACCCGGTCGAGGTTTTCCTCCATGCGGGCGGTGAATTCGACGTCGAAGACGTCGGGAAAACTCATCACCAGCAGGTCGTTCACGATGAAGCCGAGTTCGCTCGGCCGGAAGTACCCCCGCAGCATCTCCACGTACCCCTTGTCGCGGATGGTGGAAAGGATCGCGGCATAGGTGCTCGGGCGCCCGATCCCGTTCTCCTCGAGCTCCTTCACCAGGGACGCTTCCGAAAAACGCGGCGGGGGCTGAGTGAAATGCTGTTTGGGCTCCAGGCGGTGCAGCTTCAGCCGGGCGCCTTCGGGCAGGTCCGGCAGCTGCTCCCGACCTTTTTCGCCGTTCGATTCCGACTCCTCCTCCTCGGCGCGGTAGAGAGCCATGAAACCGGGGAACTTGACCGCGGACCCGCTGGCCGTAAACACGTAGGGCCCGGCCGCGATGGAGGCCGAGACCTGGTCGATGAGCGCCTCCTGCATCTGCGAAGCGATGAAGCGCTGCCAGATCAGCTGGTACAGGGCCAGCTGGTCCTTGGTGAGGTAGGGGGCCATGTTCTCGGGCGTATTGAAGGCCGACGTCGGCCGGACCGCCTCGTGCGCATCCTGGGCCTGTTTGGAATTGCGGAACTGGCGGGGCTTGTCCAGCGCGTAGTCGCGGCCGAACTGCTGGAGCACCAGCTGCTGCGCCTCGGCCGCCGCCACATCCGCGATCCGCGTCGAGTCCGTGCGCATGTACGTGATCAACCCGACGGGCTCGCCGGGCCCCAGCTCGATGCCCTCGTAGAGCTGCTGGGCGAGCATCATGGTTTTTTTGGCGGTGAACCGCAGCCGGCGGATGGACTCCTGCTGAAGCTTGCTGGTCGTGAAGGGCGGCGCCGGGTTCTTGCGGACGGTCTTCTTCTGGACCTTGTCCACGGTAAAGAGCTGGCCCTTGAGCTCGGCCAGGATCTTCTGCGCCGCCGCCTCGTTCGGGATGGCGAGCTTCTCCTTGCCTTTCTTGACCAGTTTCGCCGCAAAGGGGGGCGGCGC
>Ga0079303_10000243_pt1 | contig 12731 bp, 10 predicted proteins | sample Methanogen_OWC_FD_77073 | JGI IMG/M metagenome (GOLD analysis project Ga0079303, IMG submission 77073) | Enriched soil microbial communities from Old Woman Creek wetland in Ohio, USA - Methanogen_OWC | ecosystem: Environmental > Terrestrial > Soil > Wetlands | place: USA: Ohio | collected...
GATTCCCGAGAAGCCGGTGCCGGCAGACGAATCGGTTACGGCAACCGCGACAACAACGGAAGCCGCCGTGAAGTCCGAAGAATCGTACAAGCTGCCTGTTCTGGCTATCGACGCCGAAAAAGCGACATACCAGGGCCTGATCTCGCGACCACAGGATGAAATCTCCCCGGAAGTCATCAGGCACATGCCGACGAGCAACCCGGTTGATCTGCTCAGGTCGCTGAATTCCTCTATCACGACGGGCAACGGGCTCCTCGGAGCCATCTTCACCCCTCAGCTGCGCGGTTTCGAAAGCAACCAGACAAAGGTGCTCGTGGACGGTTGCGCGGTCAACACCCCCTGGAACGGCGCAAGTTCACTTTCCGGCTTCCCGCTCCGCCGGCTGCAGAAAGCGACGGTCATTCCCGGGGGATCTTCGCTGATCTACGGCCCGAACGGCATGGCAGGCGCAGTGAATCTGACTCTGCCCAACGCGAAAGATCTCGAAGGGCTGACCTTCGTCCAGGAAGCAGGCACCGAGGGCACGCGCCACCAGGAATACACCTACGGCCGCGTCTCTCACCACAACGAGCATCTCCTGGGGCTGTTCCTGGACGATTACAACGGCACCAGAAGGTATAAAACCTATGCAACCGGCGAAACAAAGTGGGACAACCAGATGTTCATGTATCGGGGCCGGGTCGAGACCGATAACGGATGGGTGTTCAAGGCAACGATCATGGACAGTGACGGAACGCTGAGCGTTCCCAATTACATGGAAGTGTTCGAACCCTGGCGGATCTCGCATCGCGACTTCGTCGCCGAAAAGGATTTCGGGAACAACCGGAATCTCATCCTGAGATATGCCACCTACATGGATTTCAGCAGCACACAATACTATTTCGACTACAATTTGACCATGGCTTCCGGCACAATCAATCCTGCTGAGGACGTCACGGTGCGCATGAAGACGTCGGAAGTGCTGTATAACTTCCCGCTCGGCGATAAAAATCACCTGACGATCGGCGGTCAGAAGCAGGAAATCAAGGATGTCGGCCACACGGTCAAAGCGAACGTGGACAACACCTGGCTCGAGACAAAAGGGTATTTCATCAGCGATTCCATCAGCGCCACGGACAAGCTGAACCTTCATCTGGTCGCGAGAACCGACGAGTCGTTCGCGTCGGACAAGGAAAACACATGGTCGGCGGCCGCCGATTACAAAATTTTCAAAAGATCGAGCGTCGGCGCGGGCTTCAGTCACACGCTCCGGTTCCCCAATTTTCAGGAACTCTACCGCGGCAGCAAGATATATGGCAACGCGAACCTCGAGCCCGAAAAGTCGGATAACCGCGAACTGCGCTTCTTCCATCAGCTGAGCGACAACTGGAAGGCCGGCCTCACCCGCTTCACTTCTGACATAGACAACAAGATCACGTCGATCGTCGCGGCGGCGGATGCCGTTGTTCCCGGCATCGGCGCCGTGAAGAAAAAGGATTCCTATTATCTCAACATCGATGAAGCGAAAATAAACGGATGGGAACTCGGGCTCAACGGGAAGTTCGACGAGAAATTCGACGGGTGGCTGAGCTATACAAAACTGGACAAGGCCGAGGATACGAAGAGTGATCTGCGACTCGTTTCGAAGCCGAGCTTCAGAATGACCGGCGGTGTGATGTATCACACGGACAAGAGCAGCGTAATGCTGACCTGCGAACACCAGGGCAAGATCCCGGCGACTCAGACTCTCGACTCGGCCGGAAAATCAACGCTGTATGAAGGAGTCGACTCCTCGACCTGTTTCGATCTGAACCTCCGGCGGCAGGTAACGAAAGATTGTTCCTTTTATCTGAATCTCGAAAACCTGACCGACAAAGACAACATCGTTCTGATCCAGGCCTCCGACTCGAAGAACAAGATCGGCCTTCTTATGGATCCGATTTTTTACAGGAGCGGAAGAAAAGCTCTTCTCGGCATGGAATTGAAATTCTGAGCATTCATAAAGAACGAGCCTGCCTCCTTTTCAGGGGGCAGGCTTTATTTCAGCACACTTTCGTCCAAGAGCCCGGGGAGTCCACCCCGGGCTCTTTTTATGGCTGGTACAGGGAAAAAGTGCTCATCCTTCGGGCTTGCCGCCGTATTTGAGGGGAACGAGGCGGAAGAAGCCGGCTGGAGCCTTGTTGTAATCGACCTGACCGAGCCAGACGCTCGCGGCGTCGAGGGGCTCGAGATACCGATTCATGACGATAGGCAGCTTGATGTCCAAGATGCCCACCAGTTTACCCTTGAGTGTGCAGCGGGCCAGCTTCAGCGTCTCGAGCGGCGCTCCATCAGGAGAGATGGTAATGATGGCTTCCCCAGCGGAGGTGATGAACCACAACTCTGGATTGGTGTGAGCCGGAAGTTCGAGGAGTTCATCCGACAGGGGCTTGCCATCGGGGCTTTCCGCCAGGAGGTGGAGCCGCTTTGCTTGGCTGTCCCAGTTGAGGTGGTAGAGGTTCTCCTGGGAATCGAGGCAAAACCCCGACCATTGCCAAGGAAGCTCGCGGGCCACCTTTCCGTCCGGCTGGAAAACGGTGATGACCTGCCTGCCTTTGTCGGAGGCATACAGCCGTCCTGAAGAACCTGCATCGATGCGGGATATCTGGCGGAATTTGCCTGGTTCTTCCCCGGGTCCGCCAAGTGTCTTCAGTTTCTTTCCATCCGTCGAGTAGAGCACGGCTTCCTGGTTGATGCCGTCGGCGACCCAGACGCCGGAAACGGTTCCCGCGGCGTCACGGACGAGGGCGATATCCTCGATAACCGCGTTTTTCCCGGATTTGGGCGTGGCTATCGTTCCAAGGATTCCTCCCTTGGCGTCGAGCCGGTAGACCCGGCCAGCCACGGTATCGGCAACCCAGAATTCCTGGCCGTTGATCCGGAAGGACATGGGCCCCCAGGGAAGGGGCTCCTCGACCCCAGGATTGTTCTTGGGATTGAGATATGCAACTTTCCCGGCCTCGTCCCCGAAGGGGAGGGAGAGTTCGCTCTGGGAAAAAGCAGGCATCGTTATCAACAGGGCAAATACGAGGGATATAAAATAGCGCATGTAATTATTTTCTCCTGTGGAGGTATGAGAAATCAGACCTTGCGAAGGACGTGGCTAAGGGTCATCGCGTTGGCGGCACACAGCCGGGGCATCTTCTGCGAACTGGAGTTGTTCATGACCTGGACGTTGTTGCCGTTCTCCACGGCGATACCGATGTGGGTGTCCTCATCCTTCACCCCGTCTCCGGAGCTGTCGTAAGTCTTCCAGGTAACGACGTCGCCCGCGCAGTAGGGAGGAACCTGGGCATACGTCCACCCACGGGCCTTCAGATCGGACATGACGACCGTCACACCCAGAGAGATTCTGCTCAGGACACCGGCATTCTTGAGAGCGGTGGACACGACCTGGGCACAACCCAGGCTTCCACCCTGCGTCAGTGGGTCATAAGGGAAGTTCCGCATACCGACAAGAGCCTGGGCGGCCTTTACGACCCGTGTCTGCAAATCACCGGACACCGTCGTCGTCGTCCCAGAGGTTGCGGATGTTCCGGAGGTTCCACCGCCCTGCCTGGTCCCATCGACGATGGCCCCGGCGTAACTGGCGGGATAGACCACGGGAACTCTGCCAGCAGGCTGGCTCGCGGTCGAGATGTAGTTCTGATGGACGTAGGCGATGCCGCCCTGGTAGGAGATCTTGTACCAGGGGGCTTCCTTGCCGATGATCTTGATCTTTTCGCCTCTGGGCAACCCACCGATGACCTTGCCCCACGGACCGGCACGAACATTCAGGCTGGAGTTGACCTGGACGGTTCCTTCTTCGCCTGCAACAGCGGCTTTGGCATTCTTGACCTGGCCCTCGAGCTTCTTGATGAGTTCCTCGTACTGTTTGATGAGGGTTTCAAGGGCGGCGACTGTCTTATCCGTCTGGGCGACAGTCTGCACGGAGGTGTCCGTGGTTTTCGTATTGCTGGTTGCCGCCTGCCCGGAGTCGGTGAGTTCGTGATTTTCGAGAGTCGTCAGAGGATCTTCAGCGTAAACTTCTGCGGGCACGGATGCGCAAAGAAGCGCAACACATGCCAGAACAAGCATATAAACAGATTTCCTGTTCATATCCCACCTCCATTTTGATATTTCATCCTATAACTTTCCAAAATTTCTTTCAAAGTTACAAAAGTGTTCAAAAAAAGAAGGATTTAAGTCAGACTGGCCAGAAGAACCATCTATACAGCCAGAGTGTTTTGCATTAGGATATGGCGCATGTCTGAACGCCACACACTGAAGCTGCTCCTGTCGTTGCTCATTCTTGCCTTCGGCCTGACGGCATCGTTCTTCACGGCCGGTTGCGATGATGGCACCCCGGTTTCTTCGTCAACAGGCACCTCAAATCCGTGGTATTACCCTACGATCGCGAGCCTGACGGTTTCCGGCAACTCGATCACCCGAAGCGACGGCGGCATTCTCAACCTGTCCTGCCAATGGATGACGGCCGATCAGATCTTTCTGGCAACCGGCGTCATCGCGCTTGCCAGCACGGTGGCAAATCCAGGTCCGATCGGCATTGTCAGCTCCGGAACTGCATCGGCAAGCATCAGAACATCGATTCTGTGTGCAAGTTTCCTCGAAGAGTTCACCACCCCGATCGAGGTTCCGACGAGCGTGGGAAGCGCGACAACGAAGGGTATCTGGCGGGTCCAACTCCCCTTCCCCGTCGCTACCGTTGCCGATGCCCCACTGGGCAAGCATCAGATGCTGATCTGGATGGTCATCAACGGGTACCGGTCAAACAGTCTTGCGTTCGAACTCGAATTCAAGTAATACCCGGAATTTTCCATGGATGAAGCGCTCAGGAAGGGTGCGTCGCTGCGACGTCGCATGTTTTTCTGACAAACCGGAGCATCCGCTTCCGATCTTCTTTTCAAGCATATGGCATATGATTTGCTTTAATGAAATAGTGGATTTTTCTCTGAATCCAAGGAGCGACACCATGAACGTCTGGAAATTCAAGCATGAAGAGATGAATCAGTTAAACGAGCAGCTGAACGAGTCCAGTCGCGCCGTTCAGGGCCGTACCCTGCCGGGTGTCGAGTGGAAAACCCGCACAGCCCGCGTGTTTCCGCAGGTCAACCTGTCGCAGTCCGATCAAGCCTACCTCATCGAGGCACCGATTCCCGGAGTAAACCCGGCCGATCTCAGTGTGCAGGTATCCGGCAACATGCTGACGATCTCCGGCAGGCGAGCGATTCCCGATGCCGGGCAGATTGCATACCATCGGCACGTACGCCGCAGTGGCCGATTCAGTCGCATGTTCGAACTTCCGGCCATCATCGATGCCACAACGGTAAAAGTCGAGATACGCGACGGCGTTCTTCATCTCACGCTGCCCAAGGCGGCGGAAGCCCGTCCGAAACAGATCGACGTGAAGATCGGCTGATTCGGTCAAGCCTGGAACCCGCCTGATATACTCAGGCATATTATATTTAGTCAAACTTCTTCGGAGGAACGTAGATGGCGACCGCACAAACCTATGAATTCAAAACGGAAGCAAGGCAGCTGCTTGAACTGATGATCCACTCGGTCTATTCGCATCGCGAGATTTTCCTGCGCGAGCTGATTTCGAATGCTTCAGATGCCCTCGACAAGCTTCGTTTCGAAGCGCTCACAAAAGATGCGCTTCGCGGACTGACGGAAGATTTGCATATCAGAATCGAGCCTGACAAAGAGAAGAACACACTGACGATTCACGATACCGGCGTCGGCATGAACCGCGACGAACTGGTCGAGTATCTCGGCACGATCGCCCGCTCCGGCACCAAAGAGTTTCTGCGGCTGGCCCAGGAAGCGAAGGACAAGGCGCTTCCGCCCGAGCTGATCGGCCAGTTCGGCGTCGGCTTTTATTCGAGTTTCATGGTCGCCGACCGGGTCACGGTCGTCAGTCGCAAAGCCGGCGAAGACAAGGCCTGGCGCTGGGAATCGACCGGTGATGGCACCTACAGCATCGATGAAGCGATGCGTGACAAACCCGGCACATCCGTCACGCTGCATCTGAAGGTCAGCGAAAAAGACGAAAAGGCCGGCGGCGAGGACGATGACCACCAGGAAGTCCAGGACTTTGCGACGGAATGGACGATCCGCGACATCGTGCGGAAATACTCCGACTTCGTCGCCTACCCGATCAAGATGCGTGTCGAGCGGCACAAGCGTGTCGGCGAGGGAAAGGACGCCAAGGACGAGACGACGATCGAGGATACGACGCTCAACTCGATGAAGGCCATCTGGATGCGCCCCGAAAAAGAGATCACCGAGGATGAACACAAGGAGTTCTACAAGCATCTCAGCCGCGACTGGAACGACCCGCTCAAGTGGGTCATGTTCAAGGCCGAAGGCACGACGAACGAGTTCCGCTCGCTGCTGTATATTCCGACCAAGGCCGGTCATGACATTTACATGCCGGATGCCGAGCGGGGCGTGAATCTGTATATCAAGCGCGTGTTCATCATGCACGACTGCAAGGATCTCGTGCCCGAGTATCTGCGCTTCGTGCGCGGCGTTGTCGACGCCGAGGACCTGCCCCTGAATATATCCCGTGAGATATTGCAACACGACCGGCGCATTACCGGCATCCGCAAGACGATCACCCGCAAGGTGCTCGATGCGTTCAAGACGATGCGCACCGACCAGCGCGACAAGTTCCTGGACTTCTGGAAGGAGTTCGGCCGCGTGGTGAAGGAGGGTCTGTTCAAGGTTCCGGAGGATCGCGACCGCCTGTTCGATGCATGCCTGTTCCAGAGCACCTTCTCTCCGGGCGACTGGTTCACGATGGACGAGTATGTGAGCCGCATGAAACCCGAACAGAAAAGCATCTACTATTTAACTGGCGAGACAAGGGCAATGGCCGAGTCGTCGCCGCATCTCGAAGCATTCCGTTCCAAGGGATACGAGGTCCTCCTGCTCAGCGACCCGGTCGACGAAGTGTGGGTGCAGTTCGTGCATGAGTTCAAGGGCAAGACGTTCCAGTCGGCAGCCAAAGGGGTCGCAGAACTGGGCAGCGAGGAAGAGCGCAAGAAGGAGGAAGAGACCCGCAAGGAAAAGGAAACGGCCTGGAAGCCGCTTCTCGAAACCCTTCAGGGCAAGCTCAGCGAGCACGTCAAGGAAGTCCGCCTGTCGAGCCGTCTGACGACCTCGCCCGCCTGTATCGTCGGCAACGAATACGATATGACCCCGCAGCTCGAAGCGCTGCTCAAAGCCACGGGCAAAGACGTGCCGTCCGTGAAGCGCATTCTCGAATTGAATGCGACCCACCCGCTGCTCGAAAAGCTGAACGGCATCTATACGGGCGACAAGAACGACAGTCGCATCGGTGATTATGCCGAGCTTCTCTACGGCCAGGCTTTGCTCGCCGAAGGCGGCAAACTCCCCGACCCCGCCGCCTTCAGCCGCCGTGTCGCAGACCTGATGGTCAAAGCCATCTCCTGACACAGCCTCCAGATCTCACGCCGGGGCCGTTCCCATGAACGGCTCCGGCTTTTCTTTTCATCTCCGAAATGGCAGCGGATGCAGCCCGCACGATGAGGGTAACGTCCGTGAGCGGCGCAGCCGAGGCCTGTATTAGATTTTCGGGGTGAGGATGCGAGCCGCTTCGAGGGCGCGTTCGACGTGCTGCTGGGCGCGAAGCTGGGAGTTGTATATGAAGCGGATGACACCCTCGCGGTCAATGACGAATGTGACACGGCCAGGAATCATCCCCAGGCTTCGCGGCACTTCGAAAGCCCGGCGCACGACGCCTTCGGTGTCGGCGAGCAGACGATACGAAAGCTTGTATTGATCGATGAATGTTTTGTGGCTGGAAACGGAATCGGAGCTGATACCCAGAACGACGGCGCCAGCTTCGGCGAACGAGGCGGTCATATCGCGGAAACCGCAGGCCTCGATCGTGCAGATCGGCGACTCATCTTTCGGGTAGAAAAACAGCACGACGGCCTGTTTTCCCCTGAAATCAGCCAGGGAAACGGGCTTGCCGTCATGGTCGTTCAACATGAAATCGGGGGCCTTGTCGCCTTCTTTCATCGGTTCCTCCGGGGAATATCTGTCACTGCTCAAACTCAGTTCATTCAGCTTACAATATCACAGGACCGGAATCCGCTCGATCCGCCCCTTACTTTCGACAAGGCCGAATTCATCGCATCATTTCGCCATCCACCGATGCCGCTCCGCTGCCGGGCCCGAGGTTCAGCTTGGCACCGTTGTCGGCAATCAGCAGCCTGAGCATGTTTCTGACCAGCTTCCAGGCTGGGGGCTCGCAGGGGCCGGCCCCATGATAAACGAGGAGATTGTCGCGGTCGAGAATGATGACATTCGGCGTGACATAGGCTATTTTCAGCGCCCGGCCGATCAGCGCGTGCCAGTCGAGCGCGATCGGGATCGGAAACCGCTGTTCCCGCCACCAGGCTTCGGCATCCTCGTGTTCCGTCGTCCAGGGAAACTGCGAGAGATTCACGGCGTAAAAAAGCGCGATGCTTCCGGAATCGGCAAACTCGTGTTTCAGCTGCACAGCCCAGCTTTTAATATCCAGCAGTGTGTCACGATGTCCGGTCAGGATCACGACGGGCTTGCCCCGCAGTTCGATGCTGTCCCAGCGCTGTCCCTGAAGATCGACAAGATCGTATTCCACGAATTTCTGTGCCGGCACGCATTTCTCGATCCAGGCAGGCGGGAAATCCGGCGGCGGAAACGCCCCGACCGGCACATCGTGCAGGAACGAAAATACTGCAAGAATTCCCGCAGCTATTATTTTATATTCTTTCATATTTTATAATGTCCAAGCACGCGGCTGAATCACAGGGCTCACAATGAACACGGAAGTCTCCCGGAGATTTTGTACAACAAGAACTCGGATTCTGCAATTGTGTTCCGGACGATGCAGAGAATTTCTTTGCCTGACGATTCCGGAAAACAGTCTCCATGCCCCGGCGACTCTGTGGTTCATTGCATCATCATCCGTGCTAAAATGGAAAAGGATGCGAAACTCATGCAGCCTCGAGCGATCGAACATTCTTTTCTGAGGGGTGAAAAAAATGACAGTCCACCGGAAGAATGGATTGGCTTGCCGACTGGCGGCCGGCTTTCTGCTGGCTTACGGTTGTATTCTGATGACGGGACAGGCGGCATCGGCTGGTGCCGGAACACCTTCGGAAGCACAGAAAGCCATCGAGCTGAAAACCCCGACGGAAACCTTTACCCACAAATTCTTTTTCGCCCTGAGGGGTGGCCGCATCTGGGTCTGTTCCAGAACGGACAAAGACGAGCAGGGCCAGTGGCACCTCCTCAACGAGACAGGTGTTCCCAGCAGTTCTCCCGGAAAAGAGCCATTCAAAGAGGCCACATCAATCAGGGAAATATCCGCCGATGGCGACAACCTCGTCGCCATATCAAATGATAATATCGTATATTATACAAAAACTTACAATTGGAAATGGAAAGATCATTTTTCCGTTCTTCCTTTGACCAAGCCGCTCCTCATGCCTGCGGGGAAAAGAGCCTTCGGGATCTCTCACCGCGGCAATTTCATGAAATACTATCGCGACATCGATGGAAACGCTCATAGCGTCAGCGCAGGTGTAACCACTCTGTATATGCTGGCCGCGAACGGCAATACGATAGCTTACGCTGATCCCTGGCTGCCGCCGGCATTTACTCACGTGGTCGACACTCCGGAAAAAGGTACGTTCATCGCCGCAAACATGAGCGTCAGCGGCTCGACGCTTTTTCTCATCAATGAGGCCGGAGAAATGTATACCCGCCTGTATGATTTCGACACGTCCGGCCAGAATCCGGTCCTGCCATACTCCTATAAACGGGAACAGCGGGAGGAAACGAGGCGCACACGCACCAGAAGTCTTCCCCCGGAAGACTGGCGTCGCCAGCCTTCTATTCCCGGCACGATCACGGATCTCATCACCATTTTCCAGACCGGCGAAGGGAATGACTCGTTCGCACTCAGAGTCGAAGGGCAGGATTCCGAGGGCCGTACCGGGTATTATCAGAAAGCCATTTACGCCAATGTCTGGTCTTTCATCGAAACCGGCGCTCCCCTGAGGGGCCGCACCATTTCACCTCATGTCAGCAAATCCCGCCTCTACACCGCCCGGAAAACCAGGAATTACGCGGGTTTCATACAACTCGGCGACCGGAAAATACCCGCCAGCCTTCTCGATTTCTGGCCGTTCAGCCCTCCCGCCGTGCTGCGCCTTTCCATCGGAAAACAGATCTTTGATGCCCGGCTGCATATGCGGAAATATCATTATCATCGAGACGATGCTCTCGCCTGTGCCGCCACGATTGAACTTCCCGCGGAACTTGTGAATTCCAGCAGTCCCGAAGTCAAACAAATTTTGGAAGAAGTGTTCCGAAAATCACCCTTGACCGACATGGTTCTGGTTCAGAAGAAATCCGCCGTCCTGGCGGCTGAAGATCTGCATATCGTGGGAATCCCCGAACTTGCCGACACGATCGTCAGCATCATGGCAAAAAACGGCCTGAAGGGGGAACTGAAGTCCAGGTTCCACACACGACTCCGCTTTACCTTCGACAGGGAAATCCCCTGACCTTCCACGAAATAAGTTCTGACAGTATCGTTCACGGGCATAAGCGCCTAAGCGAGGCGGGGGTTTCGAGGCCGTGGGCAAGCATCAGCCGCTCATCGGCAAGCAGTGTGTCGATCGGGCCATCGGCAATGACACGGCCAGCGTCGATCAGGATGGCGCGACCGCACAGATCTCTCACCCATTCCAGATCGTGCGTCACGATCAGCTGGGTCTGCGAAAGGCTCTTCAGAATCTCCGTCAGCTGCCTGCGGCCGCGTGGGTCGAGATCGCCGGTGGGTTCGTCGAGAACGAGAATTGACGGTTCGCAGGCGAGGACTCCGGCGATAGCAGCCCGCCGTTTCTCACCCCGGCTCAGTTCATTGACCGGCCGGTCGGCGAACCCATCGAGCCCGACCGTTGCAAGAGCGGCGGCGACAGCCTCGGGACCGAACGCCCCGCCATTGCGTGTCGAGAGCTGGCGCGGACCGTAGGCGACGTCCTCACCGACGGTTTCGCAGAACAGCTGATCGTCGGGATCCTGGAAAACGATGCCGACTCTGCGTCGAATCTCACCCAGATGTGGAGCGGATACTTCGAGTCCGTCCACCCTGACCATTCCATCGGCGGCTTTTCCGTCCGGTAAAAGTCCGTTCAGGTGCAATAGAAGCGTTGACTTGCCCGCGCCATTCGGCCCGATCAATGCCACCCGCTCGCCTGGTTCTATAGCAAGTGTTATTATATCAAGCACGCGGCGTCCGCAGGGCCAGGCGAAGCACAGTTTTTCAACCGCAAGCGCGCCGCCGCTCACTGCCAGCCTCTGGCCAGCATGGCCCGGTAGACACGCCCGGCCCGCGAAACCGCACGGGCGAACAGCGCCCCGAGAAGAGCGCTCTTCGTCTTCCAGGATATTTCGGCGGATGTGGAAAAACTGCGGGAGTTTCGGGCCCGTTCAAGCCTGAATGCCTCCTGGCGCAACAGGTCGCCGTATCTGAGCAGCAGGAGCATCGTGCCGACAAGCTCGGCCGAGATGCCGCGCGCGCGGAGCCAGCGTGCCAGATCGGCAGGAGACAGATGGGCTGAAAGCAGCAGAAGCGTTCCAAGGGCAAGGAGACCCCGCACGGCAATTTCCATTCCCGCAGCCATATTTCCGGCAATCCAGCCGCGCACGACCGCGCCGACAAGGATGACAAGGGCGACCCAGCCACCCCGGGAGCGCCGTGCCAAGCCGGAATCACAGAGCCAGAACCCGGAGAACAAAACGGCGGCATACAGGGCATGGCCCATGGAAACCGGCCCCGGAAGCGACAGAAGCAGAACGATAGCGAGAATGGCCGCGGCTAATTTTATTCCTACTGATATTGTATGATCACTCATCACCGGTATACAGCCGTGCCCGTTCAGTTGTCGATGACGGGGGATTGTTCGCGACGGGCGGCCAGGCGGCCGGCGGCGAGAACAAGCAGGGCGGTGACGATCGCACCGAACGCGCCGGAGGCGATAGTTCCCCAGACGGAGCCGAGAACCGGGATCGTATAATCAGGGCAGATACCTGAGATAATCGGCCCGGCGGCATGTTTTTCAAAACCAAGCGCTCCGGCGACGGCTTCGAGACCATCCGGCCAGGGACATGCCCAGGGCGCAATGAACAGCGCCGCGCCGGCAGCGGTGATAAAAACCATCGGCAACAACCGCATCCTGCACATCTGATCCGCTCCGGCAGCGGCCCGCATATCATCGGAGAGAGCGCCGCGACGTCTGACGGATCGGACGATGAGCCCGGTGATGATTCCTTCGCCCAGCCCGATCAGGGCGTGAATTCCGGCCATTGCCGGGACGACAAGCCCCCACGGGGCCATTCCCGATACGGCCAGCTGGCCCGCGCAGGAAAGCGCGGCAAGCATCGTGCCGACCCACCCGGCGATTCCGGCCGCGACGGCGGAAAGAGTATCACTGTGAGCTACCGGCTCGATGCGCTGCAGGAGCGCCCAGACGAGATATCCGCCCAGGGGGGCGACGAGAGCCATGTTGAAGAGATTAGCGCCCAGAGCCGTGATGCCGCCATCGGCGAACAGCAGGCACTGCACGACGACAACCGCGGTCATGACCGTTCCTGCGGCGGCAGGCCCGAGCAGAATCGCGATCAGC
>Ga0079303_10000244_pt1 | contig 12700 bp, 6 predicted proteins | sample Methanogen_OWC_FD_77073 | JGI IMG/M metagenome (GOLD analysis project Ga0079303, IMG submission 77073) | Enriched soil microbial communities from Old Woman Creek wetland in Ohio, USA - Methanogen_OWC | ecosystem: Environmental > Terrestrial > Soil > Wetlands | place: USA: Ohio | collected...
GGACTGGGACTTATTGAGATGGCACGCAAGACGGGCAACAAGCTTGATTACGACTTTCTCCCCATTGATGAGAGTTATTCTTATTTCATACTCAGCAAGACTGTTGATGCAGGAGGTCACGGAATAAACCGTCCGGAAACGGATGCTCCGTTCAGCGGACAGAAAATTGCTCAGCTTGAGCATATGATGAAGTCGAACAACATCTATTTCATCTGGGCCGGTGTCATGTCGCACGCAATCAGCAAAGAACTCCTTAACTTCAGCGAGACCACCATGCTTGAAGCGGAGTTGGAACATAACCTCCACAAGCGTGTCTTTGCCACTCTCATCGAACTCCTGCAGAATGTGACCCAGCACAGTCCCGGATCTGATGCTGAAGAGAAATATGGCGTACCTGTGGCATTGATAAGGAAGACACCTTCCTCATATATTATTACTTCAGGCAATCTCATAAGGAAAAGTGACATCCCTCATCTCAGGCAGAAACTTGATCTGGTAAACAATTATGATGAAGAGGGACTGAAAAGCCTTCTTAAGGTTGCCCTTGAAGGTCAGGACATGACCCAGATCTCGACAGGTTATATGGGTCTCCTGGAAATGGCACGCCGGTCAGGGCATAAACTCAGGTACACTTTCGACGAGGTAAATGAAGATTTTTCTTACTATGTTCTCACGGTGAGAGTCAGGGCAAAGGGCTTAAGGGCTCATTCATAAGGGTAAGGGTGACACCATCATACACAGCGTAGCTGTTCAGGCTGAACCAGTCGCCGAGAATTATCATCCTTCTTCCACCCTCATCAAAGGTCAGTGGCAGATGTCTGTGCCCGTATATAAAATATCGTGCGTCACATCCTTCGCTTATCAACCGGCGGGTATGTCTGATCAGATCTTCCTTATCCTCCCCCATGAAAGGAAGTGAAATGTGTTTGGCCAGCCGGCTTTTGTTTGACCAGTTGTGGCCGATAGCCATGCCAATTGACGGGTGCAAAGCACTGTAAGCCCGCTGGAGAAACTTGCTTTTGAAGACAGCAAGAAGTGCTTTGAACCATTTGTTTTTTGTTCCGAGGCCTTCTCCGTGAGCGAGATAAAATATCTCATTCCCGATCTTCGTGATGAAGGGTTCATGATGCAATGTCACGCCGCACTCCTTAACAAGGTAATCCTTCATCCACAGATCATGGTTGCCCGTAAAAACATGGACGGGAATGCCACTGTCAGTTATTGAGTCAAGTTTGCCAAGGAAACGCGTGAATCCTTTAGGTACCACATATTTATATTCCCACCAGAAATCGAAAATGTCTCCCAGAAGATAGATTGTATCAGCGTCGCGTGATGCTTTGTCAAGCCAGGCAATAACCCGGGCTTCACGCTCACGGGGATCAGTCCCGGCGGCGAGTCCGAGATGGAAGTCAGATGCGAAGTATGTTCTGTTCCCTTTCAATATCCTTTACTGTTTGTTGAACAGCTGATCCATCCTTATCTGCAGGTTACGGCCAAAAAGATTGGTATTTATAATGTTACCATTGGGATCGTAAAGCAGGTTTGAAGGCACCTGATTGATATGCACTGACATGGCATAAGCAGGATTACCGGGATTTTCCTCTCTTACACAGATCCATGGCAACTCCTCAAATTTAACGGCATTTTTCCATCTGTCAGCATCGGCATCAAGGCTGACCTGGTATATCTCCAGGCCTTTGCTGTGATAAAGGGAATACAGGCTTTTCAGCAAGGGCAGTTCAGCAATACAATTTTCTGATGTTGTCACCCAGAAGGTTACCAGCACATATTTGCCCCTCAGTGACGAAAGGCTGATCATTTTACCGGTAACGTCAGGAAGGACAGGGCTGGGTTTTTCCGGTTTGACATTGGAAGCAATGCTTACCAGGCGGTTAATATACATCTGGTTCAGTTCAGAGGTCACGTTCTCCTTCAAGGCACGCACATGCTTTGATAGAGGATATTTCACTGAAAGAGTATCGGAAACAATTTTAAGGAATTGCAGGTCACGAGGCTGATAAAGCACATATGTGTTCTCATCTATGCGCTGGTACAGTGCTTCAATTGTCGCCAGCGAACTTATGTTCTCAAGTATGAAACCAATATTGTATTTACGCTGGGAATCGATGGCATTGACATATGCTTTTTCAAGCGCTGCTCCCCTGGTTGCCATCTCTTCGACGGTAAGGGAAGCATAGATCTTTGTCAGTGAATCAAGCTTGACTTTTGTCGTGAAGAGGTGCTGGTTGAGCCTCCTGATCAACTCTGAACCCGGGGATCCGGCGACAGTATAATTCATGACCATGGGAGCAGGCCCTAAGTCGAGAATTATCTTTTCTCCCGGTGCTGCCAGGAGTCCTACGAAGTCGTTTTGGTCACGCCTTATCTGGAGAAATTCGGGACCGGGAAAATCTGTCGTGAACCTGAAGCGTCCCCGTTTTATAGTAGCGGAATCGATGACAATGTTCTTGTCGACATCAGACTGGTCGAGATATACAACACCGTCCTTAACATTGCTGAATGTCCCTTTTATCACTACCTTATCGTCTCTCCCACATCCCGTAAAGGCTGCTGTCACTAAAAGAATCAATATAAATCTCTTCATTGCTGATGCTGATTTCTGGTACAAATAAAGTAAAAATAGAGATTAGCTACTGTTGGCTGAAAAGTTCCTCGAGTTTTTTCTGGAGCATGGGTCCTCTAAGGTTTAAGGCAATCACCCTTCCTTCACGGTCGATCAGGAAGTTTGCAGGTATCTCTGTCAGTCCGAATCTCTTTACCACTTCCGAGTCACGGTATTTAAGGTCACTCACGTGGGTCCATCGCCCGATTCTGTCATTCCTGATAGCCCCGGTCCAGTCTTCCTTTCTCTGATCAAGTGACACCTGGAAAATGTCGAAGCCCCGGTAATGGTACATGTCATACAATTTGACGAGGTTGGGGTTCTCTTCACGGCAGGGGGGGCACCATGCGGCCCAGAAGTCGACCAGCACTATCCTGCCGCGTTTTGATGACAGTCTTACGGTGTCACCTTCCGGATCCGGAAGGGCTATGTCGGGTAAAATATCGCCCTCCTTAATTGTTCCTCCGGCAATGCTGTTTATCGAGACTGATTTTCTCAGGCCGGCTACAAAATTATGCAGGTCGAGAACGAGATCAGACTCGGGGTACTGTTTATAAAGAAGGGAATCGACCCTGAAAAAAGTCTGAGGATCCTTTTCCGGATCAAAAAGCTGAAGTCCCGGAACAATCTGCTGGTTCAAAAGATAAATTGAGACCATTGAACCGCTGTTATCGTCAAGCATGGCAACTGCCTTCTCACGGAAGCCTGCAACGATGTCTGCCGCCCTCCTGTCGAGGCTGTCCATTATCAGGGGCAGTCTTTTGCTCTGAATACTGTCATTATAGACTTTTGTAAGGGTCTCCAGTTCTCTGATGACAATCTGCTGCTCTCTGCGGAAGTTGTTCATCACCACGGTAGCTTGTGAGCCTGTCAGGCTTGAGGGTGAGGAGAGCGAGTCGCGGGTTGCCGTCACCTTTATCTTTTCGCCGGGTGAGGCAAGGATTGTAAGAAAGTCATCGGTGCCGGCGCTCAGCATGTAGAATGAAGGCCATTCCGTTTTTATCCTGAAGGTAAAGCTTCCGTCCTGTGAAGGGATGACAGAATCAACAGGCGCAAGAACGCCGGGCTTCACTTCCCTGAGAAGGACGTATTCTCCCTTACCGACCCCATCTATATTGCCTGTAATGGTTACACTGTTGTTTCTGCAGCCGGTGAAAATGACAGCAGACAGAATAAGAAGAACGGAGAAGAATTCCTTCATGTCAGTAATATGTAATATATAAAAGATTATCCCTTTGTTTGGGAGAGAAAAATTTTCCATGTTCTTAAACAATTTAAACTCACACGGGTTCTGTTACTGAAGTGCAAAGATACCTAATTTTCAGAGTCCCGAAGGCTGAAAGTGAAATTGTTGCCTTTTCTTAAATCTGATTTTTTTGCGTTTCTTTGCAGGAGGATTTTATTTTTCTTATTTTAATAGAGTTAATTGAAGATTTTATCGGTTTAACGCCAACCTAAAACAATGGGATATATTAAATTTGATAAGGCTCAGGTAGTTAACCTTGAGTATTCACTCAGTCGTGAGATGTTACGCTCCAACAGGTCGGGCAGTTACTCATGCACAACCATTGTGGGATGCAATACCCGCAAATACCATGGCCTGCTTGTATGTCCTGTCGATGCGCTGGGGGGCGGGAGGCATGTTCTGTTGTCGGGTCTTGACACTACGGTAGTCAGTAACGGGCAGAGTTTCAACACGGGTATCCGCAAATATCACGGTGATTATTACAGTCCGAAAGGTCATAAGTACGTTGAAGATTTTGATATACAGGACATTCCCGGGACGACCTACAGGGTAGGCAATGTCTTTTTCAAGCAGGAGCGTTTGCTGGTTCATTACGAGGAACAGTTGATGATCAGATACACCATTATGGATACGGATGAGCCTGTCAAGCTTCAGCTGAAACCATTCCTGGCTTTCCGGAGCATCCATCAGCTGACGCATGCCAATATGTGGGCAAACACTCGCGTTGAAGCAGTTCCGAATGGCATAAGGATACGCATGTATGACGATTTTCCTTATCTCTATATGCAGCTTTCGGGCAAAGCGGAGTATGTGCCGGTACCTGACTGGTACCAGGGCGTCGAGTACACTGAGGAGCAGAAGCGGGGATATGATTATTCAGAAGACCTCTTTGCCCCGGGATTTTTTGAACTGACGGTCCGCAAGGGCGATGTACTGGTCTTTTCAGCTTCGACAAGCGAAGAACGGCCGGCAGGCTTCAAAACAAAATTCACGAAGACCGTTGCATCAAAGATTCCAAGGAGCAATTTCGGGAACTGCCTGCGCAATGCAGCACAGCAGTTTATCGAAAAGAAGGGTGATAACACAAACATCGTGGCGGGCTATCCATGGTTTGGCTCATGGGGCCGTGATACATTCATTTCTCTTCCCGGCCTCGCCCTTGCGCGCAAGTCGGAAGACCTTTATGCTGCTGTGCTTGACACACAGGTACGACGCATGAAGGGAACTTTATTCCCGGGTACTGACAGCAATGATAAACCGGTATTCAGAAGTGCCGACACTCCGCTCTGGTTTTTCCCGGCGCTTCAGAGTTATGGTCTTGAGGACCGCGAGACATGGAAACGTTACGGTGAAACCATGAAAAAAATCCTGACGGCATACCGTCACGGCATTTCCTTCGGGATACACATGAGGGATAACGGGCTCATTTATGCTGAGGCTCCTGACCTGCCGCTGACATGGATGGATGCTGTCGTCAATGGCAAGCCGGTAACTCAGCGAAGCGGCTATGCTGTGGAAATTGCAGCACTCTGGTACAATGCCGTGCGATATGCACTTGATTGTGCACGGGCTGCAAGGGACAGAACTTTTATTAAAGATTGGGAAGCTCTGCCGGAACTGATCCGGACTTCCTTCATTGAGCTCTTCTGGGACCAGGAGCATGGCTATCTCGCCGACTATGTCAATGATAACGAGAAGAGGAACATGCAGGTGAGACCCAACATGGTCATCGCCACTTCGCTTCCTTACACCATGCTGAACAAGGACCAGATGAAGAGCCTGCTGGATATGGCAAACAGGTTCCTTGTGACGCCGCGCGGTCTCCGCACTCTTTCTCCTGCAGAAGAGGGTTATTGCGGTATCTACTGCGGTAATGAGGCGGAACGTGATAAAGCCTATCATCAGGGCACAGTATGGCCTTGGCTCATAGGACCCTTCTGTGAAGGGTGGCTGAGAGTCTACGGAGAAGGCGGCGTATCACGTGTAAGAAAACTTATTACCGGTTTCGAGGAGACACTTACCGAAGCAGGTATATCCACCATCTCGGAGATATATGACGGTGATCCTCCGCATAAACCAAGCGGCGCGATATCGCAGGCATCAAGCGTGGGCGAGGTACTGCGTATATACAATCTGCTTGAGACAAAATATAAAGAAAATAAAAAATGATATGCGTGTTCTGATGTTTGGATGGGAGTTCCCCCCTCATATTGCAGGTGGACTTGGCACTGCCAGCTATGGTCTGACACGTGGTCTCGCGGCACAACCTGACACTGAGGTGATTTTTGTTGTTCCCAAAGCCTACGGTGATGAAGACCAGAGTATTGTCAGTCTGATTGGAGCCAACACCGTCTCTGTTGAATCTAAAAAGGTAAGGTATAATTATTTCACTAAGCCAATAGAAAAGATCGAGGTCTTCTCAAAACTGGTACCCTATACTGATCCTGAGGACTTCTGGAAGATTACAAGGGGAGAGGTTGCCGAGACTGACGTCCTTGTCACCACCAACAAATCCGGCAAGGTCGATTTCACCGGCAGTTACGGGGCTTCACTGATGGATGAGATCCATAAGTACTCGGTCGTTGCGCAGGTTATAGCTTCCGAACAGGAATTTGATATTATTCATGCGCACGACTGGCTTGCATATCCGGCAGGTATAGCTGCCAAGGCTGTGTCCGGGAAGCCGCTGGTGATACATGTGCATGCCACTGACTTTGACCGCAGCGGCGGCAATGTCAACCCCGTGGTATATAATATGGAAAAAGAGGGAATGGATGCTGCTGACAAGATCATCACCGTAAGCAATCTGACCCGTGACATAGTTATATGTAAATACAATATAAATCCTGACAAGGTAGTAACTGTCTATAATGCCGTCGAACCACCTCATCATTCCGAGCTTGACGTACCGGAGAGGGCATACGATGACAAGATAGTTACCTTCCTGGGCAGGATAACAATGCAGAAAGGACCGGAATACTTTATTGAGGCGGCAAGGGTTGTCCTGTCGAAAATGCCCAATGTCAGGTTTGTGATGGCCGGATCAGGTGACATGATGGAGCGTATGATGCGTCACGCGGCTGCTCTGCGCATAACAGACAGATTTCACTTTACCGGGTTCCTGCGCGGCAATGATGTGTTCACCATGCTGAGGATGAGCGATGTGTATGTCATGCCTTCGGTCTCGGAACCGTTCGGTATCTCCCCGCTGGAGGCGATGCAGTCAAACGTTCCGGTGATCATCAGCAAGCAAAGCGGCGTTGCAGAGCTTCTGACCCACGCCGTGAAGGTTGATTTCTGGGATATCGAGGCGATGGCTGATGCCATCTACGGCATCCTCACATATCCTGCACTCTCACGCATGTTTATTATGAACGGCAAGGCCGAGGTTGACAAGCTGAAGTGGGATAAGGCTGCCAGCCATGTTAAGAATATTTACATTGAGGTTTTGAAACAGACAAGCTAAAAGATATGAGCACAGCACAGAAAAAGGCAATCTGCCTATATTTCCAGGTTCATCAGCCCTTCAGGCTCAGACGCTATCGCTTTTTTGAAATGGGTCATGAACACTATTATTATGATGATTTCATGAACGAGTCAATTCTCCGAAAGATTGCATCTGACTGTTATCTTCCTGCCAACAGGATCATTCTTGACCTCATCAGGAAGCACAAGGGAAAGTTCAGGGTGACCTTTTCCCTTACAGGCATTGTCATTGACCAGTTCAGGCTTTATGCACCGGAGGTTCTTGACTCTTTCAGGGAGCTTGCCGAGACGGGATGCGTTGAGTTCCTTGCTGAGACCAACTCTCATTCGCTGGCTTCATTGATGGATCGTGAGAGATTTGAGAGACAGATCAGCATACATACGGAAAAAATGGTCGAGTATCTCGGTTATAAGCCAACCTCAGTAAGAAACACCGAGCTGATTTATTCAGATGAAATAGGAAGCTGGATGGCTGATATGGGTTTCAAGGCAACTGTCACGGAAGGGGCGAAACACATACTTGGATGGAAATCGCCCAATTTCCTGTACTGCAATGCCATTAACCCTAAGCTGAAAGTGCTGCTGCGCAATTATACCCTCAGTGATGACATAGCATTCAGGTTCTCCAACAAGAACTGGTCGAGCTACCCACTGACTGCCGAAAAATATGTTTCATGGATAAAAGGCCTTGGCCCCTCTTCCGATATCGTAAACATCTTTATGGATTATGAAACATTTGGCGAGCACCAGAAGAAGGAAACAGGTATTTTTGACTTCCTGAAACATCTTCCTGATGCCGTACTCAAAAAATCACCGTTTGCTTTTATGACTGTTTCCGAGGTTGCGGATAATTATCAGCCTGTTGCCGTGTTGCATGTCCCGTCGCCCATATCCTGGGCTGACGAAGAGAGAGATCTCACCGCCTGGATGGGAAATGAGCTTCAGACAGCTGCAGTGAACAAACTGTACAGCCTGTCGAAACAGGTCGACAGAAGCGGCTCGGAACAGCTAACCCGCGACTGGGTTTACCTGCAATCGAGTGACCACTTTTATTATATGTCGACAAAGTTCTTCTCTGACGGCGCAGTACATGCATATTTTAATCCTTATGAGAACCCATATCAGGCTTTCATGAATTACATGAATGTCCTTAGTGATTTTGAGATTAGGCTAAAAGCCGTGGCCCCGGTAAATGATCATGACGAGCATATTAACCGCCTCGCTGCAGAAATTGAGACAAAGGATCATCTTATAAGTGAACTGCAGGAGAAACTTACAAAATTTGAGAGAAAGGGCCGTGTTGCCAGAACGAAGGCAGTGAAACCCAAAAGGGAGAAAAGCGCACCGGCGACTGCAAAAAAGGCTGTTGCCGTGAAAGCCGCAACGAAAAAAGTTACCGTAAAAAAGACCGCTTCACGAAAAACTGCACCTGCGAAAGCCAAAAGGCAGAAGTAGCCTGTCCGGATTGAACGTGAAGGAAAACATACATACGCCCAGGCGTATTGAACGACTATTAATATATAAAAATGAAAGCTGACTTTTTATTTGAAACAAGCTGGGAAGTATGCAACAAGGTAGGAGGCATTTATACTGTCATTTCGACCAAAGCGCTGAATGCGACTCATGAATTCGGAGATAATTATGTTCTTATTGGGCCGGATGTATGGCGCGACGATAAGACAAATCCTGAATTCACACCTGATGACACAATGTTCCTCCAGTGGAAAACTGTTGCTGCTCAGGAAGGACTTAACGTCAGGACGGGACGCTGGAACATCAAAGGTCAGCCGCGCGTGATGCTGGTGGACTTTACCCCCTATTTTGGACAGCAGAATGACATTTTTGCCCGCTTATGGGAGACATATAAACTTGACAGCATTTCAGGACAGTGGGATTATATTGAGCCGGCGTTGTTCGGTTATGCTGCCGGGAAAGTAATTGAGAGCTTCACCTCGTATTACCGTGAGTTTCCGAGGGTGGTTGCACAGTTTCATGAATGGATGACCGGTGCGGGTATACTTTACCTGGAGAAGAATGCTCCATGGATAACCACCGCATTCACAACCCATGCAACAGTGCTTGGGCGAAGCATTGCCGGCAACAACAGGCAGCTCTACAGCAAGTTGAATGAATACAACCCTGTGCAGACCGCTCATGAGCTGAATGTAACCTCGAAGCAGTCGCTTGAAAAGATCACTGCAGCACAGGCAGATGTCTTCACTGCAGTGAGTGAGATCACCGGACGCGAATGTCTTGCTTTCCTGGATAAGAAGCCGGATATAATTACTCCCAATGGTTTTGAAGATACGTTTGTCCCTGCGCCTGAAGATTTTGAAGGCAGCAGAAATGAGGCCCGCGAAAAACTTTTAACCGTAGCCGGGGCACTGCTGGGATACACTCTTCCTGCGGACACACTGCTCATATCAACAAGCGGCAGGTACGAATACAGGAATAAGGGAATTGATCTCTTCCTGTCCTCGCTGGGAGCTATAAATAAGAAATGCGATTGCGACAGGAAGTGTGTTGCCTTCATCCTTGTCCCCGCTTATCATAAAGGCCCCAGGCAGGATCTTGTCACTGCGCTAAGCAACGGGACTTTCGTCACCGATAGTGACAGGTATTTGACTCATGGACTGCATTATGTCAATGATGATCCGGTTATCAAACAGCTGATCAGTGAGAACATTCAGAATAAGGAGACTGACAGTGTCAAGGTGATCTTCGTGCCTTCCTATCTTAACGGCGCTGACGGGATCTTCAATAAGACTTACTATGAATTACTTATAGGATTTGATCTGACACTGTACCCGTCATATTATGAACCGTGGGGTTACACACCTCTTGAAAGCCTCATGTTTCATGTACCCACAGTCACAACCAACCTTTCCGGATTTGGAATGTGGGTCAACACTTATTTCGAAAACCCCGGGAACGGATGCCTGGTGGTGAACCGCACTGATGACAATGAAAAAGAGGTCACCGGTCAAATGGAGGAGTTTATCCGCAGGTTCATGCAGATGAGCAGGGAAGATATGGGTACAGCCAGGGAAAAAGCCTGGGAAGTATCACGCATTGCCAACTGGACGACCTTGTTTCACTATTATACTGATGCTTACACATTTGCTCTTGATAAGAGCGAGGTCAGGGAAGGGCAGCCAAGAGAATATTCACGTATCCTTGAGGCAACAGAAGTGCAGGTGAGCAAGCCTCACCAGGTGCCGGTGTGGAAGGATATTTACGTACAGTCAGAGCTACCCCAGCGGATCAGTTACCTCAAGGACCTTGCATCAAACCTATGGTGGTCATGGAACAGCGAGGCAGAGTTTCTCTTCCGAAGGATGGATCCCACACTCTGGGAAGAGGTGGCGCATAATCCTAAACGGCTGCTTGAGACGGTCGATTATAAAAGACTTGTCGTACTGGCAGACGACGAGGTTTTCCTCGAAGATTCTGACAGGATTTTCAAGCAGTTCACCGAATATCTCGCCAGGCCTGATAACACTGAGCTTCCTTCAGTGGCATATTTCAGCATGGAGTTTGGAATTCACCCCAGTCTTAAGATCTACTCCGGCGGACTGGGTGTTCTTGCAGGCGATTACCTTAAGCAGGCAAGTGATTCAAATGTCAAAATTACCGGAATAGGACTCCTCTATCGATACGGCTATTTCAGGCAGAAACTCGGCCCGAAGGGTGAGCAGCAGACTATTTATGAGGCTGAAGACTTCTCTCAGCTGCCGGTCACACCGGTTAAGGATTCCAATAACAATGTTTTGACTATTTCCCTTACATGGCCAGGACGAACAGTCAGGGCACGTGTGTGGCTTGCTTCAGTGGGGAAGGTCAATCTGTACCTTCTTGATACGGATATTGATGAAAATATACCTGAAGACCGGGCTATAACAAATCATCTTTACGGAGGCGATTCGGAAAACAGGCTGAAACAGGAACTTATACTTGGTATCGGCGGAATGCGCGCGCTCATTGCACTTGGCATTAAGCCAGACATTTACCACAGTAATGAAGGACATTCAGCCTTCATAGGCTTCGAGCGCCTGCGTCATTTCATTGAAGACGAACATCTCACCTTTGAGCAGGCAATTGAAATTGTAAGAGCTTCTACCCTTTTTACCACGCACACCCCTGTGCCTGCAGGACATGACGCTTTTGAAGAGGATCTGCTCAGGAAATATATCTCGCATTATCACACCAGGCTGAATATTACATGGGATCAGCTTATGGCACTGGGCCGTTGCCAGAGTGATAATGACCGCAAGTTCAACATGAGTTTCCTGGCCACCCGCTTCTCTCAGGAAATGAACGGGGTAAGCCAGCTCCACGGTGAGGTGTCACGTGGCCTCTTCGCGAAGCTATGGCCGGGATATCTGCGCGATGAACTGTATATAGGCTATGTGACTAACGGGGTCCATCATTCAACATGGATAGCCCCGGAATGGGAGCAGGTTTATGAAAAAATTACCGGCAAACGACATTTTGACGAGGGCGACAGGGAGCAATGGGAGAAAATTTACCTGGTCGAGGACGACAAGGTGTTCGATGTAAAAATGAGGCTCAAAAAGAGACTCTTTGACAATATCCGCAAACGCCTCCAGTCTGATCTGCTCGAAAGGCATGTAAGTCCGCGTACTTTACTGAACATCAGCAGCCACCTGAATGAGAAGGCACTGACCATCGGCTTTGCAAGACGTTTTGCAACTTACAAGAGAGCGAATCTTCTCTTCAGGGATCTTGACAGACTGGCAAAAATCGTTAATAACGCCGAGAGACCTGTGCAGTTTATTTTCGCCGGCAAGGCACATCCGAACGACGGCGGGGGTCAGGATCTCATAAGACGCATCAATGAAGTTTCCCAGATGCCGCAGTTTGCGGGCAAGGTGCTCTTCCTTGAGAACTACGACATTGAAATGGCGAAATATCTGGTACGAGGGGTTGACATATGGCTCAACACTCCCACGCGACCGCTCGAAGCATCGGGTACAAGCGGAGAGAAGGCTGTCATGAACGGTACCATACATTTCAGCGTCCTCGACGGATGGTGGGTTGAGGGCTACCGGGCTTTCGCCGGATGGGCGCTGCCTAAAAAACGAACTTATGCGGATCAGGATCTGCAGGACGACATTGACGCCGAGACAATTTACAACATGCTTGAGTATGAAATAGTGCCGGCGTATTATTCGAGGGACGATGACGGCATACCGCGTGAATGGACGAGCTACATCAAGAACACCATGGTAAAGGTGGCTCCGGAGTTCACCACCAGGCGCATGCTTAATGATTATCTCGAAAAATATTACAAAAAGCTCAGTGCGCGAAGCAAACGGCTGATG
>Ga0079303_10000245_pt1 | contig 12695 bp, 11 predicted proteins | sample Methanogen_OWC_FD_77073 | JGI IMG/M metagenome (GOLD analysis project Ga0079303, IMG submission 77073) | Enriched soil microbial communities from Old Woman Creek wetland in Ohio, USA - Methanogen_OWC | ecosystem: Environmental > Terrestrial > Soil > Wetlands | place: USA: Ohio | collected...
TTGTCATGTCAAGCTTTTTTAACTCTGCCGCCCTGACTGTACTGTGTGCCATGGGTGTCCGGCTCCCCGCCCGGCTGGCTCTGACAACCACTTCTTCGGTGACATAAACATCTTCTTTCATCACGGCATCAGCAACAGCATCGCCTTTCAGAACCACTGTCGTATCAATGGTCTTATAGCCGGTGTAGCTTATGCGGAGAGCATAACTGCCATCCCGCAGTCCCCGGAGGGCGTATCTTCCGTCATTGCCTGTTGCCACTCCGGCTTTGATGCTATCGATAACGACCGAGGCCCCTGCCAGAGGAACACCGTCTGTGTCACTGACAATACCGCTAATGACCCCGCGGTCTTTCTGGCCGGATGCCATATGACAGGCAAGCAGCATAAAAAGCACAACAACCGAAATCTTTTTATCCATTTCAAAACAATGATAAAACCATTGTCAGAAGCGGGGGTGTCTCAACAAACCGGAAATGATTACTCCTGTTCCCTACGCCGGCATTGTCCGGATCAGGTTGTAAGGGTATGATCTCAGCCTGTTTAATAGGCACCCCGTAATTCGACAATACAAATATACAACACCCGGACGTAATTCAATAAAAAGTTCATGTCAATCTATAATGCCTCTTATTCGTATATTTGTGACGGAGGCAGTACCAAAACAATGGATGATCTTTTAAAAAAACTCAGATATGGTGATCAGAACCGTATAGCTGTGCTGAACGCACCTGAAGGCTTCATGAAGAAGCTGGCAAAGGCGCTGCCTTCGGTACAGATAGACTCAGAGATCAATGCACGTTACCTGTACGATTTCATGATAGTCTTTGCTTCCCGTTCCGATGAAGTGAAACGGCTCGGTCCGGCCTGCATCCACAATCTGAGTGATGACGGCAAACTATGGATGGCTTATCCAAAGGGGAAATCACAAAAATATGCGACTGACATAAACCGTGACCATGGCTGGGAATCAGTGGAAGAAACAGGATTCAGAAGCGTGAGCCAGGTGGCTATTGATGATGTCTGGTCGGCATTGCGTTTCAGGAACTCAAAATACGTCAGGTCAGGGAAATGAAGCTACAAATGAAATACCTGGCAGTATTCTCAATACTATTTTTATCAGTCCTCTCATGTACGAATAAGGATAAGGAAAAGCTTTATCCGGGGAAGGTTGAATTTCCTGTCAAACCCACGCCCGGAGTCAAAGAGGCTATGGCTGCGCATGTCATCCCGTCACAGCGCCAGCTTGCATGGCAAAGTCTTGAGACGACAGCCTTCATTCACTTCGGCATAAACACGTTCACGGATGCGGAATGGGGTCACGGTAATGAGTCTCCTGAACTCTTCAACCCTGATTCCCTGGATGCTGAGCAGTGGGTCAGGGTACTAAGTGAGGCAGGGATGAAGATGATCATCATAACCGCAAAGCATCATGACGGCTTTTGTCTCTGGCCAACAAAAACGACCAGTCACTCGGTGGCCTCCAGCCCCTGGAAGGGCGGAAAGGGTGATGTCATAAGGGAGCTCAGGGATGCATGCAGTAAATACAATATGAAATTCGGGGTTTATCTCTCTCCGTGGGACCGAAATGCGGGGTGTTACGGTGTTTCTCAGGCTTATAACAAATTCTACATGGAACAGCTGACCGAATTGCTTACATGGTACGGGAAAATTGATGAGGTATGGTTTGACGGGGCCGGCGGCGAGGGACGAAACGGCCGCATACAGGAATATGACTGGCAGGCTTACTATGACCTTGTAAGGATGATGCAGCCTGATGCTGTCACGGCAGTCATGGGCGAAGACGTGAGATGGATTGGCACTGAGACGGGTTACGGACGCGAGACCGAATGGAGCGTGACAGCCCTTGCTCCCGGAGGCACACCCGAGAGTCGGGCGATAAACAAAGACCTTGATCTAAATCCTTCTTCTGAGGATCTGGGAAGCAGCGTGCTTCTTCAAAAAGCCGGAAACGCCTACTGGTACCCCGCTGAGGCTGATGTGTCGATCAGGCCGGGGTGGTTCTGGCACGCTTCCGAAGACAGCCTCGTAAAAAATCCTGACGAGCTGTTAGAAATATATCTGAACTCGGTAGGACGCAATGCCGTGCTTCTTCTTAACATTCCTCCGGATAAAAGGGGGCTTATCACTGATAATGATATCAGAAGCCTGATGGGTTTCAAAGCACGTCTGGATGATCTCTACGACACTGACCTGCTTAACGGAGCCCGTCCCTACGGGCACGGAGCCTTATGGGCTATTGACGGAGACAGCACCACATCATGGAACCCGGGACGGCAGGGAGTGGCTTCCTTCGTTCCTGCGATCGCAGCCACATTCAACGTGGCAATGCTGCAGGAGGATATCAGCAAGGGACAACGGGTCGAGAGGTATCTCATAGAAGCACGTACAGACCAGCAGTGGTTCACAGTGGCTGCCGGAACAACCATAGGGTATAAGAGACTGCTGACCTTTCCCGAAGTAAAGGCAGATGAGATACGGCTCACCATAACATCCTCACGGGCAAGACCATATATCAGTACATTCGCTCTCTATTACACTGAAAGCCTATGAGATTTCTGAAGATCAGCATCTTCTTCTTCTCTTCCCTCCTGGTGCCCCGGCTGGCTGTCGGGCAGGAGGCTGACAGTGTCATAGTACTCATGTTCGCAGGAGACATTATGGGCCATGACGGACAAATTTCTTCTGCTTACGATGATTCTACAGGAACTTATTATTACGAAAGCGTTTTCGACTATGTATCGCCACTGATAAGCGCAGCTGATATTGCCATCGGTAACCTTGAAGTCACCCTGGGGGGCAAACCATATAAAGGATACCCTGCCTTCAGCTCTCCCGACGAGCTGGCAGTGGCATGCAGGAATGCCGGTTTTGATATCCTTACCAATGCAAATAACCACGCTGCCGACCGCGGGCCAAAAGGGATTGCCCGCACAATCAGGGTACTTGACAGCCTGAATATCAGACATACCGGTACATGGTTGAGCAGCGAAGCAAGAGACACTCTCTCGCCGTTGATGATAGAGAAGAACGGCATCAGACTTGCATTGCTCAGCTACACTTACGGTACCAACGGAATAGTTGTTCCGCCTCCGGAAATTGTCTCCTACATTGACACAGTACGCATAGGCGATGACATAAGGGCTTCGGTCGAAGGCGGAGCTGACCTTGTCATAGTGTCAGTCCACTGGGGAACTGAATATGACACCCTCCCTTCTCCTGAACAAAAACAGACAGCGGCAGCCATTTTCAGAAGCGGCGCTGACGTAATAATCGGGTCACACCCTCATGTGATACAGCCCATGACCGCCTCTGTCGATTCCACAGGATTGACTGAGCCTGTTGTGTGGTCGCTGGGCAACTTCGTTTCGAACCAGCGTCAGGAAAGAAGAGACGGAGGAGCTATGGTCAGCCTCGAGCTGACAAAAAGAGGTGATAAGGTCTGTATTACCGAAGCGGGATATATCCTGACATGGGTTTACACCCCTGCAGAAAACGGAAAACGGAAATTTTACATACTTCCATGCTCGGAATTTGAAGACAATCCTGAATTCTTCAGGCAATCAGCTGATTATGATGCCATGATGCTCTTTGTCAATGATGCCAGAAGGCTTCTTAATGCCTCGAACTCAGGCTTTGGCGAAATCATAAATGCCGGAGATATGTGGGTCAGAATGTTCCGGTAAATGATCCCGCGAAATTATTAACTTTGTAGAAAATCAGATAAAAAATGGAGGGTTCAACTTTACTTCTTGCAGGTACAGCTGTCACCATAGGGTTTATACATACACTCATCGGGCCTGATCATTATGTGCCCTTCATTGTTATGGGCGAAGCCCGGCAATGGACGATCCGCAAGACGATGTTTATCACCTTCATCTGCGGTTTAGGCCATGTTTTAAGTTCTGTAGTTCTCGGTTTTATTGGCATTGCAGCCGGTATTTCACTTTCAAGACTGGAGTTCTTCGAATCATTCAGGGGTAACATTGCAGCCTGGCTCCTTATTGCTTTTGGCCTTGTTTATATGTTGATCAGCCTCCGGTCGCTTTACCGTAAAAAGAAGCATGTTCATACACATCATCATACAGACGGTATCGACCATGAGCATGAACACAGCCATTTCAGCGGCCACTCGCATATTCATGTGGAAGACAAAAAAAACGTAACCCCATGGGTCCTCTTTCTTATATTTATCCTCGGGCCGTGCGAGCCGCTCATTCCTTTAGTGATGTACCCGGCTGCTGAAAACAATATGAGCGGCGTCATTGTGGTATCCCTTCTCTTCTCTGCCGTTACCATTGCCACCATGATGTCAATAGTGCTCGCCTTCAGGTTGGGTTTGAGCCGTATAAACCTCAGGCCGCTGGAACGGTATGTCAATGTTATTGCCGGCGCTGTTATTATGATCTCCGGCCTGGCAATACAGTTTCTCGGCCTCTGAGAGACAAATATTTATTAGCTTTGCGCAAAATTTCAACGAATGAGTTTCGATTACAACACACAGAGAAAAAGGATGTCCCTGCCGGAATATGGAAGGAATGTTCTTAAAATGATAGAACATATCAAAACCATAAAAGATCCGGATGAGAGGAACAGGGCTGCAAAAACCATTATTCAGATAATGGGCAACCTCAACCCTAATCTCCGTGAGGTTACTGACTTCAGACATAAGCTATGGGATCATCTGATGATAATCGCTGATTTTGACCTGAAGGTTGACTCTCCCTACCCTGCACCTGACAGAACAAAACTTGATGCCAAGCCTGACAAGGTTCCGTATCATAACGGTGAAATCAAATATGCCCACTACGGCCGTATAGTTCCTTCACTTATCGAAGCAGCCTCGGCGATGGATGACGGGGAGGAAAAAGAGTACCTGACAGCCTTAATTCTCAACCAGATGAAGAAGGATTACCTGACATGGAACAAGGCACAGGTGGCGGACGAGCTGATCATAAGGGATCTCACTGATATCTCCGGCGGCAGGCTCAAAGCTCCTGAGAATTTCAGGATGCCTGATATCAAAGAGATTATGGCACCCCCGAAGAGCAAGACACAGGGACGTTTCCAGGGAAGACCGCAGGATAAATACCAGGGCCGGTCAGGAAAACAGGGCAAAAAGAAACATAAAACAGGTTATTGACCGAAGAGACAATCAGTATCATGAAGATCACAAACATAATCACATATGACGCCCCGCTGCCGGCAGGCCACTACTCACAGGGCATCGTCGCGGGAGACATGATATTCGTTTCCGGACAGCTCCCTGTAAAACCACTGACCGGAGATAAGATCACAGGTGATGCAAGCGAACAGACACTCCAGGCTCTGAATAATGTCCTTAGCATTGTGAAAGCTGCCGGCGGAGATATAACTACAATTACCAGAACCACCATCTATACAACTGATGTTAAGTACTGGGAAGAAATCAACAGGGTCTATGCGGACTTCTTCGGCCCCGTTCAGCCTGCAAGATCCATCATAACAGTCGCTGGTCTTCATCACGGGTTCCTGGTGGAGATCGAGGCTGTCGCCTTCACCCTCTGAATTGACACTTTGTCATGATTGTGGTTGTGGCCGGCATTTTGTTAAAATAGCCAAGTAGAAAAATATTTTATAATGGTGAAAAAGAAAAGTCACGAAGAGAGACACGACGAACCCGTGCCCTCCAATGAATCAATTGAATATAAGGAAGATGCAGCTATGGAAAATACTGAGCCGGCATTGATACCCGGGGAGGAAGAACATGATGTGAAGCCGTCTGCAGAAGAGGAACTCACAAAAAAACTGACAGAAATGCAGGATAAATATATTCGCCTCTCGGCCGAATTTGATAATTACAGGAAAAGAACCCTCCGGGAAAAGATGGAGCTTGCCAAATCAGGCGGAGAAACTGTTATTTTGAACCTGCTGCCTGTCGTTGATGATTTTGAAAGGGCGCTGAAATCGATGCGTGAAACGGAGGACTGCAACGCAGTAAAGGAAGGACTGGAACTTATCAGCATCAAAATATCTGATTTCCTGAAGATGAGCGGCGTCAGGGAGATTGAAGTACTGAATGAGCCGTTCAACAGCGACCTTCACGAAGCAGTCTCAGGCATTCCTGTCGAAGACGATGCCTTGAAGGGCAAGATCATGGAAGTGGTACGGAAAGGATATACCCTTAATGAAAAGGTAATCCGCTTTCCTAAAGTGGTGGTTGGCGAGTAAAAACAAAGCGTTTACGCAGAAAAATGTCTAAAAGAGATTATTACGAAATACTGGGCGTCTCCAAGGGGTCTACCAAGGATGAGATAAAGAAAGCCTACCGCAAACATGCTCTTAAGTATCATCCCGACAAAAACCCCGGCAACAAGGAGGCTGAGGAGAAGTTCAAGGAAGCTGCTGAAGCATACGAGGTGCTAAGCAACGATGAGAAAAGGGCTCGTTATGACCAGTTCGGACATGCGGGCCTGGGCAATAACATGGGTGGTGGTTTTGGCGGCGGCATGACCATGGAGGACATCTTCTCGTCATTCGGGGATATCTTTGGCGATGCTTTTGGCGGGGCATTTGGCGGGCGCAGCAGGGGCGGACGATCACGCAGCGTAAACAAGGGAACCAACCTGAGGCTGAAGGTTAAACTGACCCTTGAGGAGTTTGCCAGAGGAGCTGAGAAGAAGGTCAAGGTCACCAAATACGTGACATGTAACGTCTGTAACGGCAGCGGCGCAGCTTCAGACAGTGATGTCACAACCTGTACAGCATGTAAGGGTACAGGCCATACCACAAGGGTTATGAATACCATCCTGGGCCAGATGCAGACAACAGCTGCTTGTAACGTCTGCGGAGGGGAAGGCAAAGTCATTACAAAAAAATGCCATAAGTGCTATGGCGAAGGGATAACACAGGCTGAAGAGGTTATTCCTATTTCCATCCCGGCCGGCCTGGCTCCCGGAATGCAGCTCTCGGTTTCGGGAAAAGGCAATGCCGCACGCCGCGGCGGCGTCAACGGAGACCTCATCGTGCTGATTGATGAAGAGCCCCATGAGGATCTGATACGCGAAGGCAATGATCTTATTTACAATCTCTTTATAAGCATCCCTGACGCCATCCTTGGCGCCAATGTCGAAGTGCCGACACTTGACGGCAAGGTGAGGATCAAGATTGACGCCGGAACACAGGGAGGAAAAATACTCCGCCTGAGAGGTAAGGGACTGCCCGATGTGAACGGCTACGGCAAGGGCGACCTGCTCGTGAACGTAAACGTATGGGTGCCTAAAAACCTTACCAGGGAGGAACAGAAAGTGATTGAACAGTACCGCAATTCGCAGACATTTGTCCCCAAACCTGACGCAGATGACAAAGGCTTCTTCGACAGGGTCAAGAACTACTTTTCCTGATACAATACCTCTGTAAAAGAGGGTTGATATGCGATGCAAAGTGCGTATCAACCTTTTTTTATATATTTGAACTTCGGGGATTAACTTTTTACGGAGGAAAGAATCATGCCATTGTTTGAAGCACAGAATGTGACTAAGCGCTTTGCTACCCAGACGGCGCTTGACGGGGTCAGCATCAGCGTACCGGAGAAGAGCATCTACGGGCTTCTCGGCCCGAACGGTGCCGGGAAGACGACTCTTATCCGGATCATCAACCAGATCACCGCCCCTGACAGCGGAAGGGTGATGCTTAACGGCCGTCCCATAAAGCCTGAAGACGTTTATAAGATTGGCTACCTCCCTGAGGAGAGGGGCCTGTACAAAAAAATGAAGGTGGGCGAACAGGCTTTGTACCTCGCTCAGCTCAAAGGACTGACCAGGGCCGAGGCCATGAGGCGTCTCAGGTACTGGTTCAAAAAACTTGAAATAACCGACTGGTGGGGGAAGAAGGTGGAGGAGCTCTCAAAGGGAATGCAGCAGAAAGTGCAGTTTGCCACCACCGTGTTACACGAGCCTCAGCTCCTGATATTCGATGAACCCTTTACTGGATTTGACCCAATTAATGTCAGGCAGATCAAGGATGAGATACTTTTTCTGCGGGAGAAAGGAGCCACAATAATCTTCGCGACACATAACATGGGTTCAGTGGAAGAACTGTGCGACAACATAACACTCATCAATAAGGCAAAGACAATCCTTGAAGGCAGAGTGGACACGATCAGACAGGAATGGGCGGGAAATGAATTCGACGTCGTCTTTGACGGTGAGGTCACTCCTTCCGGAAATGCACACTTCTCAGTCATCAGGTCTCAATTTGAAAAAGGCAGGAGTAATGTTCGCATCAAGGCTGCTGACACCCGCGACACAAATGAGATCATCAGATCGATGACGGCAGCGGGTACGGTTATAGCCTTTAACCCCGCCTTGCCATCGATGAATGATATTTTTATCAGGGTTGTCGAAACGAAAAACAGTGAAGCTGCAAAGAACTGAGCCATGAACAAGACATCTTTAATTATCCAGAGGGAATATGTAACCAGGGTACGTAAAAAGTCATTTATCATAATGACGTTGCTGACGCCTTTATTGCTCGCCCTGATATTTGTGGTTCCGGCCCTTGTCATGTCAAACAATGATAAGGATTTCAAGAAAATTGCCGTGATTGAAGACGGAGGCGACCTTTTCAAGGGGGTGATACCTGATACCAAGGATGCTGAATTTGTATATCTCACAAACACCAGCCTGAGCGACATTAAAAGTACCTTCAGCGAAAAGGGCTATTACGGGGTATTATATATCTCAGACCTGGTTACCACCGTACCCAACGCCGTGCAACTGATATCCAAAAAACAGCCTCCGATAGGGTTGCTTGACCATATCTCCAATTCTCTTGAGAAGGAAATTGAGAGACAGAAGCTTCTGGGATATAATATCGAGAACCTCGACGAGATACTTAAAAGCATAAACTCAAAGGTCGAAATTCAGACAATCAAGATTGATGAAGAAGGAAAATCAAAGAAGACAAGCACCGGAATTGCCATGGGACTGGCATATATAAGCGGTTTCCTGATGTATATGCTTGTCTTCATGTTCGGAGCCCAGGTGATGCGCGGTGTGATTGAAGAGAAGACCAGCCGGATAGTGGAGGTGATTATCTCGTCTGTGAAGCCTGTTCAGCTTATGCTTGGAAAAATCATCGGCATAGCATTGGTAGGCCTCACGCAGTTTGCCATCTGGATTATGCTGACCCTTGCCATAGTTGCCGTCGTTCAGTCGAAAATACTGCCTGAAAAAACAATCGAACAGATGCAACAGATCCCTCAAAGCCTTGGCCAGGCTGAACCTTCAGTTGCCGGTGCAAGTGCAGGCACGCCGGCTGCAACGCAGATGACACAGCTTCAGTCACTCTTCGCCAGCGCAATGAACCAGCGCTGGGGTCTTATTATTTTCGCCTTTGTATTCTATTTTATTACGGGTTATCTGCTGTATGCCTCACTCTTTGCAGCTATCGGATCGGCGGTAGACAACGAGACAGAGACTCAGCAGTTCATGCTGCCTGTCACCATTCCTATAATTCTTGGCCTAATAGTGGCAATGGGTACAATGCAGAATCCCGAAAGCTCAATCTCATTCTGGTTTTCTATAATTCCGCTTACCTCGCCGATAGTTATGGTGGCGCGGATACCGTTTGACGTCCCGGCATGGGAGATCGCCCTTTCAATGGCACTGATGCTTGTGACAATAGTTGCCTGCATATGGATGGCCGCGAAGATATACCGTACCGGAATCCTCATGTATGGCAAGAAAACATCTTATAAGGAAATATGGAAGTGGCTGACATACAAAGGATAAATCAGATCTGAAATGCCCGGGATATTAGTTATTGATGACGAAAAATCTATAAGGAACACCCTGAAGGACGTTCTTGAATATGAGAAATATGAAGTATCCCTTGCTGAAGACGGTGCCTCAGGGATAGATATGTTCACACAGGGATCGTTCGACGTTGTTCTGTGTGACATCAAGATGGCAAAGATGGACGGCATTGAGGTTCTGCAAAAACTGCAGGAGGTTTCTTCCGATGTGCCTGTCATAATGATATCCGGTCACGGAAATATTGATACGGCTGTCGATTCGATAAAAAAGGGTGCCTTTGATTTCCTGGAAAAGCCGCTTGACCTCAACCGCCTTCTCATCACTATCCGCAACGCTCTCGAAAGAGGCTCGCTCATCTCACAGACAAAGGTCCTTAAGAAACAGGTCAGCAAAAAGTTCGAGATTGTCGGTAATTCGCAGGCCATCAAGGTAGTAAAGGAGATGATTGACAGGGTGGCTCCCACGGAGGCACGGGTGCTCATTACCGGCGCCAATGGTACAGGCAAGGAGCTTGTCGCACACCAGATTCATGAGAAAAGCAATCGGGCCAGGGGTCCGTTCGTGGAGGTCAACTGTGCTGCCATACCCTCAGAACTGATTGAAAGCGAGCTTTTTGGTCATGAAAAGGGATCATTTACCTCAGCTATCAAACAGCGCATAGGCAAGTTTGAACAGGCCACCGGCGGCACCATCTTCCTTGATGAAGTGGGAGACATGAGCCTCGCCGCACAGGCAAAAGTCCTCCGGGCCCTTCAGGAGAACAAGATCACCCGGGTCGGATCAGACAAGGATATACATGTCGACGTGAGGGTCATAGCTGCAACAAATAAGAATATCAGGGATGAGATAGACCGGAACGCCTTCAGGGAAGATCTTTACCACAGGCTCAGCGTCATTTTGATTCATGTACCGACACTCAACGAGAGAAGTGAAGACATCCCCATCCTCGCTGACTATTTCAACACGCTAATATGCAACGAGTACGGCATGGGTAAGAAGAAAATAAAGCCTGATGCCATCACCGAACTTCAGAAAATCAAATGGACGGGTAATATAAGAGAGTTCAGGAATGTTCTCGAAAGACTGATTATCCTGTGCCAGGAAGAAATAACCGGCAGGGATGTAATTACATATGCACATCCCGTCTCAGGTTTCAACGAAATATAATGAAGAAATTTTATATAGTCCTTGCATACACGCTGGTGATTCTGGCAGCTCTCACCGCCAGGTGTGGCAGGCAGCAATCGCCCGGATTCCCTGTTTCATTCAATCACGACTGGCTCTTTATCAGGCAGGATTCTTCGAATATGGACAAAATTCTTCCGGGCAATTTCCCCAATCACAAATGGGGAGATATTACCCTCCCGCACACGGCCTTTATTGAACCTCTCGTTGCATCAGACATGCAATGGACAGGGATATGCTGGTATAAGAAGCTTTACAGAGCGCCGCGCCATGACCGTCACCATCGTACCGGGCTTCTCTTCGACGGGGTCATGAATGCTGCCATAGTATATCTTAACGGAGCTGAAATAGCCAATCATTCAGGAGGTTACGTTCCATTCTATGTCGACCTGACGAATGACCTGAATTATGGCCGTGAGAACGAGATCCTTGTCAGGGTCGATAACCGGGACAACCCATCCATACCGCCCGGCAAGCCGCTTTCCCAGCTTGACTTCCTCTATTACAGCGGCATCTACCGCAATGTGTCGCTTCTGGTAACTGACAAGCTGCACATCACCTCCGTTCCTGAAGCTGACACACTTCTCGGAGGTGGCGTTATTACTGGCTTCCGCGAGGTCAGTGATGATGCTGCCACTGTCATTGTCTCCGTCCAGGTCCGTAACGATGACAGGATACCAAGGTCATTCATCCTCAAAAATACCCTGCTTGATGCCGCAGGCAAAGAAGTTTCAGGGTCACTCTCCGAAAAAATTGAGATGCAGCCGGGGCTGAGCAAACGCCTTATGTCTGAAATCAGGGTGATGCAGCCGGCTCTGTGGTCGACTGAAAAGCCTTTTCTTTACACGCTCAGGACTGAACTGCAGTCTGACAGGAATGTCATTGACTGCAGCGAAACAAGCATAGGAATCAGGTCAGTGAAGATAACTCCTGACAAAGGGTTGCTGCTGAACGATATTCCTGTTGATATTACAGGTACCAACCGGCACCAGGAGTACCCTTATCTGGGTTATGCCCTCTCGGATAATGCATCATATCGTGATGCCTATAAAATCAAGGAGGCGGGGTTCAATCTCGTGCGCTGCTCACATTACCCCCCCGCCCCGGCCTTCCTGGATGCCTGTGACGAGCTTGGCATACTTGTTATTGACGCCATACCGGGATGGCAGTTCATGGGAGACTCTCTCTTCTGTCAGAACTCCCTTCGTGACACGCGCCTGATGTGCCGGCGCGACAGAAACCATCCTTCAATAGTGATGTGGGAATCTTCACTTAATGAGACGCTGATGCCATTCAGCTTCCTTAACAGCCTCCATCGGACAGTGAAGAATGAACTTCCTTACGGAAATAACTACACATGCAGCTGGATGGATACGATATGCGATGTTTTCATCCCTGCCAGGCAGCATGCGAAAGCACCGGAATACTGGAAAAACTACAGGAAGAACAAACCCTTGCTGATCTGTGAATACGGCGACTGGGAATACTATGCGCAGAACGCCGGCTTCAGACAGACAGAATTCAGCGATCTCGAACCATCAGCACGCAATTCAAGACAGCTGCGCTCTGCAGGCGAGAGAGGATTGCTGCAACAGGCTTATAATTTCCAGGAGGCACATAATGATAACCTCAACGGGCCGTGTTTCGGTGATGCAAACTGGCTGATGTTCGATTACAAGCGTGGTTATGCCCCGG
>Ga0079303_10000246_pt1 | contig 12690 bp, 11 predicted proteins | sample Methanogen_OWC_FD_77073 | JGI IMG/M metagenome (GOLD analysis project Ga0079303, IMG submission 77073) | Enriched soil microbial communities from Old Woman Creek wetland in Ohio, USA - Methanogen_OWC | ecosystem: Environmental > Terrestrial > Soil > Wetlands | place: USA: Ohio | collected...
CGGTGCAGCGCCTGATTTCACCCCACGCCATCCGTTTCAACGAAGCCATCGCAGTGGCCGTGGCGGGGCTCATCGTCAACGTGATCAGCGCCTTCATGCTCCAGGACCGGCACGCTCATGCCCACGCCGACCAACACGGCAAGGGGCACAGCCACGATCACAACCTCAGGGCGGCCTACCTGCACGTGCTGGCCGACGCCCTCACCTCGGTGCTGGCCATCATCGCCCTGCTCGCCGGGAAGACTTTCGGCTGGGTCTGGATGGACCCTTTCATGGGGATCGTCGGCGCGGCGATCATCACCAAATGGGCTTACGGCTTGCTGATGGACACCGGCCGTATCCTGCTTGACCGCGACGTCGACCCGGGGTTCGTCTCCGAAATCGTGCGGCGGATCGAGGCGGAGTCCGACAACCGGGTGTCGGACATCCATGTCTGGCGGATCGGCGCCAGCAGCCTCTCCGTTATTCTATCGATTGTCACCCACCACCCGCAACCCCCCGAGCACTACAAAGAGCTGATTGGGGACTTTGACGAGATCGCGCACGTAACGGTGGAGGTGAATCGCTGCGAGGGCGAATCCTGCATTCAGCCGCCGGTTCCCGGCGGCTGAATCGATGACGTGAGACATGCCGCCGGCTTTAAGCAAAACCCTCAAACGCAGCAGGGGCGGCCCCGTTGCCGCGGCCGCCCCTGATCATCTTGAACCGTTGATTCGCTAGCCGAGCCGCTCCTTCAAAGCCTTGAGCTGGGCGTTGAGGCGGGCCGGCAGCCGGTCGCCGAACTGCTTGAAGTGGTTGTCGATGTCGGAGAGCTCGGCTTTCCAGGCAGCCGCGTCCACCTTCATCAACTCCGCCAGGTCCTGCGCCGGAATCGAAAGACCCGTGAGATCCAGTTCGCCATCCTTCAGCAATATGCCGATCGGCGATTTTCGTCCCTCGGCCTTGCCGCTCACCCGGTCGCACATCCACTTGAGCACCCGGCTGTTCTCGCTGTAGCCCGGCCACAGCCACTTGCCCTCGGGGCTCTTGCGGAACCAGTTCACGTAGAAGATGCGCGGGGCCTTGGCGCCGAGCCTGTCGCCCATGTCGAACCAGTGCTGGAAATAGTCGCCCATGTTGTAACCGCAGAAGGGCTTCATCGCGAAGGGGTCGCGCCGCAGGTTTCCCACCGCGCCGATGTTGGCGGCCGTGGTCTCGGATGCGGCGGTGGCGCCCATGAACACCCCGTGATCCCATCCATAGGCCTCGTGCACCAGGGGCACCACGCTGGCCCGGCGGCCGCCGAAGATGAAGATGTCGATGGGCACCCCTTCCAGCTTCTCCCAGTCCGGGCTGATGACCGGGCACTGCCGCGCCGGCGCCGTGAACCGCGCGTTGGGGTGCGCGGCCTCCCTCTTGCTCGCCGGGGTCCAGTCTTTACCTTTCCAGTCGATGGCGTGCGCCGGCGGCGGCCCGTCAAAACCTTCCCACCAGATGTCGCCGTTGTCCGCGAGCGCGCAGTTGGTGAAGATGACGTTTTCCTTCAGGCTGTCCATCGCCGCGGGATTCGAGTCGTAAGAGGTCCCGGGCGCCACGCCGAAGAAACCGCTCTCCGGGTTGATGGCGTACAGCCGGCCGTCGGGCAGGATTTTCATCCACGAGATGTCGTCCCCGATGCACTCGGCCTTCCAGCCGGGAATCGTGGGGTGGATCATGGCGAGGTTGGTCTTGCCGCAGGCGGACGGGAATGCGGCCGCGATGTGGAAGCGCCGCCCTTCGGGGTTGGTCAGCCGCAGGATCAGCATGTGCTCGGCCATCCAGCCTTCGCGCCGGGCCACGGCGGAGGCGATCCTCAGGGCGAGGCACTTTTTCCCGAGCAGCGCGTTGCCGCCGTAGCCCGAGCCGTAGGACCAGATCAGGTTCTCGTCCGGGAAGTGGCTGATGTATTTCTGCTCGATGGGGGCGCAGGGCCAGGGGACGTCCTTCTGCCCCTTCGCGAGCGGGGCGCCGATGGAGTGCAGGCAGGGGATGAACTCACCGTCCTTGCCCAGGACGTCGAGGACCTTGGTCCCGACCCGGGTCATGATGTGCATGTTGCAGACCACGTAGGGGCTGTCGGTGATTTCGATGCCGATCTTGGCGAGCGGGGAGCCGACGGGGCCCATGGAGAACGGTATCACATACAGGGTGCGGCCCCGCATGCAGCCCTTGTAAAAGCCGGTCATCGTCTTCTTGAGCTCAGCAGGGTCGATCCAGTTGTTGGTGGGGCCGGCCTCGACCTTGGATGGAGTGCTGATGTAGGTGCGGTCCTCCACCCGGGCGACGTCGCTGGGGTCCGAGCGAAATAGAAAGCTGTTGGGCCGATTTTTGACTGGAATGGCGCCTCCGGAGGCAACCATTTGCTGCATGAGGCGGTTGTACTCCGCGGTGGAGCCGTCGCACCAATAGACGCTGTCGGGCTGGCACAGGGTCGCGCATTCCTGGACCCACTGATTGAGCTTGGCGTTGGTAGAAGGGGATTTCATTCCGCTCACTCTCCGATTTTGAAGTATGTGGGATTGCCTGTAAGCCTTGACGTTATTTTACCTCATGCGGGTTGTCAAGGAAAGCCTGCGGGCTCTAACACTACTGTTTTGCTCCGCTTTGTTAATCTACCCGCCCTCCGGATTCCTTCCAGGCCTTGAGGCCGCCCTCGACGTAGCGGACATTCATCTGCGCTCGGGTGAGGTTTTCGGTGATGGACTGGCTGACAGACCCGCCCTTTACGCAATACACCACCACGGGGCTCCCCGGCTTCAGTCCCCGGCTCCAGGTCTCGACTTCCTCAGGGTTGCGCCAGGCCGCCCCGGGAATGAGGTGTGGGTCGGCGTCGTAGTCGGCCTTGCGCCGGACGTCCAGGAGCACAACGTCGCTGCTCTTCAGCAACTTTTTCAAATCTTCCGGTCCAATAGTTGTAGTCATGCCTTAAGCCTCTAGCTATATGGTTGTGGGGCAGTCGACCTCATCGAATTTTTTGTGAGACGCGCAAAATAACAATGAAGCCCGCCGAATCAACACATAGCAGCACAAGAAGGTAGGCTGTTGGTAAAAAGAGGCGGGGCCCTATCTATGTTGCCGACGGCAGCGGCAGGCCAGGCTCATAGCCGGCCTCGGAGGCCTTGACATCCAGATGCAGGCTGGCGATCTGTTCGAGCGGCGGATAGGATGCTCGGGACATTTGCCGGCTGTCCACGGTTTTGACGTATTTCCGGCAGGCATCGCAGAGGTCCAGGCGGTATTCCTTCTCTTCTTCGCTGTAGAGGTAGGAAAGCCGGCCGGGGTCGACGGTATCGCAGAAGGGGCAGACGGTGCGGCGCGCGGGCCAGCGGTGCCAGCAGAAGCTGCAGAACAGAAACCGGTGCCCGTCCGTCTCCAGGCGGGCCAAAGCGGGCGGGCTGCCGCAGATGGGGCAGTAGCCTTTCTCCCAGGAGAGGGCCTCGGTGATGAACCCGGAGAGGTCCTGCTCGCACCGGCAGAGGGACGGCCGGAGGCTGTGATACAGAAAAAAACTCAGGGCCTCGGCACCCACGCCGAAGCCGTCGGCGGCCTGCTTCAGCTGAACCTCGTCCCCCCCGAGAAAACCATGAAAGAGAGAGACGGCCTTCGCGGCGTGCTTGAGAAGAACGGCCGCCGGCTCGGAAAACCCCGAGCAGCGCTCGATTGCGATCCGACAGAGGTCCTCGAACAGCGTTGCGCTTGCCTCGGGGTCAAACCGCATCTCTGCGACCTGAATCAAGGGGAACTTGTCCCTGAGCTTGACCCGCACCAGGTCCGGCGGCAGGAGAAACGGCTCGACCCGAACCCGCGGTCGGGCCTTTTCCTGCGCGGCGAAGAGGTCGCCGTAAAAACCGATCAGTTCCCCATAGGACGGTCTGACCGCCAGGAGGTCGGCGGCCGCCCGTTTCACAAACTCGGGTCCATATTCAACATCGATGCTCATGCCACCCGTCCATCAACGGCAACGCTTAGGCTGCTGCCCGTAAAAATGAAGGGGGAGGAACCATGCCCTCCCCCTCAGGTACTTATATAGGCTCTTCAATCAGCCGAGCTGCGCAAAGAACTGGGTGAACGGCTTGAAGAGCTGTCGCATGGCCACCGCCCGCGTGATATCGAGCTCGCGGTGCTCGGCGATCGCGTACTGCCAGTAGCTGGTCGGCTCGAAGGCGGTCAGATAGATCACCCGCAACGTGTCCGAGTTGACCAGGGTCGCCTTCGGGAATCTGCGCCGGACCTCGGCCAGGCGCGCCTGGGCCCACATCCGCATTTCCTTGTAATCGCCGAAGTTCATGGTGCCCGTGGGACAGGTCTGGACGCAGGCGGGCAGCTTCCCGTTGGACACCCGGTCGATGCACATGTCGCACTTGGCCAGGCTGCCGTCCGGCCCCTTGCGCGGGATGTTGTAGGGGCAGGACTCGATGATGGCATCCGCGTCCAGGTCCTTGGTCACCTTGGTGTAGATCACCGCGCCGGTGGCCTTGTCCTTGTAGATCGCGGTGGGCTCGCCGGCGGCCTCCAGGCACGGGGGCTCGATGCAGTGCCGGCACTGGTCCGGGAAAAAGAGCCACTGCAGCTTCTTGTCGATCTCGACCTCGCTCATGCGCACGAGCTTGTAGGTGTTGAAGGAGAGATCCGCCGGGTTCTGAAACGACCCCCGGTTTACGGTTTTTTCCGCCGGCAGCTTTTTCCACTGCTTGCAGGCAATCTGGCAGCCGCGGCAGCCGGTGCAGGTGGTCGTGTCGATGAAAAATGCCTTGGTCATAAAGATCACCTCCTTCCGCTCATATCTTCACGATGTTGACCATGAAGGCCTTGGTTTCAGGGATGCGGGTATTGGGGTCTCCGGTCGACGGCGTGAGCAGGTTGATGCTCTCCTCCTTGCCGCTTTCCGGCCAACGCCAGCCGTAGTGCCAGGGGAAGCCGACTTCGTGCACCACGAGGTCGCCCAGCTTGAACGGTTTAAAGCGCTTGGTCACGATGGCCGTGCACTCCACGGAACCCCGGGACGAAACCGCCTTGACCCGCTGGCCGTTCTTGATCTGCTTGAGGGTCGCAAGCTCCTCGCTGAGCTCGACGAACATCTGCGGCTGGGCCTCCATCAGCCAAGGCTGCGGTCGGGTCATCAGCCCCGTCTGCCAGTGCTCGCTCACCCGGTAGCTCGTGCCCACATAGGGGAAGCGCGGGTCGCAGGTGGCGAAGGAGTCGGCCTTGCCGCCCCACACCGGCGCCACAGGGCTCATCCGCTGGGCGTTCATGTAGTTCTTCTCCACCGGGCACTCCAGCGGCTCGTAGTGTTCCGGGAAAGGACCGTCGTTAAGCCCCGGGCCGAAAATCTGGGCGAAGCCGTGGCGGGTCATGATGAACGGCCAGCGCGCAGCGGAGTTCGGGGTCTGCAGGTTTCCCAGCGGCGGCCACGGGCCGTCGGGCACATCGCCCACCCACTTGCCTCCTTCCCACTTGACCACCCAGTCTTTCGCGTCCCTGGGCTGCCCGTTGAGGTCCACCGAGGCGCGGTTGTAGATGATGCGGCGGTTGACCGGCCAGGCCCAGGCGAATTCCGGGTAAAGGCCGATGTTGTTGGGGGCATCCTGCTGGCTGCGGCGGGCGGCCATGTTGCCCTTGTCGGTGTAGCTGCCGCAGTAGATCCAGTTGCCGGAGGCGGTCGTGCCGTCGGCTTGCAGGAACGCGAAGCTCGGCACCAGGGTGCCTTTCTTGTAGACCGTGTCCCCCACCTTCACGTCATCCAGGAAGTAGCCGTTGATCCACTTGGCCACTTTGTGCGGGTCGAACTCGCCGTGGGAGCTGGCGTAATCCCACTTGAGGTTGAGAACGGGCTCGGGAAACACACCGCCCTCTTTCTTGTAAAGCTCCCTCACCTTGTTGCCCAGGGCCAGGATGATGTCTCCGTCCGGGCGGCTCTGCCCCATGGGCTTGGGTCCCGCGTAGCGCCACTGCATCCAGCGCCCGCTGTTGGTGATGCTGCCCTCTTTTTCGACGGAGACGCAGGCCGGCAGCATGAATACCTCGGTCTTGACGTTGGCGGGGTTCATGCCGGGGCCGCGCCAGAAGGAGCCGGTCTCGTTGTCGAAGAGGTTGACGTTCACCATCCACTCGAGCTTCGCCATGGCCTCGCGGTTTTTGCCGGCGTTCGAGCCGCTGCAGGCCGGGTTCATGCCCCAGGCGAAGAAGCCCTTGATGGACCCCTGGTGCATCTCGTCGAAGAGATCCAGCCAGCTGTATGACTTGCCGGCATCGAGCTTGGGCATCCAGGGATAGCCGAACTCGTTCTCCTTGGTGGCGGCGTCGCCGAAATAGGCCTTGAGCAGGCTGACCATGTACTTGGGCTCGTTCTGCCACCAGTTGGCGCTGAGCGGGTCGGTGCTCTTGGGCCGGCGCTTGAGGTAGTCATCCAGCTTCGGCCAGTTGGTGGCCGGTGATGCGAGGTATCCGGGAATGATGTGGAAGAGCAGCGCCTGGTCCGTGGATCCCTGCACGTTGGACTCCCCGCGCAGGGCGTTCACGCCGCCGCCCGCCACGCCCATGTTGCCGAGCAGGCACTGGATGATGGACATGGCGCGGATGTTCTGGACGCCCACGGTGTGCTGGGTCCAGCCCATGGCGTACATGATGGTGCCGGCCTTGCCTTTGGCACCCGTTGAGGCATAAGCTTTATAGACCTCCGCCAGGTCCTTCTCGGGGGTGCCGGTGATCTTGGAAACCAGGCTCGGGGTGTAGCGCTCATAGTGCGCTTTCAGGAGCTGGAACACGCAGCGCTTGTCCTGCAGGGTCAGGTCGCGCTTGGGCACCCCGTTGGCGTCCACCTGCAAGGTCCACTTGCTCTTGTCGTAGGAGCGCTTGCCGGCATCGTAGCCGGAGAAGAGTCCGTCCTTGAAATCGAAGCCCTCGCCCACCAGCATGCCGGCATCCGTATAGCCGACGACATACTCCTCGTCGTAGAGCTTGTTGTCGATGATGTACTTGATCATGCCGCCCAGGAAGGCGATGTCGGTCCCGGAACGCAGGGGGGCGTAAATATCCGCCTTGGCGGAGGTGCGCGTGAAGCGCGGGTCCACGCTGATGAGCTTGCCGCCCCGGTTCTGGGCCTCGGTGACGTATTTCATCGAAATGGGGTGGTTCTCGGCAGCGTTGCTGCCCATGATAAGAATGACGTCGCTGTTCTTGAGGTCGATCCAGTGGTTGGTCATCGCGCCGCGTCCGAACGACTCTGCCAGAGCCGCTACCGTCGCGCTGTGTCAGATACGGGCCTGGTGTTCGATGTACACCAGGCCGATCGACCGCAGAAACGCCTGGTAGATCCAGCACTCCTCGTTGTCGAGCGCCGCGCTGCCCACCGAAGCGATCGCCTCCGTGCGGTTGACCGTCTCGCCTTTTCCATTCTTGGCCGTGAAGCCGGCGTCGCGGGTGGTCTTGACCCGTTTGGCGATGGTATCCAACGCCCAATCCCAGGTTACCGTCTTCCACTCCTTGGCGCCCGGCGCCCGGTACATGGGCTGGGTCAGTCGATTCTTGCTCTCGGCCAGTTGGGAGAGCGAGGATCCCTTGGAGCACAGGGCCCCGCGGTTGATGACGTGGTTCGGGTCGCCCTCGATGTTGATGACCCGGCCGTCCTTCTGGCTGGTGGAAACGATGGCGCCGCAGCCCACTGCGCAGTAGCAGCAGATGGTGGTGGTTTCCTTGGCCCCTTTGGTCTTGAGCTCCTTGGCGTGAGCCATGACCGGTGTGAGATCGGACCCCAGGCCGCTGAATGCGACGCCGGCGGCGGCGGCACCCGTGACCTGGACGAACTGCCTGCGTGTCAGATTCATAGATCTCCCTCCTTTCCAGATGGTAGGTGTTTCAAATCGCAAGAGCACTGCTTACTCGGTGACTTGAAAACCGAAGTCCTTTATTGCCAACAATGCCGTCGATTGAAATCGGGCATAAAGAGAAAAGGCAGGTGATAAAGGGCAAATTAAAGCTTGTGTTTGTTAGAAATTCTTTATTGAGAAGCAACGCTGATGGGGATTTTTATAGGGGATTACGGATTTGGTGTCAATAACTGAACGATAGTTATTTTTTATTAGATATGTCAATTTTGGCACATCAAAAGCCATCACTTTAAAAAATTAATTTAGCGCTGATGCCCGGGTAAGCTACTGAGCGGCATTGCGAAGCGTGATAGATCCGACCCCGGGCAGCTCGAGGGTCAGCGCTTGTTGCCCGGGCACGGGTCGAGCAACCATGACCCCTCCGGTCTTGAGGTGCAGCCACAGGGCGCCGCTGCGTTCTTCCCAGCGCAGGGGGGTGCTCTCCTGTTCGGCCGTCCAATGCCCCTTGCCGCCGGCCTGCAGGACCAGCGTCACCGAGCCGGCCGGGCCTTGCCCGGGCTGCCCCGCGTAGCGGCCCTCCCACGAGAGCTTGGATTCGCACGCCCAGCTCAGCAACCCGATCAGCAGCAACGCCGGCAGCCAAGCCGCCCGCCTCATGCTTCCACCTCCCGCAGGGATTCTATAAGTCGGCCTTCCAACTGCAGGGCCGAAGGGAAAAAATAAACCTGAAGCGTCATGCCGAGCCACAGGAGGTCGCGCCAGAAAGTGCCCCATCCCAGGGGGTCCTCCACGGACGTAAAGCACCCGCACCCGATGGGGATGCCGCGCAGCAGCGTGATCAAAATCGCCAGGCTGAACATCACCAGCATCCCCCCGATCGCGGCCGCCGCGGATTTGGTGCGGACCCCGAGGACCATCAGGATACCACTGACCAGCTCGGCCCACGGCATGATCAGGGCCATGAGGTTGACCCCCCAGTAAGGTACCAGCTGGTAGCTCGCGATGGTTTCGGCGAACTCCCCGGGGTAGTTGATCTTGTACATGCTGGCGTAGATGAACACCCCGCCGACGTATACGCGCAGCAGCAGCCCCAGTATAGGGTGGGTGATTAATGCCTTCAGCCGGCCGGGCCATTTCATGGCGACACCGCAAATCCTTTCTCTTCCCAGGCCGTCAGGCCGCCTTCCAGAACCATGACCTGGTCGTGGCGCTGCAAAAGGCGCTGGGCCACTTCGTCGTCGTAGCGTTTGCTGAGGGTGCGGCCGTAGATCAGCACCACCTGCTCGGGCTTCAGCGCCGGACCGAGTTTCATAGGAAAGATCACGTCGAACAGCGCCGCCGGGATGTTCACGGCCTCGGCGATGTGCTTTTGCTGGAACAGTTCGGCCGGCCGGGCATCCACAAGAACCGCCTGGCTGCGCGACAGCATCCGGTGCGCCGTGAGCACATCGACACGCGGGGCTTGGGCTTGGAAAACGGCTTCCGGCACAACGGGGATGCCGTTAGGGCTGGAATAGTTGAACGCCAGCGCCAAAACAGCCGAGAGGGCCACCATCAAAACCACGTCGGCCGGGCGGAAACGCCCCGCCCGTTCAACCTCGCGCTGGATGAGCTGCTTCAGTCGATTCTTGGCGACCTCCAGTATCCGGATCTGGTGGCGGGCCTCGGTCAGCTCGGCGATGGTGCGGCGCAGGTCGGCATTGATGCGGTGCAGGTCCTCGTTGAGTGCCTGGATGGTTTCGAAGGCCTGCGCATTCTTAAGAAACGCCATCCAGTTGACCGTCAACCCCCGCAGAAGCTCCCGCGCTTCCGCGGACAACTCCGGTTGACTCAAGAGCGGGCCCAGGGCCACCAGGCCCAGCAGCGCGTCGTCCACCGTAAACAACGCCGCGGTGTGGACGGCAAAACCCAGCTCTGATTCAGGGAACACGGAGGTTGGGTCGAGGATGAAACCGGCCGACATTGGCGCAAGGCGCCGCTCCTCGGTTGCCTGGAACCCGCGGTAGAGGATCTTTTCAGCCTCTTCCAGGCTTAACTCCCGGGGCCCGGGAATTCCGCGGTCGGCGGTACGGACCGTCCCCCTCTTCCGATCGCAGAGCAGAACGCACCCCCGGCTCGCCCCGAAGATGCCCATCAGCGTCAGCAGGAAGGCGTCCAACAGCTTGTCGGTCGCAACGAGCGGGCTCAACTCGGCGGTGAACTCATAAAGCGTCTGCAGGTGAAAGATCTGCCGGTCCAGGGTCGCGCGCGCCCTGCCGGCTTGGCGCTGGGAATCCTGAAGCTCGTTTCCCTGGCGTGTCAATCCGGCGCTGAGATGCTGGATCTGGCGGTGGAAGAGGTTCTGCGCCAGGGCGTTGGCCATCGTCCCGGCCAGATTGAGCAGGACGGTCCTATCCGCCTCGCCGAACGGCTCCCCCGAGCGCCTGGGCCCGATGGCCGAAAGCAGCGCATGGCTGCCGTCCACCTTCTGTTTGAGAATGATCGCGGTGTCGGCCGGCAAGAGCCCCGGGGCCACGGCCTCCCCGGGCAGGACGAGTTCGGCATGGAGCGGCAGGCGGTCCTCGGGCAGGAAGTGCGCCGCAATGCGAGCCAGGTTGCGTTCACAGGCTGCGACTTCCGGTACGCTAAGCCCCCGCTGGGCGAGGTGCCCCTCGCGTGTCCGGGCGTTCATTAGGACGGCCAGCCCGCGGGTGACCCCGAAGAGGCCCATGGCGGTAAGCAGGAAGGTCTCCATGATCTTGCGGGGCTGGTTGAGTCCATAAAGCTCGCAGGCGGTATCGTGCAGGGTCTTCAGGTGAAATACCCGCCGGTCCAGGTCTGCCGTCGCCCGGGAGGCCCGCTCGATCGCCTGCTGTAATGCGGTTTCCGCGGGGGCCATCGATTTCAGCGCACCAAATCGTTGATCAGTTTGAGGAATGCGTCCAGGTCCTCGACGATTCCCATGTGGGTGTACAGGACTGTGCCTTTCGGGTCGACGAGCAGGGTGAAGGGGGTGCGGGGTTCCCCGAGCAGCCTGTGGACGTCGAAGTCCGGGTCCGGGACGACCGGGAAACTGTACTGGACCTGCTCGTACAGGTATTTGATCTCGTTTTCATTTCCCCCGGCTGCGAGCGCCAGCATCTTGACCTGGCCCTTCAGCTTGCCTTTTTCGATCCGGTTGAACAGCGTATTGAACAGCGGCGCCTGCCGGTAGCACTGCGGGCAGTAGATGCCGATGACTTCAAGCAGCAGCAAGCGGCAGGGGATGTCCGCCAGCCGAAATTTTGCCTTGCTGACGCCGAGGTATTCCCGGGCCTTGCCGGCGGCCGGCGCCTGGAGCTCGAAGGCCGGAAGGGTGTCGCCTTTCTTGGGCAGGCCGGCGCACCAGCCCGGACCGGCAGCAATTGTCCACAAGATGCCGATTGAAAGGAGTGCATTCAGGATAAAGCGCAATGGTTTCATGACATCCCTCTTGAAAGTAACCCCTGAAAATCGAGAACGTATTAAGTCGTTGAAGTTAAAATGGCCTGATGTTCTAAGCCCGCTTTGAGAATCGACGAATTGATATTAGGGCTCGAATTGCGATTTTGGAATTTCGGATTTCTCCATTTGCATCTTCATGCCAGGGCCTTATCCAGGGAGTCCACCACCGGCACTAGTTTCGAAAGCCCCACGATCTCGAAGACTTTGCGCAAATTTTCAGACAACTCGGCCACCACCACATGGCGGCCCTGTTTCTGGCTTTCCAATAGAAGCTGGGTCAGGATGGCGATCCCGGCGCCGTTGACGGCGGCGCTCTCCAGAAAGTGCAGCACGACGCGGGGCTTGTTGAGCGCCATGGCCTCCTGGAACAGGGCCTGAAACCGCGCCTCGGCTTTGGCGGTGATGTTGCCTTGAATGACTATCACGGCGGCCTGCTCGGTCTGCTGAAGGGTCATTTCCGTCGCCTGCTCGCCGGCCAGGCGCCGGCGCTCCTCAGCCCGCCGGATCGCCTGCTCGAGCAGGTGGCGCTGGATGGGTTTGTTGATGAAATCGGTGGCATCCAGGTTCAGGGCCTGGATGGCCAGGTCCATGTCGCCGTGGCCGGTGATGACGATGACCTCGGTGGACGGGTCGACCGCCTTGACCTGCTTCAGCACCTCGATGCCGTTCATGCCGGGCATCTTGATGTCGGTCAGGACGATACTGGGGCGCTCCCGGGCGAAGACCTCCAACCCCTCCTGGCCGTTTTCCGCGGTAAGCACCTCGTAGCCGTAGGCGGCCAGCGTCAATCGAAACATCATCAACGTGGGTTTCTCATCGTCGATGACCAGAATCTTTTCCATGCCGTGACCTCGTTTTTGAGTATTAATGATCACTTGAGGGCAGCTGATGCGGCGGTGAAGCTGAGTTTGAAGGTCGTACCGATGCCTTCCTGGCTCTTCAGCTGAATGTCGCCCCCGTAATCTTTGACGATCCCGTAGGTGATGGCCAGCCCGAGACCCATGTCGTTGCTGCTCTCCTTGGTGCTGAAAAACGGTTCGAAGATCTTGTCCCGGACCGCGTCGCTGATGCCGATGCCGTCGTCATCGACCTCGGCCGCCACCTGCCCGCCTTCTTGGAAGGTGCGGATGAGGATCTTGCCGGCCGGCCGGCCGGGCAGCCGCCCCCTCTTTTCGATGATGGCATCCCGTGCATTGGTGGCCAGGTTGAAAAACACCTGTTGGAGGCGGTTGTCGTGCGCCATGATGGCGGGGATCCCCTGGCCGAGATCGAGCTCCATGCGGATGTTCTCCAGCTCGAACTGCCGGCCGACCAGGGAAAAAACCGCCTGGATGGGTTTGTTGATGTCCACCCGCTCCATGACCAGGTCGGCCTTGCGGCCGAA